>Ga0315294_10003266_pt1 | contig 17643 bp, 17 predicted proteins | sample YL17G13_40_MG_FD_203626 | JGI IMG/M metagenome (GOLD analysis project Ga0315294, IMG submission 203626) | Sediment microbial communities from Yellowstone Lake, YNP, Wyoming, USA - YL17G13_40 | ecosystem: Environmental > Aquatic > Freshwater > Lake > Sediment | place: USA: Wyoming | collected... | reverse complement strand
TGATTTAATCCCATTCATAGAACCAGACGTTCAGTCGTCGTAAGTTGGGGGGATTGCAAAAAAGGGGGGTACAACCATGGTTGCGGAGTGGCCATAGCAACCACTACGCAATCCCCCCTTTTTTATTAACCACTCGTTTTCACTACGTTTCCAGACGTTTTCAATCTGCAAAAAATCAGCACCTAATCAGTTTTCTTTGGGTATACAACACCTACAATCATGAATGAAGGGAACCTGAAGTGGGATCCTACTATGAAATAAACGCGCCCTTTCCTGAAAATATCGCCGAGCATTTTCTCCTTCACTTTGTCATGCACTGTTTTCTCGTCCGGATACTTTCCCTCTTTCCGCATTTTTTCACAATTCATGTAGAGCATTACTGCTTCCCAGTCTTCGCAAAGAATCTCATGCATCCTCCCTTCTTCATCATCCATGAATTTGTAGCTGTATTTGAATTTTGGAGGTTCCAGTTTTATGGCTGGGTTTCCCAATAAATCAAACTGCCTTCCCTTCTGGACAAGTTCAGCGTAATGTTTATTGTCCGCAGGGATGAAATCCGTGACTTTTTTCGGGATGACAACACCAAGGGATTCCATTTTTGGGGTTTTCATTTCAAGTTCTTCAATTGTCGTAACCCTCTCCTTGAGGAGTCCTTCTATTTCCTGAAAAGAAGCCTCCTTGAGAGGTTTTATGCTTTCAGATATTATCTTTCTGCTTTCCGGTCTATGGTCTGAAGGTTCCCGGGATCTAAGTTCATATTCAATCCATGTTTTCTTCCTGAACCTGTTCCTGCTTCCTTTGAAAAAAACTTCCCATGGAACCGGATAAATCCTTCTCCATTCCCCGGATTCTGTTATTCCTGCAACGCAGACAAGTTCTTCGTATTTATTGCTGATTTCAGGAGAGGCTTTTGCAAGAACAAGAAGCTTTTCTTTCACAGATGCACCACCTCAATTCCGGCAGATCTGATGCATTTTGCAAGCACTCCCCTGTGGCAGTTCTCAGGAAGACTCTCAAGGCACATGAGAACCGTGCGCTCTTTCTTTCCAATTTCCATTAGCATAAGGAAGTCTTTTGGATTGTTTCGCACGTCCCTTTCATATTCCGAGAATAATTTTGAGTACTCCTTGACTGAGTTGAGGTTTTTTCTCCTTTCGCTTTTTATCCCAAGATTTGGAAAGTGCAGATATCTGATTCCGACTTTTCCCAAGTAATGATTCAACCGGTTTTTGATGAAACAAAAGTTCATGCTGAATGGATTGCTCCTCACGTCTGCCAATACTGCGATTTTATTTTGCATCAGCAGATTAAGGAATTCATCAATGTTTTTTCCCTCATAACCTATTGTAAAAAAGCATGAAGGAAGCGTTTTCTCTTTTGTTCCATTTGCTTTTTCAGTGAATTCGGGATAGTTTCCATAAACGTATTTTTTCATCGAATCGGCGGAAGGGAAGCGGGAAACGCAATCGCCGATCTCCTCAATCATTCCCTCGGAAATGGGTTTGCACTCTTCCAACCCCCTGTCCGTCAACCGCAGGTCTTCGCCAATAAAGTCATTCCTCTGGAGCCAACCCAAATCATAATATGCGACATTGGAAAAAGGGCCGAACTTATACGGGAAAAATGAATAAAAGCTGCTGATTTTGGTTGAAAGCCCGTACTCCTTTGCGAGAATAAAAAGAGTTTTGACAATCGCGAGCTTCCCCAATTTCCCCTTCTTGTCAAGTTCCCCCAATGCGGCAAGCAAAACTTTTCTGCGCATAAGCATAATTCTCTTGCTCAATGCGGATTTTTAAATATTGGGAAAGGGGGTGGGTGGTTTTCCGGTCCAATTCTTTCCGCTCATCCAGAAGGGCCTTCAAATTCTTCAGGAAATTCCAGTCCGGATCTCTTTCTCCTATCCACCAAATAATCCGCGTCCACGTCAAAAACAGGTTTTTTGCCAATCCCTTTAAAACCCACAACCATGAATGGCTTCTCTCCTTTGGGCTCAAGGATTTCAATCCCAATGAAATCGCTGTTGCCCTGTGCAATCATGTTGATGATTGTGTTCAGCAAAGCCCCAAAAAATCTCTCAAGGAACTCCGCGATTTGCGCTTCATTTTCCAATGATGGATGGATTAGCTTTGCCTTCTTTGCAGGCTGCCTAAGCTCCACTCTCCCGTGCTTTCCTTCACAGGAAATCGCAAATCCCAAAGACGCATTGCCTTGTTTTGGAAAAGCCAGCTCCCTTCCAGAAAGCGTGCAGGCAAGGCATGCGGAAAAATCAGCGGCAATGCCCACTGCCCTTGTTATCTGCCCTTCACTGAGCCCTTCAAGCCATTCCTCCTTAAGCCTCACGATGCCTCTTTTTTCAATGCTTCCTTCAACAGTATCAATCGCCTTTCTTTTAGGTCTTTCGACTTTCCGAAGGTTCCATCTTTCAACAAGCCTTCCGATTAATCCTCCTCTCCTAAGATTATTCCTTGAAGGCGTTCCATTGGGTCTTGGATGAGCATTCATAGGTTTATATATACGCAAAATAGTTTAATTGTTTTGATGAACGCGCGAACAAGCCGTCACATTTTTTTGCGAGTATTGCGCATGTTGGCGCAAGGGTGTTAGTTCACACACCTAGGCTTATAGAAGCGCATAAAGGTTTTTTCCCTTCGCAATCGCCACAAGCGCGGGCACCTTCCTTGCTTCCAATTCGTAAACAGTTTCCGCTCCCAAATCCCTCCAGTATTTCTTCTTTATCCTCAAGAACTGCGCATAATACGCTCCTGCTCCTCCAGTGAGAGCGCAGTAGATTCCCTTCTTCCCAAATGTACTCCTTCCCATTCCCCCCTTCCCAAGCACCATCACTAGCCCTGTTTTTCCAAGCAGTTTCTTCGTTTCCTTTTCCATTCTCGCGCTCGTAGTAGGCCCAATTGAAATTATTCTATTATTCACTATTATGGGGGAGGCATGGAAAACCACTTTAATCTCAAACGGAAGCTTCCTCCCTTCTTCAAGCAATTCAACTGCTCTTTTGTGCGCCCTGTCTCTCATCGTGTGCATGATTCCAGAAAGCATTATTACATCTCCTGCTTTCAATTTGCGAAGTTTATTTTCGAATTCCTTTTCGCGCGTATCAATTGCAATAATCTTCCCATTCATCCTTCATCACTCAGAATTATTTTAGCTTTTCTCAACGCCCAGCATGAAACTGAAATCCCAACGGGAAGGGAAGCAATATGCGCATCATTCACTTCAACATTCACTTTCAAGGCAGTATTCTTCCCGCCAAAACCCATTACTCCAATCCCAAGCGCATTCACTTTCTTTAATATTTCTTCCTCCAATTCTTCAATCTCTTTGTTTCCATTTGAGTTGAAATCCCTGCCCATTGCTTTTTTGGAGAGAAGGAGTGCGGAATCCGCAGTCCCCCCGATTCCAATCCCGATTATGTATGGGGGGCATGCTTTTGCTCCAAGTTTTTTCACATGGGCAACTGCGAATTTGATTATTCTCTCCTTCCCTTCATTTGGATTCAGCATGCAGAGTGCGCTCCCATTCTCAGAGCCTCCTCCCTTTGGAACATACGTTATTTCCGCTTCATCAATCAAATCCGAGGAGAATTCATAATGGAATACGGGAATTCCCACACCAACGTTTCCTTTATTCCTTTTGCTAAAGGGCGAAATAACGTTCTTTCTCAAAATGTGCATCCTTTCAAGCGTTTTTTTCACGCTCTTCTCAAATTCAATTCCATTGAATTTTGCATTCCTCCCAATTCTCACGAAGAACATCGCAACTCCAGTATCCTGGCACAGGGGAACTTTCTTTTTGCGCGCAATTTCAATTGCTTCAAGCATCGTTCCCAATTGCATTCTCTCCACTCCTTTTGAATGCGAATGAATCCTCCTGATTTTTTCCTCAACATAAGGTGGAACGCGCGTCACTCCTTCGACAATAAGCTTTTCAATCTGTTCAGGACTGATTTTCATGACTAGCTATTTTATTTCACCATTTTATTCCTTTCTGCTTTCCTGTTTTCCTCTAAGCATAAAACTTAAATACAACAGGACCCCAATTCCTCATGATTAATATGAAAAATATAAATGCGAAACTTTGCTTGTTTCTAATATTCATTTTTTGTTGTGCAATTCCCTGCTTTTCCTCCCCTCCCCCCTGGCTTGAGCAGGGCAAATACTTCAAATACCATGGATACGGTTCAAGCGGATCCGGCGCAGCAGCAACGATAATGACTTACACTGTTCTCTCAAGCAGCGCTTCTGGAGCCCAGGCGCAGAGGTCCACTTATGAGGAATCTTTTGGAATTCCATTGGAGAATACGACAATTTCCTTCAGCTCAACCGACAAGGCAGGGGAGTTCTGGCTTGACATTTCCGTGCTTTCAGGCCTAAAAGCCAAAGACAAGGTTCCAATAAAAACCGCTGCGGGAAATTTTGAAATGGCTTATTTTGGAAGCGCCCCGCTGGACTTGGGGGATCCGCAATACGGAACGAAGAGCTATAAAAACGTTGCTATTTTCGAACTTGACCTGGTGGGCACGGACTCCACGACAAACGGGACTTACTACTTCAATGGAGAAAATGGGGCGCTTATTTCCTACAGTGAATACCTTTACAAAGGAACTGAAAAGCTCTCTTCAGTGATAATATATCTCGTTGAAACGGATGCGGATTTCACAAAGCTTCCCCAAACCACGGTGAACAATGGCGGCTGGCCGGGATACAGCGGAAAGGAAATCTGCTGCTGCCCAGTGGTTCTCTTAATTCTGTTGGGCGCGTTTTTTGTACGGGTGAAAGAATGAATGGGAAAACATTTTCATTGCTTGCGGCGGCTATGTTTCTCTCAATTTTTTTATCAGGCTGCTGCTGCGCCTTCAACGACAAATTCTTCAAATCCCTTTTCAACAGCACTGAAGATACAGGAGGTTCTGTTCCAATTATCCCGCTTCAGGATGAAAAGGCAGAATGGACTTACATGGTTTACATGGATGGGGACAACAACCTTGAGGAAGCGTCACTCTATGATTTTCTTGAGATTGAAAAAGCCGGTTCAAGCAAGAATGCGAACGTAGTGGTTCAGTGGGACCGCTCAAAAGGGTATTTCAAGGGAAAGGAGGACTGGAGCGGTGCGAGAAGGTATTACATTACGAAAGGGAGCGGGGATTGGATTTCCTCCGACTATTTGAGCAGCATGGGCGAAATTGACATGGCAGACCCGAAATCACTCTCTGATTTTGTTGGATGGGCAATTGAAAAATATCCTGCAAAGAAATACGCGCTCGTTTTGTGGAACCATGGAGGAGGATGGACAAGCCTGCTTGTGGATGATGGAAGCAATAATTCAATGAAAATGCCCCAATTTAGGGAAGCAATGTCATCCATAAACCAGAAACTGGGAAAGAAATTGGATCTTTTGATATTGGACATGTGCCTCATGGCGCAGTATGATGTGATGCTCGAAATTTCCCCTTATGCTGATTTCATGGTGGGTTCCGAAGAAGTGGTTCCAGGCAACAGTTTCAACTACACTCCAATAATCAACGGGCTTTCATCCAAACCCAAGCAGAGTTCCCGAGAATTAGCGATTCTGCAGGTGGATGAATACGGAAAATATTACGAGAACCAGGAATCAGCAACGACACTCTCCGCAATGGATCTCTCAAAAACGCAAAAGCTTCAAACTGCATTCAACGATTTTACAGGGGAATTGGACAATCTCGTGAAAAACGGGAAATGGAGGAGCGTTGCGGAGATTCACCAGTATACTGAAAACTACCCCTCCGAGATGGGAGCGGAGGATGCGATAGCATTCTCATTCGGGGATTTATACGATCTCGCATCAAACGCGGAAGCGTATTCCATGGACAATCCCGCGCTTGCGGAAAAAGCTTTGGCACTTCAGAAAGCAGTGAACGAAACCGTGATTGCGAATTACAACCACAGGAGGCATTCGCGCTCCCACGGAATCTCCTATTACTTCCAGCCCTCGGGGGCAATCTACACGCAGATGCATTCAAATTCATATCCTGCCACGAGTGCTTATTCCGATTCGAGCTGGAAAGCATTTTTAGGGGATTATTATTCCAAGGAGGATATGAGCACCTCTCCGAGCGTAACCGACTTCCAAATCTCCCCTTCCGCATCCCTTGCAAGGCCGATAAAATTCTCCTACACTATGACCGGCTGGAACGTGATTGCAAACAAGTGGGTGCAGTTCTACGATGACAATGGAGTCTGGAAAGTATCAAGATTCCTGAGCCAGAAAACGATTACAACGCTTCCCAACGGCAAAGTGGTGAATGGATTCTCCGGGGGGATTGGGAAGGGAGTGGGCAGGAGTTCTCCAATCGAATTCTGGCTGAGCGACGGGACAAAAAGCACTAAGGCATCTGTTGAGCAGATGTGGCCAGCACAGAATTATCTTGTAGTTCCCGGAATGCTTGCAAAAAACACTGGCGAAACAGTGCAGGCTTCTTTGATTTTCTCGGATATTAATGGAAGCCTTGCGGGAGTGCAAGTGCAGATTCCAACTTCCGATGGCCAGCCAATAGTTTCATATCTTCCCTCTCTTGATATAGGAGACAGATTCACTCCCGGAATACTCTACCTTTCCCAAAACGGCCTTGCATCCACGCTTTCAGCAGACACACTCACATTCTCTTCAGAGGGGTTTGAATTGGATTGGCGCGCGCTTGAAACGGGGACATACGCTGCTGCTGATATTCTTTATGACATTTCCGGCAAATCAGGCTATGCGACGGGCACTTTCAAAATAACAAAACAGCCGAAGCTGAATCCCTTGAAATGGGTTGAGATGAAACAATTATGGGTATGCGGCCAGATTGAGCAGGGAATTAGGGTGGGGTGGCTCATGACATTGAATCTCACTGATGGGAAGTGTTCAATGGAAGACGGAGCGGGAAGCTCCAAGTGCATTCCCACCTATTCGGAAAAATCAATCCCCCACATTTATTTGTATCTCACAGAGAGGTTTGAAACTGTGAAATTCACTGCTTCAAGAATAAATTCCACTTCCTTCTGGCTCTTTGACATTGCTGGAAGCGATCCGATATACTGCCTAATTGCAGGAGGGGGAGAACCCCCAGTCTCAGTGTACAAGGAGCTTTACGCTTCAATAGGGGACAACGGGGCGGACATTGACGAATACCAGGCTGATTTGGCGGGATTGAATGCGGATTGGGAAAGCAAGGAGAACAACATGGAACTCTCCCTTAAGACTGACAAGAGTTTCAAGTGGGAAATCGGTTCGAATCTGATTTCAGGAACGTATTCCGCTTCAAAGAGCCTTCTCAACCTCAGCGCAACCTCCCCTTCAAAGGAATATTCCACTTCTTTCTATTACATAAAGGGGAAGAAGAAATTAGTGCTCTATGATTATGCGAACAAGGCGTACGTGTTCAACAAGAAGGGCCAAACCCTCCCAAGCGCCCCAAACGATCCAGCGCCAGTGCAAACATCCCAAACACAAGAGCAGCAGAATGGGCAGCAAACCCAGCAGCAGACTCAACAAACTCAATCAGCAAATCCCTCAAACCTAGTTGGAACATGGAGCAACCCCTACACTTACACGACCCTGATGCTCGGAAGCGATGGCAGCTACATTCTCATAGACGGTTATTACTATTATTCAGGCGCATGGAGCGCGGATTCATCAATGCTTTACCTGAGCTATGGAAGCGTCACGACTTCCTATTCTTATGTTTTGAGCGGGAACGCGCTCACGTGTACTGGGAACGGGATAACCATAACGCTCACGAAAAGCTGATTTTTTTATTGTATTAGAATTTCAATGGCGGTTTCTCCATTGAAATTCAAATGCGGGCAGAGTCCTTTGGTTGTCCTCCATGAGCGGACTTTGTCCTGAAGAAAGAGTGAAACAAATAAAAATCTATTCTGCATGAAATAGTTTTCGTGATGTTATGAGAACAGAAAGCATTCGTACTTACCGCAATCAAGTTTTCAGTCCATTTCTTCACAATATGCGCTCTTGCGTTAGATTAGGTGCGCCAGCTCTTGCAGCAATGCTTGTTTTGGCAGGAGGATGCGCAAGAAGCCCGGAAAAAAGGGAATCGCCGAGCGGTTCCACCCCAGTGCAAATCCCTCATGGCCAAGCACAATACCCGCGCAAATGATAAGCGATTATATGGCAGAAGTGCAGGCAATGGGGCTCAATCCACAAAAGGATTCAGGGAAACATAGAAAAGAACTAGTGAAAAAAATGGATGGGTTGCTGAAGAATGCGGGAATAAACCAAAGGGGATTAAGGGAGGCAGTTTTGAGGAGAATGCTTCAATGGGTGCAGCTTTCGCGTTATTCATATACGGCGCAGCAGGGAATACAAAGGGACGTGGAATTTGCAGTGGATTCCGTGCGCAGCTTGAATGAAAAAGAATACGGGAAAGCGGAATTGGATTCTCTTGCAAGGGAAGTTGGAGTCGCCCTGAAAGCGGCGAAAAGGAAAAAAACGCAGTTCTCGGATCCTTCAGACTATCTTTACTATGTTTTGTCAACCCTCTCGAATGCAAGGGATTCGCCAACATATTCTGAATGGAAGGAGAGGGCGGACAGGGAAGATTTCATGCTATCAACTGAACTAGGGAATGCTGAAGCAACATCCTCAGCCCAGCCAACGCAATAAACTTTTTTTTAAAGAAGAATTTAAAAACTTTTCATACGGGGTTGTTAAATACTTTTATGATTATAATATATGATTGGAGGGATGCAAATGGCAAATCCTATTGAACCAACCCCAATATTAAGGGGCGAAGATGCAGAAAGATTATTGCATAGATTGAGGGAAGAAGAAAAAAGCCCAGACCCAAAGAGAACCACTAATATAAAAAAGGCGATAGAATTTTATAAAAAAATTGAAAAAAATTCAGGGAGATAATGGAAATTGACATCAACAAGCTTAAAGTATGCAAATTATCGCCCATTTATGATTTGTCCATTTTTGATTGCGGGGATAACGATTTAAACGAATTTCTCCGGGAAGATGCTCTTAAACACCAAAATAGTTTGATTGCAACCACATTGCTATTTATCTATGAAGAAAAAATCATCGGCTATGCTTCTTTATGCTCCGATTCTGTCAAACTGATTAAAGAAGAGAAATTAAAAATCCGAGACGAAATCGGATATAAATACGGCGATTATCCTGCAGTTAAGGTAGCCAGACTTGCAGTGCAGAAGGAATACCAAGGCAAAGACGTCGGGACTAAAATACTAAATTATATTGTTGGCAGTGTTGTTTTCAATTCCGAGAAGATTGCGTCCCGTTTTCTAACTGTAGATGCCTATCTTGAAGAAAAAGTCATTAATTTTTATGAAAAATATGGTTTTGAAGAGAATACGCATGAATTATACAAAGGGAGGAAAACAAAGAGTATGAGATATGATTTGTATTTATAGCAAGCCTTAAAAGTTTTGCAAGTCTGTGAAAGGCTTGCAACAAGCAAAATGCAATCGGAAATACTTGCAGGATTTTTGCATTTTGCTATAAAATTGATGTGAGTCCCATCTTTTTTTGAAAAAACGCTACGAACCGGAATTTTTTGAACAAAAAAAATACGCCCCCGTCGGGAATTTCAGGCTGATGGGGACAATTCCCTTCCCTCCGAAGCCTTTTGAATTCTCGAAGATTTTCTTTTTTCATTTTATCGTTTTTTTGCAGGTTCTTCTGGTTCATCTATTTTCTTTGCTTAAAGATTTCTTTTTGGTTGAAAAAAGAAATCTTACCCGAGCCGCAGACTCCGCAGGCCCGCATCCTATCCAGACTAGACTACGGGGGCGTTTTATGAATTGATTTTTGACGAAGAGTAATAAAAAGCATTCGCTTGCATTGTCCTGAAACGAGCGTTTTGCAAAATAAGGTATATAATTGTATAACGGCATAAATATTCGGGTATGAATGTGGGAATTACGGGTTGCCGCTCCTCAAAAGGGAATGCCCAAGGAGAAAATAGAGCGCAGCCCCGTTGGGGAGATGGCAATTTTTGGGAAAAGACTCGCACTAAATTAAAAGGAGCAAGGCCTGCCTTAGCCGTGGCTTTGGCGTGTGTTGCCGGGATTGCTTCTTCTTCAGTGCAATGCCAGGAACCCGCAGGGCAGGCTCAGGCAACAGTTCCAGGGGAAGTACGCGGAATGTCATTCGAAGTTTTTGGAAAAAAATTGCTCACTTTGGGGGGAAACGAAGCGCAATTGAATTTTGCGCAAGAGGATATTTCCGGAATTGTTAAGACAATCATGGGAGAGATTACAGATTCCAACAAGAGCATTGCGGATAATCCTGAATTTGCCGATGCTTTGGGAGGCGAAGTTGGGAATTTGCTGAAGGCATTATCCAACATATACTCCCCGCAACCAATAACTCAGATTATGCAGCATGGAACATACATTTTTCCAGGCACTTCAGTTTATGGATTCTACAATGGAGGCACGCCCACATTGGATACTGACAATCTAAAGGCCTTCTTTGACCAATTCGAAGGTTTCAAATACAACAGGGCTCCAAAAGACAAGCCAGAGGACACCCTGAAAAAATTGAACGCGCTTGCAGAGAATACATTATTCATGAATATAAATTATGCAATAGGGGATATGGGAAAAATAGAGGGGAGATACGGATTATTGACTGGGAAGGGGAATGCGGTTTTGAGTTTTGGAGGAGAGAGCGAACCGATTTTCAGCACGCTTCTTTACGACACAGGTTCTGACACTCTGCACTTTGACAAATTTCAACTGGGAGGACAGAATGCCAAGCTGAGCCTTGTTTCAAAACCAATGCTAAAGGACCCAAGCGGAAAGGACATTCCCTGGCTTGCGGGAACTTCCTTATTTGACTGGAACCGCTTTGACATGCAGCTTGAATGGGGGGGAGCAAAGTGGTATTACAGGCCAAACAAAGGTTCTTTTGAGGGATTGATGAATCTCGGAGGGAAATACATGGGCGCAGAGCTTTCCCTCTCGCAGGGAACACTGGATACTGGGGCAGTAGTGAACAGGTATGCAGTCAAATTCAGCGAAGGTCCGTTTGCAAACACGAATCTTATCTGGCAGAATGACAGATTCTTCGGAACAGTGCAGACCACTGCAGGCCCTGCGAATCTGATTGCAACACAGGATCCAAACGGGCTTTACAATCTCCAGGCTTCATTCCAGGAGGGGGCGTTTGCAGGCTTGACTCTTGATTACAAAGGAGACGAGACTGGTTCGGGGGGAATGTTCTACGGGACAATGAGCAAAGGATTCGGGGACGTTCAAATCGCAGCGTCATTCAAGCCCAGCACCCCAACAGCATCGACCCCCATAATCTCATTCCAGGCAACAGTGAGCAATTCCTTCTTCAGCGGGCTCACTTTCGACTATGACCAGGCGAACCAGAGATGGGCGGGCACGTTGAAATTCGCAGGGCAGGATATGAATGCAGTTCTTTCTGCTTCAGCTGATCTTGCAACCGGGCAGAGGGATACTTTGGAATTGTCTCTTCCAAAAGTTTCCCAGGGAGCTCCCGTCCTCGTTGCTTCATTCCTCGAAGGGGTGCTTGACAGGGTTGCTCTGAATTACGGGACGCAGCAATACATCATTACTGGCGGTTATGGGGGATCGCGTGCTCCCATGTCCCCGCCTTCGCTTTATACAATACTAAACCAAGTTGAGCCTCTTTTGGGGCAGAAGCCAACAGCTGCGCCTGTTCTTCCCCAGAATCCCCCGCAAATCCCCCTTTCCTACTGGATTTCATTCATGAACACTGCCCTTCCCATAGACGTAAAGGAAGTCACCCTTTTCATGAGCGAGAGCTTGGGAATAGAAGCTGCGAAATTCTCCCTTGCAGGCCAGACTGCAAAATTGAATTTTGCCTTGGGAAAGCAGGGAACAATTGAGCAGGGAGTATTGGCTACGCTGGATTTCAACGGGACGCAGCTAACTTGGGATGACCAGCAGAAAAAATTCACGGGCGCAGGTCTTTTCACAATTTCTCAATTCGGGAAAATCGGGGGGACACTGAGCATAGGAAGAAACAGCCAAATGTCAACGGGCTTGGTTTTTGAGAGCGAGGATGGGAAGATAAAGGCAAGAGGATACGTGTTGGAGCTTCCCGACGGGCAGGAAGCAATAATGTGGGAAGTGAATGCGAACATAAGGATTGGAAAAAGCGACAAGACGGCCATCATACTTCAGGGCATGCAAACGCCTGAGGGGTATCCAGAATTCAGGGGAACTCTGGAGTTGGCGTTCTGATTGGAATGCAGGCAGAAACAATAATTCATTGACAGGCGGAAATTAGTCGCAGGCAAAACACAATTCGCCAGCGAATATAAAAAATTACTAGCGTAACTTCTATGATTCCGCCGTTCACAACGTTTTTATATCTTCCTCTCATTAAATAATAATCAAACTTATAATCAAGGTGATTCTAAATGCAAGAGCTTAAAAACTGCACAACTTGCGGAAGCAAGACAAGGGCGTTCGTCTCGTTCCCCTGCCCTGCGTGCGGGGATGAGATAATAAGATGCAGGCACTGCAGGGAAATAGTGAACGATTTCGTCTGCAAGAACTGCGGCTCCAAAGGGCCCTGAAAAAAGAGGTAAGAATATGGGAAAAGTGGCTATGAAGATAAAAGTGTTTCCGGAAAGCATTGAGGCATTTGAAAGCATGAAGAAGAAAGTAATTGAGAAGATGAAGCCCGCGCAGAGTGAGGAAGTTCCCGTTGCATTCGGCTTGAAGGCGCTGAGAGTGACCCTTGTGATGGAGGACAAGGAAGGAAGCGGGGACAAGGAAGAAGAGATACGGAAAATAGAAGGAGTGGGCGAAGTGGAAGTCGAGATGGTCACGCTCCTCTGATTGTTTAGTCTTTCTGAAACAATCTATTTATAAATATTTTTAGTCTTAATAACCTAATTCTCATAAAGGAGATCATTATGGGAGAGTCATCGCAACATATTAGCGAAGAGAGATTGAGAGAACTCGTCGGTTTGCTTTCTGACCCGAATTCAAGACATGCAACAATCGCAGAAACGCAATTGATTCAAGCAGGCGACACTGCAGTTCCTGTGTTGTTTCAAGAATTAACTGGAGATGCTAATCCTTTTGTGAAATCAAAAATAGTTATTATTCTCCATCGTATCAAAACGTCTTCCGTCATATTTGGCTTTGTGGAAGCTTTGAAAACCGCCGAACCAAGCAATCGCGCATCTCTTTTATCTTCGGCATTATTAATGGACGAGAGATGCTTGGCAGATGCAGGCACTCCCCGGGAATGGAGGGAGATATACATTAACGATGGAAATGGCAACGAGCACATCAAACGGTTCGCAGCCCACGTGCTGGCCATGAAAGTAAGGAAAAAGGGGGATTCCGAAGCACTTTCTATTCTTTTTAAATTGATGCTGCCCCCTGAAAGCGCTTATATCCCTTGGAGAGAATTCGGAAAAATGCTGGAATCAATTCGCGTAACCGTTCGCGCAATTTCACTTGAACTTTGTATTTCCCCGGATTCCCCTGAAACTGCAAGGGTCAGCGCGAGGCGTTTGGATAATGGACAAGTTGAGTGCAGCATTCAAAAGGGAAGGAGCACAAGCTAAGATTCATTCAATAGTGGATATTTATTCTTTGACATTCTGAATAAAGCCCATGGAACTTCTTATAGTCAAGCAGGCAGTAAAACAAGTGAGGGGGGACGCGCTCCAGATAAGAAGGGCTTTGGGAGAGGAGTGGGAAGAAAGAAAAAAGAATGCTTTTGAGGGAAGGGAGCCTCTTTTAGACGGAAGAACCACTCTTCAAATTTTTAGTGAATTCAGAAGAATGGGTGGAAATAGAAGGAGTTACGCAGATTACGAAATCGGTTCGCATTTCAACATGCGCCACATAATCCTCCAATTGGAGAGACGAATCAATCTCACCTCGCATGAAGCGTATTTGTTGAAAAACGCATTCGGAAGAGTGTTCTATAACCCCCCTGAAAGCGAAATGCAAAGGCAGATAATTTTTTGCAGAAGGCTTGCGGAACTTGGGGAAAGGGGAGCAGAAATCTTCAATGCGTTCATGGAGGAAGTGGAAGTGCTTTTTGAAGTGTTATGCAAAGCAGGAAGAATTCGGTTCAAAACAGGCGATGTTTTTTTGCAATCCCTGCATGAAAAAATCTTGTTAAGAAAATATCTGGAAGTAAGTGATTTTCAGAAATATGCACAATTTCTTGGGGAGTTAATAGAAGGCAAAAGTTGTGCTGAACCATATTATGAATAGGGAAACAAAACCGCAAAACGCTCGGAATGCTTCAAACTCCTCCTTTTTATTTCATAATCCCCGAGAACATGCTCTGGAACACGAAGCCAAGCCCAATAAAGAGCGAAAGGCCCACGACAAGAAGTATTGGAAGGTATTTCACGCCGTTCTTCTTCTCCCCCGTGTTGATCACTGAGATTATGATTGATGCGAATGAAACGGTGATGAATGTGGAGGCAATTGCAAACCAGAAGAAGTCCTCTGTTTTTATCGTCGGCTTGCTCGGGGAGAGGAACATGAGTTTGGGCATCTTCTCAATGTCTCCAGTGAGCACGTTGCCCCAGATGAAATTCATTATTGAAACGAGCTGGTTGGAGAGGGAATAAAGCACTGGAGCGCCAATCACCGAAGCAAATATGATGAAAATCACGTACATCTGCATCGTTGCGCTGATTTCTTTCTGCAGCATCTGCGACTCCCTTATGTCGTTTGCAGTCATCTCCAGAATATCCGCAATCTCCCCTCCTGATGCTATGCCGTCAATTATCAAATGAATCGTTCTTTTGAGCAGTTTTGAATCGAACCTGTCGCCCATCCTCTCAAGGCATTTTGCAAAGGGCTCCCCTCCAAAGGTTCTCTTTGCGACAATCTCAATCTCCTTGGAAAAGAGCCCGAATTCAGGCCTTGCTGCAAACCATATTGCCCTGTCAACAGCCATTCCCGCCCTCACGTTTGCTGCGGCCAATTGGAGGAAATCCGGAAGCGCGTCTTCAACAGCCGTTTTCCTTGAATCAATTCTCAAAAGCAATATCGTATAAATCATGAGAAGGTATATTGCGGCAAAGCCAAACGTTATTCCCATCCCTATGAGAACGTTGTCGAATAATTTGGAAGTGACGAAATAGACTACTAAAGTAAGCGCAAGCCACGTGGTAAGCACGAATCCCACTGTTGCTTCGGGGGAGATGTGTATGTTTGCGAGCGTGAGCAATTCTGAAATCCACAGAATCCACTTTCTCCCCATTATTCTTCCAATCGCTTCATACAGCCTTGTGGTGAAATCCTTCATGACCATTCATTACACCCGATTCATTCCTGCGCTTTTCATCGCGCCAAACAAAAACTTTTTTTCAATATTCTCTTCAATTCCTTTTCAAACGCTTTTATTCAAATCGCATGCGCATTTCTTCCCTTCAAATCCATTGTACAAACTTTTTTCGAGCAGCCAATGATGAAGCTTGCAAAAAACTTCACATTGAAAATACTGGCCTTGACGATTCCAGTATTGAAAGGAAGAGGAATTGCAGTATTATGAGGAATAACAATGCAGCCAAAAGCACTACCGAGCCTATTGAAAGAGAAACGAATGATGATACGAGAATGAAAAGCGTGATTCCAAGGGAGGGCATGATTATTCCAAAAAGCATGTAGAACATCGCGAGGGGGTTCAGAGTCTGCCCGTATCTTTTTATTTCAATGACTTTCTCATTTGAGATCTGCCTCAATACGGATGCAAGAGAATCCCCCACGTCCGCGCCTGAACGCAAAGCGTTCATGATTTGAATCACAATCCTCCTGAATGCCTTTGAAGGATTTATTTCTGAAGAGTTGTGGAGGGCAACGTCTGCGGGGACTCCCATGCTTATTTCCTCTGCAATCTTCGCGAATTCCTTGCTTGCCTCCCCATACCCCCTGCTCACGCTCAATATTGCGTTGAACAAGGGGATTCCAGCTTTCAATTCAATCACCATCTGCTTTCCCGCAAACAAGAGCTCCCTTTCAATTTCCCTCATTCTTCTTTTTATCACAAGCCTGTAATAATTCAAAGTATAGAAATAAATGATGACCCCAAATACGATGAAAACAAGCGGAGTGAGGAGGGGAGTGAGCGGGCCAAGCTTCGTTTTGGATGTGATGAGGAAATACACAAAAGAAACTCCAAAAGCCCCAAGGCCTGCAAGTACGACTCTCTCGGCAACGTACTCCAATGGAGACTTGTCTATTCCCGCCCTTTTCAATTCGAACCTCAAATCAGGATACTGCTTTGCAAGGGAACTCACGAAACTCCTGAATATAAGGTCAAACTTGGAAAGCTCCTTCTCTTTCTTCTCAGTAATCTGCTTCAATTCTTTCTTCGGAGGATTAATAGGAGGATTCATGTCATTCACACCTAAAATATTGCATCAAATATTATTTAATACTTGTTTTTTCTATTCAGCACAAATTCCGAGAATTATAAATGGATTTACAACAACCTTATGAATGGATAATAATCTTCTCTCCATTAGCGTTAAAACCGCTTTTATTTCTTTTTTCTTTTCAATGCAAGGTCGTCTTCGTCAAGCGCAAGTCCTTCAAGCGCGCTTATCCTTTCCTCCAGCCTCTTCTGCTTCAATTCCTCTACAAGGCTCCCTAAAGAGGAAAATTCATCCTTCGCGAAAGGATCCTGCTTTGCCATTTTCTGGACTTTTGACTGGATTTCCGTTGGTTTCTGCGGGGCTGCCTGTTCTTTAAATGGAGGTTTCATGGGCTGTTTTTTAACTTCCTTTTCCTGGGGTCCAAACCCAAAAAAGCCCCTTTTTGGTTGGGGTGCCTGTGAAATCTTCTCCCCTGTTGCTGTTTTCTGGACTATTTTCTGCTCTGGTGGGGGAGTTTTCTGCTGCGGTTTTTCCTCGATTCTTGTCTTTTGAATCTGAGGGGGAATTGTTTTTGCAATGGCGGGCTTGGATTCCGAAAACCGTTTCTGCTCCTGTGTTCTTTTGAACGTTGAATCAATCTGAACCTGATTCGCACCCGCTTTAGGAACAGGTTTTTCGGTTGTTACCACATTATATGAAGAATTCATCCTTTCAGGAGAAGCCACTTTTCTTATTACCACTTTCTTTGAAATCACTTGTTTTGAACTTTCATCCCTTTTCTCTGCGGATGCATCCACAGGCTGGGCTTGGGGCTGGACCTTCCTTATGACAACGACTGGCTTAATCTTCTTCATGTCGGATTCGTGCATGCAACCACAATCATACTTAGCGCACCCGAAGTATATAAAAATATGGATTGCGGTGCTTCCCAGGAGTCCAGTGCAAAAAGCATTTAAGAGCAACGAATCAAACGAAGCGCAGCGAGTGTTGTAGGTAAAGTCAAAATACCATACAGAGTAGCAACTCTCAAAACGCAGGGGTTGGATGTAAAGAAGGAGCGCAATTTTACGGCGTTCCGTAAAATGCGCCACATTTGACAGGTTAACCTGTCAAATTGTTGGGGGGTGCAACCCCCGCCTTTTTTAATGTATGAGAATTTCAATCCCCTTTCAAATTCTTCCCTGTGTCCACTATGTTTAATAGTTGTTGCCAGCAAGAAAAATTTATGATACTCTTCAAAGATATTTTTCCTGACTGACAACAAT
>Ga0315294_10003264_pt1 | contig 17648 bp, 17 predicted proteins | sample YL17G13_40_MG_FD_203626 | JGI IMG/M metagenome (GOLD analysis project Ga0315294, IMG submission 203626) | Sediment microbial communities from Yellowstone Lake, YNP, Wyoming, USA - YL17G13_40 | ecosystem: Environmental > Aquatic > Freshwater > Lake > Sediment | place: USA: Wyoming | collected... | reverse complement strand
ATGCCCGGCTGAAGAAGGTTGTGGGCCCGTACATCCTGCGAAGGCTCAAGACGGATAAGACCGTGATCTCGGACCTGCCCGACAAGATCGAGATGAAGACTTATGCGGAGCTGGCCCGCAAGCAGGTCGTCCTGTACGAGGACCTGGTCAAGCAACTTCGGCAGATGTTAGAGGAACAGCCGGATGGCATCCGGAGAAAGGGCTTGATTCTCGCTTCCCTCATGAAGTTCAAGCAGTTGTGCAATCACCCGGACCAGTACCTGGGTCAGGGTGAGTTCGCGGAGCTTGACAGCGGCAAATTCCAGCGGCTCCGTCCGATCTGTGAGACGATCTTTGAAAAGAGAGAGAAGATGCTCGTTTTCACGCAGTTCAAGGAGATGACGGGCCCCCTGAAAGAATTCCTCCAAGCGATTTTCTGTCATGAGGGCCTTGTCTTGCATGGCGGCACGCCGGTGGCGAAACGCAGGCAGATGATCGAGCGATTCCAGAGCGATGAATACACACCCTTCCTGGTCCTTTCCCTCAAAGCGGGCGGCGTGGGACTGAATCTGACAGCGGCCAATCATGTGGTGCACTTCGACCGCTGGTGGAATCCTGCCGTGGAGAACCAGGCGACGGACCGCGCCTTTCGCATCGGGCAACACAAGAACGTAGTGGTCCACAAATTCGTCACCAAGGGCACGGTCGAAGAGAAGATCGACATGATGCTGGCGGAGAAGGCCGAGCTTTCGCGGCAGATCATCCCGGGCTCTGGTGAGGCGTGGATCACCGAAATGGACGACAAGGAGCTCATGGGATTGTTCACGCTATCCTTATAGAGGAGACCCTATGGCATACTATGGTGGCTACGGTTTTCCGCGATACGTATCCGTTGCCGAGAAACGAGCCCGGGCGCGGCGTAAGCTCGAAGAATTGAGAAAGAAGCACCCGGACATTCGGCCGATTGTCATTAAAGGCAACACCCTGGTCCGCACGTGGTGGGGCAGGGCGTGGAACGGCAATCTCGCCAAGTACGCCGACTACGCGAATCGGGTCGGACGCGGGCGCAGCTACCTGCGGCACGGGGCTGTCCTGGACCTGCAGATCAAGCCCGGTCAGGTCAAGGCCCTGGTGCAAGGCAGCGGAGAAAGCCCGTACACAGTCACCATCAAGATCAAACCTGTCAGCGAGTCGATCTGGAAACAGATCAAGACGGCTTGTGAGGGCCAGCTTGCGTCCTTGCAGGAACTGCTGGAGGGACGGTTCCCCAAGGGCCTGATGGAGCTGTTCACGGCCAAAGGCAGCGGCCTGTTTCCCTCGCCCAAGGAGATCGACTTCCATTGCAGTTGCCCCGACTGGGCCTACATGTGCAAGCACGTCGCGGCTGTCCTGTACGGCATCGGGACGCGGCTGGATGAAGATCCGAGCTTGTTCTTTGTCCTGCGCAAGGTGAAGAGGGACGACCTCATCACCCAGGCCATTCATGAGAAGTCCGCAAAGCTGTTGAAACAAGCGAAAAAGAAGACCTCCCGCGTGATCGACGACGCCGACTTGGGGGATGTGTTCGGCATCGAGATGGAGGCGGCCACGGCGAGTGAGAAGGAGGGTCCCAAAGCCAGGGCGGCCAAGCCAGAGACTGCCACCCAGGCGCAACGCAAGACGCCCGCGAAGAAGGGGAAGAAGAAGCCAGCAAGGTAGAGATTTGAGCCGATGACCAGAGCCTGCTCTGAACGCAGTCGAATGGGACCACCATAGGTGACAGCGGAGCCCAAAAGAGTGGGCGATTGACAGGTCTGCTGTGCTTGGTGTTCTATGTAGGTCCGTGAGAGCGGTTGCGGTTTCCCTCAGCGACCATTGAGAACCGTCGCGCTGAAGGATCTTGTTATGGCGGAAGTACCTGATTGGTTAGCCTCGCTCGTTGATACGGTAGGTGGTTGCATGGAGCCTCACGGCACGCTTGGCCCCTTGGGATTCCGCTGGCGCGAGGAGGACGATTTTTGCGAGATAACGGTATATTCCACTCCCGGCGAAGTGGTCGGCGGAGCGGTTGTCGTGCCTGGTTTTTTACTGGATGTCCAGGCACTGATGTCGGCCTTTGAAGAGCTGGTAGACGTCCATTGGTGCTCTCAGCCGTTTGGCCCACAAGACCACCGGGGACAACATATTTCGATTGAAGGCGTGTACCAGGGCCACGAAGTGTACTTGGAGGTCTTGGCCGAGGCACCGGGGGACGAAGAACCGGGATTCAAGGTGGATCTGTCGGGCTCGCCAGGGCACCCATAGGAAGCGAATCCACCCGAGGCAGTGAGAAATGGTTCAGTCCAGGTGTGACGAGCGAAGGGCCTGGGTGGTCTATGGGCGTTCGAGACACCAAGCGCGAGATCCTCAGGCGTCTGGATGCCAAGACCCGGGACGCCCAGTTCCTCACCGAGATCGAGCATGGATTGAGCGGTTCCCCCTTTGAGGCGGAGGCGGTTCTGGAGGTCGTCAAAGAGGTGTACTTTCCGTTCGTCGATGAACCGTCTGCGAAAGCTCCACCCGGGAAGGTTACTCTGGTGGCGGTCAGGGCGGAGGAGCCCGCCGGGAAACCCGTGGGGGAATGCGAAAAGCAGAGCGTAGGTCTGACGGTCCATCGCGGCGCGCAGGATGATCGGATTGTGCAGGAGCAAGGACCCGCCGGATTTCCCTTGCCTTCTATGCCCCTGCCTTCGATAGTATCGGCAACGGAGCCATCATTGGCACAGACCGTTAGCAGTAGACATCCGACCCGTAGGTGGGAGTGTATGGCCATGAATTGTCGTGCCCAAAAGTTCGCGGTTCTTCTGAGTCTGGGTTGCCTCCTTCCCAGCACAGCCGTCTGGTGCCAGGATGCGCCGCTTGGCCTGTTCGAGGGTCATAGCGACGTCGGGGCCGTGGGTGTGCCGGGCTCGGTCACTTATGACGCCGGGCCGCAGAGCTATCTCGTGGCCGGCGGCGGAGAGAATATGTGGTTTGGCGAAGACGCGCTGCACTTCGTCTGGAAGCGGATGTCGGGCGATGTCTCGCTCGCGGCGGACATTCGCTGGATCGGCACCGGCGGCAATGCCCATCGCAAGGCGTGTCTGCTCCTTCGTCAGAGCCTCGATCCCAAGTCCGTCTACGCCGATGCGGTCGTTCATGGCGACGGTCTCACCTCGATTCAATATCGGCAAGGGCAGGGCGGTATCACGCGCGAGATTCAGTCCAATGCTACCGCGCCACGCAGGATCCGCATCGAGAAGCAGGGCGACTTTGTCTCCCTGTCGATCGCGGGTGAGAACGAGGCCCTTCATGCTGCGGGCGGTTCGTTCAAGATCCGATTCACCGAGCCCTTCTTCGTCGGGCTGGGCGTCTGCGCCCACGACAACAAGGTGTCGGAGAAAGCCGTTTTCTCGAATGTCGAGATCACCCGCGGCAAGGCTGGTTCGGCCGGAGAGCCCGTGCTGGAGAGCACGTTGGAGATCGTGCCGATCGCTTCCGGAGATCGCCGGGTCGTGTACCACACACGCAGCCACATCGAAGCGCCGAACTGGTCACGGGACGGGAGAAACCTGCTGTTCAACCGGGAGGGTCTCATCTGCCGTCTGCCCGTCGAAGGCGGCGAGCCGGTACAGATCGATACCGGGTTCGCCACGCGGAACAACAACGACCATGGCCTCTCACCCGACGGCACGCAATTGGCGATCAGCGACCAGTCCCGGGAAGGCGGCAAGTCGCTCATTTACCTCGTGCCGGTCGCAGGCGGGACGCCCCGCCGGGTCACTCGCCTTGGTCCGTCCTACTGGCATGGTTGGTCGCCGGACGGCAAGACGCTGGCCTATTGCGCCGAGCGCGGCGGGGAGTATGATGTCTACACCATCCCGGTCGAAGGCGGCGAAGAAACGCGGCTGACGACCGCCCCGGGCCTGGACGACGGCCCCGAGTATTCGCCCGATGGCCGGTACATTTACTTCAACTCCGTCCGCACAGGCACGATGCAGATCTGGCGCATGAAGGCCGACGGCAGCGAGCAGCAGCCGGTCACCTCTGACGAATACAACAACTGGTTCCCGCACCCTTCGCCCGATGGCCGCTGGATCGTCTTTCTGTCGTACGAAAAAGAGGTGACGGGGCACCCGGCGAACAAAGATGTGATGCTGCGGCTCCTGCCGACAGGCGGAGGCGAGATCCAGGTTCTGGCCAAGCTCTTCGGCGGCCAGGGCACCCTCAACGTGCCCTCCTGGTCACCCGACAGCCGTCGCCTCGCCTTCGTCAGCTACCGCCTGACCAATCCCTGACCAGTGACCGGGAGTAAGAATTTCCGTGAGGTCACAACGGCCCGCGGATGGCACAGAGGACGTCTGCCCCGCCGAAGTTCCGCCGCGGCAGAAGCCCGCTATGTGTCCCCCTCGTTAAAGCTTAACTTAAGGGCAGGCACCCGAAGTTCCCGTACCTGACACCTTTAGTTCTCCCCGTTGCGTTTCCCATTTCGCTGGCGAAGTGAGTATGCTGTCCCCCAGATACCCTAAGACCATTCCTGATACCGCAAGAGTTCAATCATAAGCTGCTCCACTGCCTCACTATTGGCGGCTACGGTCTGACGAAATCCCGGAGTTTTCTGTGCGGTCAATCGTTGGCGTTCTTGTGCCGACATACTCATCTCGGCGAAATACGCACGAACAGGGTTCACAGCCCAAATTCGCTTCTCGTAGTACGCACCCATCACCAAACAAGCAATGAAATCGCTGAGTTCTCGCTGAGCATCTTCTATTTCCAAACAAGACAAGTCCGCATATGCGTATAGGTAAAGCATCCTATCATGGATTGGTTTGAATTGCGGCTTGAGGATCGCCGGGTCTTTGTACTTCCGAAACAACATGAGTATTGGGATAGAGATTTGTGTTGTTGGATTGTGTTGGTCGTTGAGATGGTGGTTGGGGCACAGGGGGATCAGGTTCATGGGGTCGTTATTGTCACGGTTCTCGTCTACATGGTGGATCTGAGGACGATCACCGCCACATATTGCGCAACGATGGTTGTATTCCTTCAGTACAGCCTGCTTAACTGACTTGGGTGTCTGCCGTCTTGCCATACGGTTCTTTCCTCACGTCATCTCTGGCTTCGCCGAATTTCGAGGGAATACTGGGTTTCTTGGCCCCTTCGCATGTTAGCTGACCCCACTCTCCCCGTTTACGCTCGCTAAGGATACCGGCACGCGGTAGACAATGTCGCCAACCTTGATCTCGAGGTGGCCATACTCCTCTACTCTTATTTCGCTGGCTTGCCAAGGACGTTCCACGCAACTGGACCAAAACCGACTCGGGTATCGCAAATCCCGAGGGCGAAATCTCCATCGCAGACTATTGTAGGTTAGCACCGGAACCTCTCTTTGATCGATCATCCAATGCGCCTCAGCATCGGTGGTGACGACCGCGCCATAGCACTGGACAACCCTATCCCATCTGACAAATCTAAATTTCTGTTGTTTCTCGGCGCCAGGCATCCCACGTAGTATCCGCATTGCACGGCGCACTTGTTTCTGCGCGTAAATTAGTGCTTGGGTTGCATCGTAGACTTCATTGATCTCGTCGGGTGCGATTAGCGCCTTGGCCTCAATGATCAGGATTTCGTCGGGACGACCCGTCTGATAGAGTAGCACATCGACGTCGGTGCTCTCACCATCTGCCGCGACAGGGGTGTTAAGGTTGAATTGGTATCCCTGTCTTGTGAACTCCTTGGCAATCAGTCGCCCGAGAACCCGGTCTCGTTCGCCATTAACGGTCGCGGCGTGGTCATGCAGGACCTTCGTGCCGCGCGACATGACCTTTAGAAGATTCCGTTGGTGCGCGTATTTCATAATCCCCATCGGGCTCCAGCATATGGAACTCTCTCCTCGCAGGAAAGGCGTGAGCAGGATGTCGGCTTTGCGACTTGGCCGGAAAATGAGCCGATCAAGAATCATCTGGACAGATGCGGCCGACAAGTGGCTCAATGCCATCACTTGGTCTACAAACCTATCTTCTGGGACGATCTGTGTTGGCGTACACTTATGTAAGGGCACCCCTTGGGTTACGCAGTCGCAGCATCGCCTGAAAGCGATTTGACTCCACACCGTTATTGTTTCCATAAAGGACCAGAACTCGCCCATCGTAAAGCCGAGCATATCAGTGGCAGGCGACAGCGGCAGCAGTTCCAGGTCTTTGCCGAACGGAACCGCCCCTCTGGTCTTCTCGATGAGATCGTGAGGAAACTTCTCCAGGTGGATATGCCCGTCTACTAATTCAGACTTCACTCCACTGAGCAACTGCTCACCACGCGTAACATCTGATGCCTTCATTTTCCGGGCGATATCCATCCCGCGATTCTCTTGCTCGCGAGTCTGCTCGTGCCATGCGAGTGCATCGTCCTGTCCGGGGCCTTCGGCTATATCAAACGTTACCGTGGACGACTGTGCGTCGACACGGGCCGTGGCCCAACGGTGTCCATACACGATGTGGAGGTCTGCAATCCATACGTAATTCGAGGCGTGCACGCAGAACTGCTGGGCCGCATCCATCAGATCACGATCGGCAACGCTTCGAACGCTGGTACAGCCTGTGTCTGTCAACCATCGTAAGGCTTGCGCTGCGCCTTCCTCCAATCCCTTGATCCTCTGCGCTCGCGCTCCAGTCTGAACAGGTGGCGTTGGACTTAGATAGAAAGGCAGAAAGGCCAAATCCTGGATAGCCATAACAGCATAGATAGCCTCGGGCCTGGAGTGTCCCCAAAGCGGCAGCGACTCGTGGTACTTATCAAGTTGCTCCTCGTATTGGCGTAGTAGCTGCTCTTCTGCCTCGTCCATACTCCCTACCCAAGAGAACGAGCTATCTGGGGTCGCCTCACTTATTTCCGTCATGATTGAGTGTGCCACCTTCCTCTATTTATGCAGTCTTCCTTCTCCTTGCCATCCGTTTGGGAGGAAGCGAGACCGTGGGATGACCGGCGGTCTTCTCAGGTTCTCACCAATGGCGTCCAACTCGTAGTTGAACTGCTTGGCGTGGGCCTCACGGGCAGGCCGCACCTCTTCGACAATCGGATCTTTCATGGTACGTCTCCGAACAACTCCTCGCATCCGATCACACTGGTCTCGATGTACACTCTTGGCTTCACGGCCGATTTCTTCCGTGTTGCCACAGGTTTCTACTGCCATTATACGGGTCCGGACCGCCGCGCCAATACAATACGAACCATGCCAAGCACACGAGAGTGTCCGCAGATTTCGCCGATTTTCGCAGATTACCGCCTCCGAATCTGTGCTACTAACTTCCAACAACTGAAAAAGATTTCCAGATGATTGCACGGCCGTGTTGTAAGTCATTGTGTTATGGTACTTTGCGTCGGCCGCAAAGAGACCGCTTCTTTTGGTTCCGGCCGAAGGTCGGGCTGGGAAATCTGAGCAATCTGTGGATGATCTCCTGGTTTTCTTCGTCGGTATCCGCGTTCATCCCCGTTCACCTGCGGTTTCATAGTCTCTGGGTTCTCGGCGTCCCCTGTGGCAAATTCAGCGTCCACAACCTTGACGCGTGGGTTAAGAACCCACCCTACGTTAGGGAGGAAAAGGGGACATTCTACTTCTCAACCAGATGCACCTATTGACTTGGCGGCGGGGAGTGACTACCCTGACACCCAGCCCATCGCCCCCAGCGGCGATGCGGGCTGGAATGATTTTACGTTCAAGGTCACTGTGAGAGGTTCTATGAAGACATTCCATGTGGTTTGCACCCTCGTGATTGCCTTGGCACTCTCCACCGCCTCATGTTGCACCGTCTGCAAGTCCAAGAAGGCCGAGGGAGGCAGCAGCAGCGCCCGCGTGGCGTTGTTCGATGGCAAGACCCTTAACGGCTGGACGGTCCTCAACTGCGAGGCGACCGTGGACAATGGAGACATCCTCATCGTCGCGGGCAACGGCCTGGTCCAGACCGAGAAGAAATATGGCGATTTCGTCCTGGAGTTCGAGTGGAAGGCGCTGCGGGACAGCAAATGGGACAGCGGCGTCTATTTCCGCTACGACTCTGTGCCGCAGGGCAAACCCTGGCCCGCCCGTTACCAAGCCAATCTGATGCAGGGCATGGAGGGCAACGTCAGTGATCTGCCGGATGCCCACAGCCAGGGATTGATCAAGGCCGGCCAGTGGAACCAGTTCAAGCTGACCGTGCGCGGTACGAAAGCCGCCCTGGAGATCAACGGCACCCCGGCCTGGGAAGCGGACGGCCTGGGCGAGCCCACCGAGGGATACCTCGCGTTACAAGCCGAGGTCCCCGGGGGCGGCCAGCACCGCTTCCGAAGTATCTACCTGACCGAGCTGAAGTAGACCGGGGTGTGTCAATCGTCTCCCGGTGAGACCACTGGTGCCTCACCGGCCATGCGGCTGATCCAACTCCTTGACGAAAATGCGGCGGAACTGGAGGAAAGACGCTCCCCATTCCCCGTCCTTGCGATCCCCATGATGCTGGAGAGCAATCGGTCCCTGAGCCGGGACGCCGGGCAACTGAGCGTTGTCGACGACCCGTTGCCCATTGAGTGTGACTGTCAGGCGGTCGCCTTTCATGATGATATGGAAGGTGTTCCATTGGCCAATCGGCCGGTCCGCCCTGACTTTTGGTGTCACCCCGGCGTGGATCCCGGGTGAGAATGCCGGATCGGTACGATAGCCCCACACCTCACCTGAACCGACCGGCCAGCACCAGATGTTCACTTGAGATTTGTGCTGGCCACGCAGAAAGATCCCGGAGTCTGTGTTTGGAACCTCGATCAGCACGTCCTTGCCGGAGTCGTCCTTCTTGTACGTCCCAGCGGGGAGAATGATCTTGGCGGCCCGGTTGATGTAGGGACTTTCCTTGATCCGCCAGTCTACCAGGAGCTCGAAGTCGCCATAGCTCTTCGTAGTCCACAAGTTTCTGTCGCCCGGTCCCTCGTGGGGATCACAGTCGATGACTCCCTCGACAACCCGCCAATCCTGGTTGTCGGCCTTCTCCACTCTCCCGTCATGCAGGTCGATTCCGTTGAACAGCGGCACAAGGCCTTTCGGTGCGACCTCGTCAGGTCTTGTGGTTGTTCTCGGCTCGGAGGCGGGCGTTTGGAGCTTGTGGCACGATGAGGCAGCCACCAGCAGAAGATTCGCGAGTAACGGCAGCCACAGCATGAGACGCATGGCGTTGGCCCTTTCCTAATCTGCCTGGCCCTATCATCAAGCCACATGCAGGGAGCCGACTATTTCGGCCTCTTCCGGTTCCTGCCAGCCAGTTGCTCCAGACACGTCTGGGCCTCTCTTTTGCCTATGTGACGAAGAGACGCGATGCGTGCCAGTTGGGACTTGCGCGGCCGAGATGTCTCCTGCTCCCAGCTGTAGATGGTCTGGCCTGTCACACCGATGAGCTTGCCGTAATTCGCAGCAGACACACCAAGACGCGTTCGCTGCGAGCGCAAGCCCTTGGCGGTGAATCGTACAGGGTCTGCATCGCCTTCGGCCACCTGGGACGAGGTGCTCTTGAGCACCTGCTTTTCGAGAGGAGTGAGCTTGCGTTGCAGATCGGATACCCGGCGTTTCATCTCGGCGATATCCTTGCGGTACTGGGCTGATGTTTTCTTGAGGGCATTGGTCTGTTTTCGGATCTCCCTGCGTGCGAGTCGTAAGATCTCTTCCTTGAGTGCGGTAGCAATGTTCGGCATTTCTTTCTCCTGTTGGCCTCTGTTTTACACACCACATCGTCCGAAGCGGCGTGATGCACGAGAGGCATAATAACATGGTGAAGCATCCTGTGGGAACCCTACCGTTGCATAACCTCTGGCGGCCCGTCCGAACGCAACAGGGTGGCAAGTGCCGGTAGTATCGGTTAAACTGAGGCCGGCCCTGCTTTTGTGTGGATAGCTTTGGCAATGATCTTCATACGGCACAGGCATATACTTCGAGAGTTGCTACGCGTCTTCATCGTGGCCACGGTTGGGCTGACGCTGATCATGAGCCTGGGTGGAGTTCTGCGTGCGGTCCAGGAGTACGGCTTGGTGCCCCGGCAGGTCATTCATCTTCTGGTCTACCTTATCCCGGTCTGCCTGACATTCGTGTTGCCCGTAACCGCGTTGTTCGTCTCGGCCCTGATCTATGGCCAATTCGCCGCCGACAACGAGCTCGAGGCCTGCCGGGCCAGCGGAGTCCGCATGTTGACGCTCGTCTATCCGGGATTCTCGCTGGCGATCCTGGTGGCCATTGCGAATCTGCTTCTGAGCTTCCACGTCATGCCTTACTTCGTGCATCTGGCGGAGACGTCCAGGAAGGCCGATGCCAAGCAGATACTCTTCCTTAACATCCAGCGCAGGGGGGTGCCCTATCTCATCTATGCGGATTACGCCGATTCCAAGGACGGCACACTGTTCGGCACCGTGGTGATCCAATCTGAAGAAGGGAAGATCAAGCGGATCACCGGCGCCGTTAGGCCGCCAGGCTCGTAGCTGCAACGAAAGGAGTGCAAAATGAGCCGCCAGCAAGTGTCACAATTGGCAATTTCTGTGATATTGATTATGCTGTTCTTAGCAGGGTGTGGCGCTCCCGCCGCTACTCCGGCATCCGAAACACCGACAGCCACGACTACGCTCAGGCCATCCATGCTAACTCCAGCCGCACCCACGTTTACACCTACTCCAGAACCGTCGGCAGTAACACCGGAACTGCCGGACAAGATTCTTTTTATCGGCAACAGCCTTACTTACTATAATGATGGCCTTGACCACCACATAGAGAAGTTGGCAGCGTCTGCCAATCCGCCGCTGGTCATCGAAGCAGACAGGTTCACTCAAGGCGGGGCGTCATTGGAAAGACTCTGGCGGAAATATTGCCTGAGGCGCGCAACGAATGACATAGATGTAAGCGCCTATGATGTAGTTGTATTGCAGGAAGACCTCCCTGAGACAGACGTGCATACGTTCCACGAGTACGCCCGCCAGTTCGACGCAGAGATCAAGAAGGCGGGAACTCGACCGCTGCTATTCATGGCCTGGTCATACGAGCGACTCGGCTGGATTACCATGGAGGAGATTGCTCAAGCGCATCGTGATATCGCCACGGAACTTGGCACAGACGTTGCGCCAGTCGGCCTTGCTTGGCAGCGTGCGATGAAAGAACGCCCCGGCCTGGACATGTACGCCTCAGACCGGGAGCATCCAAGCATCTACGGAACCTATCTGGCTGCCAATGTGGTGTATGCAACGGTCTTCGGAAAGAGTCTGGTCGGTTTAGCCTACTTCCCTTCAGGCGTGAGTGAAGAAGAGGCCGCTTTCTTGCAGCGCATTGCCTGGGAGACGGTACAGGAGTATCAGGCGGAGCAGTAATAACACCGGCGTTGTTCACGGATGGCTGGTAATGATGGCCGCCTGTGACGAGCGATGAGGCGGAGCCATGGCCGAGGCTGGGGGTTCGGCTATTCCTTCGCCCCATGCAGCAGCAGGTCGGCGAGGGAGGGAGCCGCCCGGGACGAGCGGCGGAACCGTGGCCGAGGCTGCGGATGCTTGTTCCTTTGTTGCCAGCCATCTCGCTGGGACTTGAAAAGGTGCCGTCATATCCATCACGATCTTTGGAACACTGCTTGAACGCGAGAAGATCAGTGGATAGCATAAGTGACTGATCTGGCAAAGGTTAGTTCGGCCTTGGTGCGGTCGGATGAACAGTGGACCCTACGCGGTCTCAATCCGGAGAGACTCCATGAAACTCAAACAAATCGTCCTCGTGGGCACCCCCGCTGGTCTAACAAAGGGCATTTCACTTTTCATCATTGGGGCAGTGGCCGCGAGGCTCATCTATGGTCCACAGTTCGCGCCTGAGGGCAAGTTCAAGCCTGAGCAGATCAACGCATGGTACTTTATCTGGACCAAGCTGGTCATCGGCATCTTCTTTGGTCTTGTCTTCACGGCACTCGACGAGGCATTGCCGTTGTCTCGACGGATACAGGGTGTGTTGGACGGGTTGAAATACGCTTTCTGGTTCTGGCTTGTGATCCAACTGTGGGACGTGTCTCATCCTTTGGTGTACGGATCATTGAAGGTGCAGGACCAAGTGTTTTGGCTTGTCTATACGCTGGGCGGCTTCCTTGGATATGGCATCGGTCTGGGATTGGCATACAGGAAATACGGAAGTGCCCCGCCAAACCCCTCAGTCAAGCCAGCGGCGACTGGTTCGGGCTTTTCTGACGGATAGTACGAACCCTGGCTGCGACGTGTAGCGTGAATCTGTGGAGTGACGGACGCCCGGGACGAGCGACGGGACCGTCGGACGATAGGCTGGTGACGAGTGGCATCTTCGAGCCGGCGAGCACGGGCCCGAGATCGATAGGCTCTGACCACGGGTCGGTCTTCGACTCACGGGTCGTCACATACAGCGATTCGCCGACATCCGGCCGCTGAAAGAACAGGATCCGCTCGTCAGCGGCGAGGCATATGCGACCCTCGGCGGCCGGACTGTTGATGGGCGGCGGCAGCGGCTCAGGACAGCCCTGCCATTCCCCGTGTGGCACAGGTCTGTGTACAAACCAGATGTCGTTCTTCCCGGGGCCCCCGGGACGCGTGGAAATCCAGTACAGGGTCAGGCCGTCAAAAGAAATCGTCGCGGCCCCATCCTGTCCGGTTTCTGAATTGATCGATACGGGGAGCTTGACTGGTGTCTGCCATGGCTCCTGCGTTGAGCCGCGTGCGGCCACATAGATGTCGCCGTGGTCCGTGCCGCCACGAGTGAGGTACAGCTCTAAGCCGTCAGCGGAAATGCTTGGGAAGCCTTCGAGGTCTGATGTGTTGATCGGCGGGCCGAGGTTCACCGGCTCGGACCAGGGATCGCCCGGCGAGTTCCGTGCCGCCATCCAGATATCGTAGTCGCCTTGACCGCCCGGCCGATCCGAGGCAAAGTACAGATTGAGGGCATCGGCGGAGATGGAAGGGGTTGCATCACTGTGGGGGCCGTTGATCGCCGGCCCGACATTCACGGGTGTACCAAAGATCCGGTTCCTGTCCAGTTGGATGGCACGCCGCAGCAGGTCAAGCTTCTCTCCTATCGCCAGCGTGGTCTGCCTCCGCAGGAAGTAGTAGCGAGCGATCGAAGGTACAAGCTTCTCCGCCTCGCGGCGATGCTCCTCGACTTTATCATTGTATTGCTCAGCCTGTATTGTGTCCGATGCCTCGGTCTCATAGTAGGTCTTGGCCAGAAGGAAGTGCGCCTGGCCGGCAATCTCGTCGGCCGGCCCCAGAAGTCCCTCCAATTCCGGAATTGCGCGCATCGATTCCTTCGATTCAATCAGGCCTTGCGCGTGGAGCAGCCGCGCCGCGCGGCCGACGTGCCGGCTGTTCAGAATCGGCTCCACTTTCAATCTCGCAGCCTCGAATTGCCGGTTGTCAAACAGGTTCCGGGCTTCGGAGAGCACTCGCTTGTGATCGAGCGACTCCGCGTGGAACTGGGCTCTTCTGGCCCGGCCGTACATGGCCGCACCGAGCGTGACACCTGCCATCGTGACCACGATGGCCACAATCACAGCGGCGGCCAGACGGTGCCGACGGAGAAGCTTGCGTGTCCGGTACAGCACACCTGGCGGGGCGGCACTGACCGGCTCGTGTCCCAGGTACCTGCGAATGTCCAACATAAAGGCGTCGACCGTGGCATAGCGGCGAGCACGGTCCTTTTCAATAGCCTTGAGAGTAATCCAGTCCAGATCGCCCGAGAGCTTTCGCTTCAGGGTCCGCACATCCGTGCGCCGGTATTCCGCCGCCAGCGATGATTCACTGGTAGTGCCGGCATTCAGCCCTGCGCTGGGCGGCTTTGGGTCCTGTTCCGTCAGCACCTTACGGATGGTTTCGACCCCACCCTCCCGAAAAAGTCGCGCCTCGTGTGGCAGAGAGCCGGCCAGGAGCCGGTACAGGACCACGCCCAACGAGTACACGTCGCTGCGAAGGTCGATGTCCTGATTGCCAATGTTCGCCTGCTCCGGGCTCATATATTCCGGCGTGCCGATGAGTTGTCCGGGCTCGCTGGTGAGTGTTTGCTCAGTCAGTGACCGGGTCAACGCGCGCGCCACGCCGAAATCGATCACCTTCGGAGTAGCCTCATTGTCCTGGGCAACAACGAGGATGTTGGAAGGCTTCAAATCGCGATGGATGATCCCCCTTTGGTGCGCGTGCTGCACGGCCTCACACACGCGCAGGAATAGGGCAAGCCGCTGATCGACGGTATGCTTGTGCTCATCGCAGTACTCGGTGATGGGGATCCCGGCCACGTACTCCATCACGAAATACGGCCGGCCGGAGGCGGTCAGGCCACCGTCGTAAACGCGCGCCACATGCGGATGGTCCATCAGCGCCAGCGCCTGCTGCTCGGCCTCGAAGCGGGCGATGACTCGCCGCGAATCCATGCCTGGTTTGACCACCTTCAAGGCCACACGTCGTCTGACCGGCTCGTGTTGCTCTGCCAGGTAAACGACCCCGTGCCCCCCTCGCCCAAGACCTCAAGAATCTCATAGCGGCCGATTCTCGCTCCGGGCTTTTCCAGGAGGATGTCCCGAGGGTCGATCCCCCCGGAGCTCTCCTGCGGCGTGTGAGTTTCCAACCCGACGGACAGCCGCCGCCGCAAGCGATTCGGGTCGGATCCGAATGTCGATTTAGCGGCCATAAAGAACCCGATCAAAGACCATTTTCGACACGTACCGACCAACTCTTACCTGGCGGTCCAGGTGGAATCCTGCGTGTCCACATCTACCGCCAGAGATTATTCCGAATGCTGCGCGCCTTCTTCAAAGAATCTCATCAACTCCCCCAATTCATCGCCGATCTGGTCCTCCGTGAGCACGGTTCGGCGGACATGCTCCTTCAGTGCCGCCTGGAATCTCCTTCTGACCGTAACAACCATGTTGGATGCTTTCTTCTCGTCCTCAATCCCGTATTGCCGGCACAATTCGGCCAAGGAAGGCGGACGCCCATCTCCCAGAATCGGTTGAGTCACCTTCTCATGGAAAACCTTCCAGTGGACCTCCAGGCCGTCGCGAGCACAACTGGCTTCGACCTCCCCGAGGACTTCATCCAACAGGGCGGAGAGCCAGGCATAATTGTACGATTCCTCAGGATCGAGCGTGCCGACATCTTGCGGGATGGCCGCCGGATCGATGGCATCGAGGGAGACGAGTCGAGCCTGTGGAAGTCTTTTCTTCGCGGACTGCTTTTCGTTCTCATTGATCACGTACTGGTTCAAGGCATGCAGCACAAACGAGCGGAATTTGCCTTTGGCCTGATCGGCCCGCTGGACGAGGTTCTTGTTCAGCACGATCTCATGGAAGAAGCCCTGCGTCAGGTCCTTGGCCTGTTCGTTGTCGTAGCCCTTGCGCCGTAGATAGCAGTACACCGGTTTCCAATACTTGTCGAGCAGGAGCCCGATCATCGCACGGTCCCGATCCTGTGTCGATCGGATGTTCTCGATGAGGGACCAGTGCGTAGTCAGGAACGCCTCCGTAGTCCCGCCCATATGTGTCTGATCGCGGTCCTTCACGGCTCTGGTCCAAAGGAGACAGCAAACAGTACCAGGGATCCGTAATCCCTGACCAGATTGTAGACCGTCGACGCCAAATATGCAAGAAACGCGGGATTTTGCGCAGCGGCGCAGGATTCCTCTGGATTGTATTGCAGCAGTGCGATCGCAAGTACTCGTCAACCACGTAGGCGGCCTCCAGCCCCTGCGAACGGAGAGAAATCCGCAAGCAGACAATCAGCCACCCGGAGGCATGCCCCGGGCATCGGGGCGGAAAGGATGAAGTGATATGAAATCCCCCCATTCTCCTGTACGTCAGGCAGCGTCCATCGGCATCCTTGTGGCAACGATCTTCCTTCCCGCAGGGTCCGCGTATGCCGATTTCACCTTCGGGACTCCCGTGAATCTCGGGTCGCCTCTCAACGGTCCTTATCTTGACGCGGCGGCCAGTGTTTCCAGCGAGGGCCTCGAGCTGTATTTCACCTCGAATCGGCCAGGTGGCTTCGGAGACTGGGACACGTGGGTATCGACACGGGCCTCCACGGAGGATGGGTGGTCATCACCCACCAATGCCGGCGGGAGAGTCAACACCGTGGGAGCGGACGGCTTTCCCTGCATCTCAGCCGATGGCCTGGAGCTGTATTTCATCTCGAACCGCAGCGGTGGCCAGGGCAATGCCGACCTCTATGTGACCACGCGCGCCACGAAGCAGGACGCCTGGGGTCCACCGTCCAACGTGGCTCCCGTAAACAGTGGCGATTTCGACCAGTGGGTATGTCCCTCCGGCGACGGCCTGACGCTCCTGTTCCAATCTCCGCGCGCCGGCGGCCAATACGGCGGCCTTTATATGAGCAAACGAGACACGAAGACCAGTCCCTGGTCTGCCCCGGTAGATCTTGGTTTGCCCGCCCAGGCAGGGCGGCGCCGGCGGCCTGGACATGTGGCAGGTACCGGTTATTCCCATTGTCGACTTCAACGGCGACGGAAAAGTCGCTGTGGAGGACCTCCTCCGCCTAATTGGATCCTGGGGAAAGGATGACCCTTCGGTCGACATCGGCCCGACGCCTTTCGGCGATGGCAAGATCGGTGCCGCCGACTTGGAGGTCCTCATGAGCTACTGGGGCAGGAGGTCAACGATCCCACTTTGATCGCGTACGGGAAGCTGGATGAGGCTGAAGGGACTGTCGCTGCTGATAGTGTCAGCGGCAAGGACGGCACGATGGTTGGCAGTCCACTCTGGCAGCCGACCGGGGGCCAGCGGGCCGGCGCCGTGCAGCTTGATGGTGCGGACGACTACGTCCGCACGACCTTTGTCATGAACGCATCGGCCGGACCGTTCAGCGTTTTTGCTTGGGTCAAGGGTGGCGCACCCGGCCAGACGGCCTTGTCGCAAGTGGGCGGCGTCAATTGGTTTATGGTTGCTCCGCACGGTGGCCTGGCGACCGAACTGAGACAAGCCGGCCGCTTGGGCAAGCCGCTCACATCCACTGCCATCATCGATGATGGTGCCTGGCACCACGTAGGCCTTGTGTGGGACGGTGCCAACCGGACGCTCTATGTCGATGACATTGAAGTGGCGAAAGACGCGCAGTCCAGCCTGGCGGCATCGGGGGGCGGCTTGTACATCGGGGCCGGCAGTACGCTCGCCCCGGGCACCTTCTGGTCTGGGCTGATCGACGACGTGCGCATCTACAACCGGGCGGTGAAACCGTAGGATGCTACGCCGGTCGCCCGTCTCCCGCAGGTTCGGCAAAACCATTGACATTTGTGGCCACATCCCATAAGCTATTGGCGAAAGGAGCGGTGAAAATGGGGCCATTGAGTCGTGTCTTCGGCATGCATACCCTGGACCTCAGGCTTTCCCTGTCTTGATACGAGGGTTGATTCTGCATCCGCCTCGATCCCGCTCCCAGGCAAGCATTACCCTGTGCTCACCTCACCAGTGGCGGGAGAGAAAGGAACGAAGGGTATGAAAGCCGATCGTAGTCTCAAGCTCGCTGTTCTCGTCCTGTCTGTTGTTGCCGCTGCGCCGCCGTTGATTTCCACCACGACGGCTGGTGGCTCTACAGCGTCAGTGGTGGCACACGGAAAGATCCTGGACCAGCAGCTTGATGACCAGGGGCGGGGATACACTGTGATTCGGCTGTGG
>Ga0315294_10003263_pt1 | contig 17651 bp, 15 predicted proteins | sample YL17G13_40_MG_FD_203626 | JGI IMG/M metagenome (GOLD analysis project Ga0315294, IMG submission 203626) | Sediment microbial communities from Yellowstone Lake, YNP, Wyoming, USA - YL17G13_40 | ecosystem: Environmental > Aquatic > Freshwater > Lake > Sediment | place: USA: Wyoming | collected... | reverse complement strand
ATCTTTTTCTTTTAGCTCATCTTTGAACGCTACAAGTTGGGCTTTTTGCGCATCGTTTGCTAACTCATAATTGAATTTAATCATAAGATTAAGCTTTTTCTATTTTGACTTGCGGGCGTTCTTTGCTGGTTTGTTGCCCAATTTTTTGATTTTTTTCAAAAGCCTGCATAGCTTGTTGGTGAAAACGGGCTTTTTGATTAACCACTCCGTCGGCAATATCCGCATCAAATTCTATTGCGCCCAATTTGATTTTTCCCATTTTTTGAGGTTCTTGGTTTTCTAAATTACTGTTACCTTTATCCTCGTTTTTAGGCACAAACGGCTTTACATTGTTTGCTTGGTCAAGCACAGCTTTCTTGTCAAGCCCCTTTTGAGTTTCAAGTGCTTTTTTTTCAGCCGCTAATTGCTCATTTTGGCTTTGCAAAGTTTCCAACGATGCTTGCAAACTGCTTAATCTTTGCGCCATTTCAGCGTTAGTTTTTGCAGTGGCTTCCGCGATTAGCGCGGCTATTTTTTCTTCAGTCATTTCTGTTTCAGAATTTTGATTTTCAGCTTCGCTTTGCGCCTCGCTGACTTGGTTATTAGAATTGATTTCATTAGCTATTTCGTTAGCCAAACTTTGCCATTCTTTGCTTTGAAAAGTTTTATCTACATCTTCATCTGTAAGCTCTGTTTCGCCCTGCTTGAGGCTGATATTACCAATGCCGAAAAAACTTTTTACCTTGTTTGCAAAATTAGCAGCCCAACTTAAATTTTGATTTTTGCCCGCTACTTGGCTATTGGCTTGTGGTGTTGTTTCTGTGCTTTCTGTCATTTTAGTAACTGTATTTATTTATGTATTGTTTTGGCGTTTCTGTTTTTTGTTCTGCATACATTATTATTGGCAAATTAGGTTTAGTTTCCACAGTTTCGCTTTGTTGATTTTGCATAATTTGCAACTCCATTTCTAACCCCTCTTTGCTTATCTTGTCTGCTAATCCTACTTCCACAGCCGCTTTGCCTACATACAACGTGCCACGCAAAACTTCAGGCGTGTTTTCTACTGTGGCTGTTTCTAAATCTAACTCTTTAACAGTCGCCCCCATTTTTGCCCCCCTATTTGCCTGCATTGCTGACAAAAACACCAAGTTGGTAGGATTTAGTATTGTTTGGATTAAACCGTTAGGGCTGCCATTTATAGCATCGTTGAAGTCTTTGTTTTTTTTGTTAGAAAGAGTGGCATAAACATCTACATTTGCTATACCCATTTCTTTATAGTATTCAGTATAATCCGCCAAACTTACCATTGTGCCTATACTGCCCAAAATAGAAGTGTTTTCTGATAAGATTATTTTATCTGCGCCCGATATTGCCCACATAGCCGCACTGCAAGCCATTCCTTCCACATAGGCAAATATCTTTTTGCCGTATTTGCTTTTAAAATTTCTTACCGTTTGCGCAAATAATTCAGTTCCTTTAACCATACCTCCAGGGCTATCAACCACAAGCATAACGCCCATAATGTTAGGATTTTGCCCAAAATCATTTATTTCTTGGGTTATTTCCACCGTGCCTTTTACACACCAATTACTTTCATAAACCATAGCACCGCGCAAATAAACAATACCAATCGCGCCATAAATACTCTCCCCATCTACGTTTTTGCCGTCCTCTCCACTATCCAAAAAATCGTCATACCTAACTTTTTTTTTATCCCCTTTATAAACTTCAGGCTGTTTGGCTTCAATATCTAACTTGCGGGCTAAGCGAACGGCTTTTATGTTTTCAATAGCTGTGGTATTGGATTTTGATAAAAAATTGAGCAAATAATTTTTTGCCGCATTTTCTTCAATAAGCCAATTATGACCAGCCAATTTATCGTTTATCATAATGGCATTTTTTTGTATTTAAAAAATTATTTTGCAAAAATAATTACAAAATAGGGTTTTGTAAAATTTTATTCTTATTTTTGCGGCGCATATTTCACAATTTTAAAACAAAGACTAAATGAATACGCAAAAAACAGTAGAAAAGGCGTTAGAACCGCTTATTTTAGCATTAAATAAAGATGCTCAAACCGATTTGCCATTTGCTGAAAAAGCAATAAAAGCCCGCGCTATACTAAAAGAAGCCATAGGCAGGTTGGATAATTTAGGGCTAATAAATTGCCAAGCGTTTGTAGAAACATTAAATTTGCTCGGGTCAAATTTTAACCCACAAAAAACAGTAGCAACTGAAAAGCAAGCTGAGGTTTTAGCAACTGAAAATCCAAAAGTTGGTTTAAGTCCAGCTGAAGCCGAATTGAACGCCCAAAAAACAAAAGCAGATTTATTAGAAAAAATTGCGCGTTTGAGGGGCGAGCCAAAAAAGCCTGCTGCGGAGGTTGAGATTGAGCCTACAATCGAAGCCAGCCCGCAAGTTGTTGAATTGTTAGAACCAACCAAAACCGAAGCCAGCCCGCAAGTTGTTGAATTGTTGGAACGATTGAAAGAGTTAGGGCAAACACAGCTACAGGATTTTAAAGATTTTGTAGCCAAAAACAAACTATCTGTAAAGGCTATGCAGGATTTATCTAAACATTTATCAATAGAAGTGGCGGATAAAAAAGATAGCCTTATACAAAACCTTTGGGAATTTTTAAACCTTGCGGCGGGTCTAAAAAATAGCTTTATTCAAATTTCTTTGGCGAACCCTGAAACTGAAATTAAAGAATAATGCAAAAATTTGAATTTCCATACGAAGAATACCGCTTTAATAAACTAACGGGCTTAGGCTCTGCCGTTTCACTAAAGCGGTCTTTTTATTCAGCGTCTAAACCAAAAGAAATGTCGTTGAAAGAATATCAAAATATGCTTTTAGCTATTGTTGATATGCCTTTATTTGCGCGCGTGCTTTGCGGGTTTGTCAAAGCTGATACAGTTGCAATAGATTTTAAAGAGGAGCGTTTTAATTTTAATAAATGTAATAGTGAGGACTTGCTAACGCTATACAATAGCATAGAAAAGTTTTTACTAACTATTTTATTCAAAACAAAAGACGATGTCCAAACGGAAAAGGAAAATCTTTTGCCCATAGAATTGAGCAATTTGGATTTTTTGCGCGATTACATAACGGATAATAATTGCGAAAACTACAACTACAAAATCCATTCTTTGCTTTGCCAAATTATAGCCAATACTTTTCTGGCCGTTTCCAATGTTTCGTTTTATCAAAACAAAAATATAGAAGGCAAAAATATATTTGAGGTGGGGAGTAGAAAATTCTTTTTGCCTGTAGCTGCTATAATGGATTTATCCAACAAAAAAGCTGCTGAATATGTGTTAGGCAAAGATGAATTTGAAAAAGCTATAAACGAAGTTTCGCAAAACCAATTCACGCCATACAGCACTTGGAACGCCACAACTGCTATTCATTTTTACACCTTTTCGCAAAATTTTGATTTAATACATAATGGCGAGCCTATAAGTATAGAACAGCTAAACGAAGGGCAAAAAATAGCGTTTAAAAATTCAGTAGCCGCTATATTTGCCACATTAAGCCGCGAGATAGAAAGTATTAGCGCGGACGGCAAAATAAACTTTGTCAAAACAAAAAAAGAAATGACTTTGAAAGAGTTGGAAAACGACACAAACGAAAAAATAACTTTTTTCAATACCCATTTGACTATGGACGAGGCGCATCAATGCAACTTTTTTTTTGCCAATACTATAAGTCCCACAAACAACACTATCATATTGCCTACCAACAACCAACGCCAACAAAGGGGCAAAAAACAACCCCAAAAGCGGCAAAAATAAATTTGGGTTGGTCAAGTTTTATATTTGATTTGGCAGCCAACTATGATATTTTTAGACCCTATACAAGCGGGTTAAGTTCGTTAGAATTTTATTATAATATAGATTTTGACTATGTTATGTTGTTGATGCAAAAACAAAACGCTGATTTTATAAACTCCTTATCCTGATGAATGAATTAACCTTTTATTATATTTTAGCTAAAATTGTGGCGGCTTATCCAAGTCCAATAATCAACAATGCAGGCTACAGGCAAACGGCACAACCCAATACTTTTGCCGTTATTACGAACTTTTCCCTATTAAGTAGCGAAAATTACGGCAAAACAACGGCACACACAAACAAACCTTATTACTTTAATAGAAGCCCAAATGCAGGCGTTAAAACGCAATATCCAGCCGTTTTATTGATTAACACCAACAGTAGCATCAATTTGGAAAATGGCAATAGCGTTACCGATTTTACAATGATTGTAGAGGATAGCAATAGTTTGCAAAATTACCAACCTTCAGGTAGTGTTGGGCAGGGGGCAAATTTGCGAACCCCTGAACAAATATACAACGATTTGCAAAGGATAGGCAATAGCATTATAGCTGAAGCTTTTAATAATTACATTTTAGCTGAAATAACGCCTATACCACCGCCCATACCACCAGCCCCAACAACTTATTTAGATTGGGCAAATAAAAACTACTTAGATGCCGAAATGTTGGCAGGTAGGCTAACCTATGAATATAAAAATATAGATTTTAAGGCTATAATCAACCCCAACTATAGGGCATCAATTAGGTTAGAAAATGGTAGTAATACCGCAAACGGCACATTAGCTGTAGTGTTTGAGCTAACAGCCAATTTGACGGCGTGCGACCAAAATGTAAATTTTGATTACAATTTTATCAAAGCTAATAAAAACTTACCACTAATCCCGTTAATTTGTTGCTGATGAATATAATTGATTTTAGCCAACAAATTAAGGATAATTTGGAAAGTGTTGGCGAATTTTTAAAAAAAGAGTTGGGCAAAGAGTTAGAAGCGCAAGGACATAAGGCTACAGGCTCGCTCATTAATTCTATTGAATACGCAGTTAATTTTTACAAAGACGGTTTAGTTTTAGCTATTAGCTATAATGACTATGGTGCGGTAGTTAATAACGGGGTTAAAGCCTCGCGGATACCATACGGCAAAGATAGCAACGGCGGCACAAGTCAATACATACAAGGTTTATTAAATTGGGTTTTGAAGGTAAAAACTTTAACAACTGAAAAAAATAAAGCGTTGGGTATAGCCTTTGCAATTGCCAAAACGCACGCTAAAATGGGTATTCCCACACTAAACAGCTTTAAGTATTCCAAAAACGGAAGGCGTTTAGGATTTCAGGATTATGTATTAGCGCAAAAGTCAGACGAAATTATAGAATTGATGCAAAAAAATTTAGATGCGCCCGTATGGGCGGCGTTAGACGATTATTTAACCAAAAACATAACAGGATAAAATGGCTATAACTATAACCCAACAACCTAATAACTCTTTGGGTTTAAAACGGGCTTACGAGCCTTTATTGTATAAAGTAGAAGTAAGTACTATTGGCACAGCCGCGCCTATAGTGGTAGCTTTTTGTGTGATAGACGGGCAACCATTTGGACAGCCCGCCCAAATTACACATACAAGCCAAACGCCTACCCTTGAATATGTGTTTGAATATGACCCAAAATTAACGCTGCAATCTTATTATGATAATCAGCAAAGTTGGGGGGCTTTGAACTCACAAACCAACAAAACGCCGATTTTGCCCACAACAGCAAGCACGGGATTTTATAAGCGCGGTGGATTGGTGGTTGAATTTATAGCGTACGAACAGATACCGCCCAGCAATATGCTTGAGGCTACTGACACGGTATCATCAAACATTTTGCAAACATTTAACGCGGCGGCAAATTCTTATAGTAGCTTAAATTTAGCCCCTTTTACTTACCCCGCCCAATGGCTGCATAACTACAGAAAAATCGGCACCACTCAAATAGGTGAAGCTTTTACCATAAATGGCGGCAATAACCATTTTCTAACTTATTATTGTCAAGGGGATAAAAACGAAAGTTTGGAAATAAAGCTATTTGATATTAACAACGCGCTAATTAGCACACATTTTTTAAATTTAGACCAAGCGCTAGGCACAAACCGATTGCGCAGGTTGGGCGTGGGCGTGGCTAATCTAAACAACGCATTAAGCACAGATTGGCGCGGAGTTCCCCCAACCCAACCGCTAATAACCAATGCGGTGAGTTATTACGAAGTGCGTTCGGTTGTAACTGATGCAGGGCTTAATGTGGTCAATGTATTTACTTTCCCATTCAGGCTATACGTTACGAATAGTTGCGACCAAGTGCAATTATTTTTCTGTAATGAATACGGCGCGGATGACGTAATTTTATTTAAAAAGAACGATGTAGAAATAGAATACGCTAATAATAACCAAGATTACAATAGCCCATTTTTAACTTTCCCAACTGCTCAAACGCGCGGAATTACAACCGCCTCATCTTTTGCGCAAACGATTTACAGGCTAAAAGGCTTTTTTCAACAAAATAGATTAAGCCAATTGCGCGAGTTGTGGGCATCTGCAAATATCGCTTTGCTTTTCCCTAACGAAACGAATTATACTATGGTTACCAAGTTAGATAATTCTGCTATGGTGCTAAAACCCGCCCGTAATGGGGGCGTAGAATTTGAAATAAATCTTGTAAAATCTACTATTGATAACTCGCAAAGAAATTAAATATGCAAGATGTTCAAATTATTTGGAATAATCAACAATTAGATTATTTTAACAAAGAAAACAATCTACCGCTATCTTTTAATAAAAAAATTGATTTTTGGTTAGATTTTTTCGGTAATTCAGGCACAACGGGCGCAGATTTTTCAGATACATTGGATATACCTGCCACTAAAAAAAATAGCCTTGCTTTATTTAGTAGCGATGACCCACTTTCTTATAATCTTTTTGCTACGGTTCAATCTGCTGATTTTATTATCAATGTAGGGTATTTTATGCTTTTTAAGGGCAAAGCTGAACTTGTTAATGTTTCCTATCAAAATACTATACCGCTATCTTTCACATTAAGGGTTCAAGGTGCTGCTGCTGATATTTGGGGCTTATTGGAGGGTAAAAGTATGAATAATATAGATATGGGCATAGCGCAAACGCGTGATATTGACATATTAGCGAGCCGCACGCAAGTAGATGAAACAGCTAACCCGATTTTATGGCCGCTTGTAAATTATGGCGGTAGAATGGTAACGCCTAACGAAATGGTAACAACTAATTGGAACTATAATAATGGTGTGCGCCCAGCTATTCGGATTTGGTGGGCAATCCACTCCATTTTTGCCCAATATGGATATACAGTTATTGGTAGTTTGTATAATTCAGAAATGTTTAGAAATTTGGTTGATGTTTATACAAATGGCGATAATTGGATAAGGGCGGATAATTGGGTAGATTTTACTTGTAATGTAGCGGTAGATGCAGCTACAGCCACAGTAAATGACAGCGAAATTATAATTTATTTTGACAATAGCACGCCGCCGCGCAACGATTTTCAGGGTATCAATAGCGGATTTTTTGCCCCCTATAATTCGTTGGCAATGTTAGCAATGGGCGGCGCGTGGTTTGAGTTTGAGTTCTTTTTTAGTAAATCCACCCCAGACGATGTTATTTATCAAATAGAATTAAATAATCCGCTAACAACAAGCCCGCTAATTATTGCGCAGGTGCAAAGTAATACGGACGAGGGGCAAAGTATTTATAGAACAGAGCCTATTTGGTTTTCTGCTGCTGTTAGTTCTAAACGTTGGATAATGCAAGTTAGGGTTTTAAATCAAACCAATCCTGGAGGTGCTATAACGTTCAACACTACCACCTACTATGCAGCCCGTATGACCAACCGCTTTAATTTTGGGGGCGTGCTGCAATTATCGTCTTGTTTTCAGGATAAGCCCGTAAAGGATTTTTTAGCAGGTGTGGCGCAATTATTTGGCGTGGTTTATTATATAGATAACATTATGCGCACAGTTACCCTTGAGGCGCGATTTGTGCGCAATTTAGGGGACACTATACCAAGCCACGTGTCAAACCCCACAACAACTTATTATAAAGTGGGCGAAAATTGCACTGAATTAGTTACAGACCAAAATAACCTATCGGTTAGCGGCAACAAACCTTTTGGGGATAATTTGGAAATTTTTATGCAGCGCGGCGGGGACGATGCTATATATGAATTATATTTAGAACAATTAGGCACAGCTTACAATAATGATACTATACCAATATACAGCCAATCAATAGAGTTGGGTTTTACCAATCAACAGAAAAAAACATTTGAAAATACTTTTTACAGTCCAACGATAAACAGTAGGTTTAAATTTACAGATGACAACCCTTACGGCAACAACTTATATTATCCTACTATTATAGACAATAAAGACCTTATTAAAATGGGTAATTTGAATTATGAAAATGGGATAATAGCAACATACAAAAGCGCGCCCCGAATAATGCTGTACTATGGTATTTTTGATTTTTTAGGAGTTGGAGCAAACACCAGCCGTTGGACTTACGAGCGTTATGATAGCCCTACATTGGTTTCAGAATGGCGCGTTCCAACTTGCTTTCAGGTGTTTCCCGATAGCACAGATTACGCCTCTTTATTGACCGCTGAACCCTTTAATTTGTGTTATCCTACCTACTTTTACTCAAGCACGGGTAATAAAGTGAGCGGCTTAATAGAACGGTATTATAGCAAGTATTTGGCTATGGTGCTACAGGATAAAGTTGTTAGCGTTAGGGCGCGTATGCCTTTGCAAGACTACAATACAGAGGATTTTAGAAAACCCCGTTGGCTTATTATTGGTGGTCAAAAGGTGAAATGTTGGATTATAGAAGTGGCAAATTATAACCCATTAGAAAGCGAGTTTGCCGATTTTACGTTAGTTCAAGACACAGACTTAATTCAAAATTTAACCCAATACGGCGCAACTTCAAACCAACAACGCCCCGTTTTGCTGATGCGTAACGATGTAATAGTAGTTGAGGACGGCACAATTTAACCCTAAAAAAATGGCACAAAATAAAATAATAGGGCTTGAAATACAAGCCAAAGGCACTGAAGAATTGTCTAAAAAAATAAGCGCAGTAGCTAATGCTTTGGATAGTGTTACAGTAGAATTAAAGGATTTAGAAAGGCAAAAAAAAGCAGCTTTTGGCAATAAGGCTGAAGTTGAAAAATTTAACAAGCAAATTGCTGATTTAAAAATAAAACAGCAGCAGCTAAAAGTTGAACAATCGGCGGTCAATAAAGAAGCTAAATTGCAAGTGCAAGCTTTTCAGGCAGTTGGTAGCGCGGCAGGTAGTTATGATGCTGTAGATGCAAAGCTAAAACTATTGCGCCGCCAATTTAAGGGCTTATCGGTTGATGCCCAACAAAGCGATTTTGGCAAAGAGTTACAAAGCCAAATCAATATAGCTGATAACGAACTGAAAGAATTAGATGCAAGTATAGGCATTTACACGCGCAATGTGGGTAATTATCAACAATCTATTATTGATGCGCTAAAACGGTCAGGAAATGAAAAGGCTTTATCTAATAGGCTAAATGACCTAACAAACGAAACAAAGCAACTGCAAAAAGAAAGTGAAAAATTAGGAGATATTTTAGCTGACCCTAACAAATTAAGCGCAAAACAAACGAAAGAAATTTTAGACGAAATGCAGCGTTTAGAAAAGCAAATAAAGGCTAACCAAAAAGAAGCCAAACAGCTAAACGAAGCATTAAACGATACAAGCAAGGCGGGCAAAGGGGATAATAAGATAAGCGGGCGTTCTGTAAAACGAGCGGGCAAATTAGCGGGTTTAGGTGGTTTTGCTGATATTGCGGGCGGTGCTGTAGATTTGCAAAATATATTAGGCGGCTTAGGCCCTGCTGGAGTTGCAGCCTTTGGGGTCTTTGCGGCTGGGGGCTTGGTATTCAAAGGCGTGCAGGCGTTAGAACAGCTTGCGGATGGCATCAACAAAACGACAGCAGAAGTGCAAAGGCTATCGGGCGCAAGTGTTGAGGAGGCAAAGGGATTAACGGACGAGGTTAGAACTTTAGCTATAGCCTTTGGGGAAAACGAGGACGCGGTGCTGGAGAATGTCAAAAGCATACAGGAGGGATTAGGGATTAGTTTTACTGAAGCGTTGGCACAAGTCAAGGACGGCTATATATCCACAGCCCAAGCAGGCGGCGTGCTAAATAGTACAGTTCAAAACCAATTAGACAGTAGCGCGGCGTTGGTGGCTGTTCAAAGGGAGTTAGCAGATAGATTTACAGCCACAGGTGCAAGCACAGGCACATTGGTAACGGATATTAAAACGGGATTATTGACCGCATTAATAACTGTTTTTGATGCTATTAAACCCGTTGTAGATAGCTTTATAAATTATGGCAAAGCGTTGTTTGGATTAGTTGGTACGATTGGAAAAGTAACGGGCGGCGCAAGTGCTTTTGGGAAAGTGCTAAAAATTAGTTTTGTGCCTTTGCGAATTATTGGCGTTATAATTGGGAAAGCGGCTGAATTTTTGGCTAATTTGGCTAATAAATTGGCTGAATTTATAAACGACAGTCCCAATATACAAGCCGCTTTTCAGGTTATTGGTGATGCAGTAGGAAAGTTTTTAGATTTTATTATAGCTATACCCGATGCTATAGAAACATCAATAAATGCAATAGCTGATTTTGCCCGCAATACAGCAAGTCTTATCACGGGCGGATTAGTTGATGATGCAGCCACAGCAGCGGCAGCAGACAACGCGCGCGATGCAGGGCAAACGATTAGCGAGGAGTTAGTTAAGCGTTACGGTGAGGGAGTTAAGCAATTAAGTGTAGAAACACAAATAGCGGTAGCGCAAGCAGCAGCAGCAGCAGCGCAGGCAGCAATTGACAACGGCGCATCGTTACAAGATGCAGCCACAGCAGCAGCGCAGGCGGCAGACAGAGTAGCTAAGGCAAACGGCTTAAAGGTTCAAAAGCGAGACAAAGAGTTAAGCGATGCCCAACTACAAAGCCGATTAGAAGCAGCAGAAAAAGGAAAAGCCGCGCGGGAAAAAGCGGCGGGCGACCTACTCAAGGAAATAGAAGATTTGAACAAAAAGCAAATTGACACCGAAAAAGATTTTAGCCAAACGCTAAACGAAGCGCGCAAACAAAGGGCTGAGGAAAGTATTAGCTTTATTCAAAACGATTACGAGCGGCAAAGCGCAGAAATTGACAGCCAAGCAGCAGCACAGGTAGAAGCAGTTACAAAAACGCTAACAGAAGCGAGCGAGGCAGCGCAAGAAGTTTTAGCAGCAAAAGCCGAATTATTGGCTAAAAACCCAAACAAAGCTAAGGCATTAGGTTTTTCATCTATTGCAGAAATACAAGAAGCGGCAAGCCAACAAAAACAGGCTATTGATACTGAAATAGAAGCGCAAACGGGGCAAATACAGCGCAAACGCACGGAGCAGCTGGCAGCCCTAAAAACGAGCAGAGATAAGCTAATAGCTGAAACTGTAAAGAATATAGACAACGAAGCCCTAAGCCGTGCTATTGAACAACAGCAGCTACAACAAACGATTACAGCTAACGAAATAGCGGCGCAAAAGACAACTGGCGATGCAAAGATAGCGCAGGCAGAAGCAGAATTTACTGAAATTAGCGCGCTTTTGGCTATTCAGCGCGATGCTAACATAATTACAGAAAAAGAATATACAGAAAAAGTGGGCATATTGGAACGCTCGTTAGCTATTGCCAAATTAGATATAGAACGCGAGACACAGGCGCAAATTAGCCAACTGCAACAAAAGGCATTACAAGACGAATTAGCTAACCTAAAACTTCAAGGAGAACAACAACAACGGGCGACAGAGGAAAGACGAGCGCAAAGCGTAGCTGATATACAAGCCCAAGCCCAACAAGGGATTTTAACCCAACAACAAGCGGCTGATGCTATTGCCCAAATCAACGCGGACGCGGACGCTGCAAAAGTAGCCAACGCGCAAATTATTAACCAAGAAATTGCAGCCACTAATGCAGAATTTACCAACAATGAAATCGCGCAGGCACAAAGCCAAGCAGAACAAGAATTAGCTATTCAACGCTCACTACAGGAAGCTATACGAGCGGAACGACAAGCCACGTTTGACCAACTTAATCAAAACGTCCAAAACTTAAATGCAGCTTTTACTACTTCAGTGGGCATCGCCAACGATTTATTTGAGGCATCAAACAATAAGCGAACCCAAGCCATAGAAGCGCAATTTGCTCGTGAGGTGCAATTAGCCAACGGTAACCAATCGGCTATCGTGGCGGCTGAAGAACGCAAAGATGCAGCCCTTCAAGCCATAGAAAAGGCAGCCTTTGAGCGCAAAAAGCGATTAGATACCGCGCAGGCTCTAATCAATGGCGCATTGGCGATTACTAATATATTAGCTACCACACCAGACCCAACGGGAATTTTTACAGCAATTAGAATAGGGGCTGCAATTGCTACTACAGCCGCGCAAATCGTAAAAATACAATCACAACAATTTGAGTTAGGCGGTTTGATAGAAAGCGGGGGCAAAATACCCAAACGCGGGGGAAAAATCACAGGGCGCAGGCACAGTTCGGGCGGGGTTAAATTTTTGGCAGGTGGCCAGCTTATGGAGGCTGAAGGTGGCGAAGCGATAATGACAAGGGGGGCAGTTCAAAAATTTGGCGGGTTGTTATCTATGCTCAACCAAGCTGGAGGCGGTCAGCCTTTTGAGTTGGGCGGTATTGTAGGTTTGCCAAATTTAAACAGTTCTAAATTTTTGGCAGGTGGTATCACGGGGGGCAAAATTAGCACAGCGTTCCCAACTAATAACGCTAATAATAGCCAAGAATTGATAAATAGCCTACAAAGTGTTATTACCCAACAAGCACAGCTAATAACAGCCACAAATCAAAGAATTGATAGGCTGCAAGTGGTAGCTAACGCGGGCGATATAATTAAGCAGGGTAATAGGGATATTTCGCAACTCAAAAAAACAACCTTACAAATTTAGCTATGAATGCAGAAAAAATAAATTTAATGCAAAATCATTTTTCATTAGAACAAAGCACAGCCCAAATCAAAAACTATATTAGTTTAATGCAGGGTAATTTATACCAACTTTATTTGAGCAACGTGAATGCTAATTTTAGCGAGTTTGAATTTCAGTTGCTATGCAAACACACTAAACGGGTTATTGCTAAAGCTATTGCCAACAAAAATAAAAGCTACATAGAATTGTCTAAAACGGTAGAAATAAAAAACAAAAGGAAAATTTTATTGCGCCGCTATCTATCTACTCTTTTGCAGTGCGATAGAAAAAATATCTACAATTGGATTGATTAGAAAAAACAAAAAAGCACTTAGCCGTAATTGGTTAAGTGCTTTTATTTTGTGGGTATTACAACTGCGTTTCTTTTTTAAGCCGTTTAGCTCTTTCTACTGCTGTTTGCTGCATACGTTTATTTTGGCTATATCTCGCTGCATCAATAGTATGGTTATTTTCGTCTATGGGTTCGTCTGTTATTATCCCATTCCTGTCCTTTATGTATTCATACCCTAAAATTTCATCTATTGCGTTTTTAGATGCGCGGTTGATATAAATAGGATTTTCCTTAAAGTGCATAATCCCCGCCATTACACTACCTTGCCCCTTGCTTGCTGGGAATATCTGAATACGCATAACGTTTAAAGAAGGTGATATATCGTTTATGGTAATTTTACCCGCGCTATCTGCAAAAACAATCCAACCTTTATCGGGCATTAGCTTTTCCCGCCATATAGCAGTTGAAAGTATAATTTTTTCAATAATCTGTTTAGTATTCAGCCCACGCTCAAAAAATAACTCCTCCAAATAAATACCTAAAAAATTATCTTTGTCATCGTAATAATCTGCCGTTAATACTAATGTAGTGGGGTCATTAACCCCAAAATCTAAACCTAAATAAACATTTTTTAAACGCTTAATATCTGGGCGTTGGTCAATAATTTCGTGGTTAGGGAAAATCAAAGTTTCTAATTTACCTAATTTGCCCTCCAAATAAACCCGTCTAAAGTTGTCGTCTTTTTTAGCTTTTTCTTCTATATTGGTTATTGTTTGATTGTTCAAATTTTCTATATTATCCAAATACGTACTTCTGATACATTTAGCAAATTTTGTATAATAACCCATTGGTTCTAATAAATGAATATGCGCCCAAAACTTTTTACTTGGGTTATAATCTATAAACATAAAAACAGTAGTACGAATATATAAGGCTTCAAAGACTTCAAAATTTATAGCAGTGGCCTCACTTACATACGTATAATGAAACTTGCCCGCCTTTGCTTTTTCGCCATCCTCTAACCCTAAAAATATAATTTCGCTGCCATTTGGAAAAGTAAATTTACACTCGCTTTTATTTTCTTTGATACCAAAATGCTTAAAAGTTGTAGAATTTAAAGCTCGCGCAATTTTTAAAGCATCATTTTTTAATCGGGTTAATTCTTTTGCCACAACCCGCACTTGTATAGCGTTTCCAAAATGACTTTCATCTTGAAATTCTGCCATTATTTCGCCATTTAAACACAACACAAAAAGCAACTGAATACAAGCGTATGTTTTACCGCTTGATGTGCCACCTTGATTAACTGCTATATTGATATGCTGACCGTATTGTTTGCGAACGTTATAGTTCCAATTAAAAACCCGATTAACGTGTAATTGTATTTGCTGCATATTTAGCGTTATTTATAGTCATCTGGTGCTGTAGTTTTTGATTTATCCACGTGCTTAATAATAAGTTCAAACTGCTGTTTTTCATCAATCGTTTGAACTGAATTTATTTGCGCCTTAAACTCCTCTCTTTTGTCGTATCTATCAATCGCCCTTTCTTTTATTCTATTACTTTCTTTTAGATAAGATAAGGCCTCAAAAAACAAACCATTTTCATACAAGTCCTCAAATATACATTTGGAAATATCTGAAGTTTCTAAAAGATTTTCTTGTATATCTACAACGCGCAAATACTCCAACTTGTCAAGGATATAAAGCATTATACTATTAAAGCCTTCGTCTTGCTTTTTGTAGATATAAATTGCGTGGCTTGGAATATCTAAAGATTTAGCAGTATTCCCTATTGTATTTCCCGCGCAAAGTGCTTTTAAAAAATCAATTTTCTGCTGTTTTTTTTCGTCGTCTTTAATCTTATTTTCACTGTATCCAACGTAACCAATTAACTCCTCTTTCCTTGCGGCCAGCTTGTTAAGTCTTTCAACCTCTTGCTGCTCTTTTTGGGCTGCTATTGAAGCTTTTATATCCTTAATTGATTTAAGGCTTAACGGTCTTTCATTATCATTTTTCTTTTCCATAAACTTATTTTTGGGGTTAATGTAGGAAAATTAGCCAAATTTCTCGCTATCCGCGTGCGGCTCGTTTTTGATAAACGCTTGGGCTGTTTGAACAAAACCAATAATTTGATAAATCAAATCTACCGCGTGGCGCAAACGCTTTTCTATATCCGCTTGGGTGTCTTTTCTAAAAATACCGTTTTGGCTTAATTCGCTAATTAGTTGTTGGCTTTCGTCTTGGTCAAGGTCTTGTATTTCTTGCGCCACAACCTTAAAATTAGCCAATAAACGCGTACCTTGTACCAATAGCGGGCTTAATCCCAACGCCTCCCAAAAGGTTACTTTTTTATCGCTAAAAACATCTTGGAGTTTAGGGATAACTTCAGCAAAGTATAAAATCAAATCTTTGCAGTTATTGATACCCATTTTACCCTTTTGGTCAGGCGCGAGTTGGGCGAATTGTTGAATAAAATTTGTATTCATTTTACGAGACTTTTAGTGTGAAAAAGCGGCCAACTTTAACAGTTAGCCGCAAAACTATTAACCAAACGCAAACCAAAGCGTTGTTATGCGCGGCAAATATACGGCTTTTTTGAATAAAAAAAGGTTTTTCTGTTTTTTTTAAATAAAAAAAGGCGCACGTTTCCCAACGCACACCTTAAAAATCTATTTATTTCACCGTATCAAATTTAAGTGTTTGGTTTAACTGATATACAAAACATCGTTATTTAAACCGCTTTGAGCGGTATTTGACAACTTGCGAGCATTAGCCCTTTGTTCTGTGGCTATGCGGGAAAACTCATTAGTCTGCACTTCAGCGGCTTCTTCAAAGTTTTTAGCTTCGCTTTCGTCTTGTGGGAAAATTATAGCCACTTCTTCGGGCAATACGCTAAGCTCGTCGGCAATAACTGCCTGCTCTTTAAAAATAGCCAAACTAACCGTTGGGGGCAAATTTTTAGCAGGATAAGTGTAATTTTCGGCAGGAGACAAACTCACCAGCTTTTGTGTGCCGTCCTCGTTGGTGTAAGCAGTGTTGGCAAAAAACACAAAGTTACGATAAAAATCCAACGTTGGAGTTTGACGATTAAGCCTATAATAAAAGCGCACAGATAGCGAAAAGGTGCTTATATCTACGCCTTGCGCGTTGGTTTGTTGATTGTAGCGCATAAAAAACGGCGCAAATTGGTTGTTAGGATTGCTCATTGATTGAATTGGTTGGTGTGTTAATAAATTGTTTATTTATCACAAAATGCTCAATAAGTTTTAAAAAACCTATTTTTATAAAATCTTTAACCCGTTTGTTTGTTTCAAGTTGTATATCAGCCGTTTGTTTATAGTGAATAAAATCCTCTTTGTTTTGGGCAAATCCAAAGGTTTTTATTGGGTCGTTGGGGTCTGTGTTATTAAAGGTAGTCAAAAATTCGTGTAAAGATTGTATTTGTTTTTGCAATTCAGTCCCCACTATAGACCTTTGCCCACTTTCACGTATATTGCCAAAACAAAAATCTGCGTCCTTAAACACAAAATTAAAAGCGTATATTTTGCCCGATTTAACCTTTATGCGTAACGTGGCAATTACGGTATTATTAAATTGGTTATATTCTGCATAAAGCTTTTTAATTAGGGTAATTTTGTGTTTTATTTGTTCTGGTGTCATTGATTGTTTTTATTTTTTAAGATTACATAAATTCGCCTAATTCTTTGCCTGTTTCTTCATACTCCATATAAGAAAGAAATTTTACGCCCTTTTTGCCCTCAAAATTATTAAATGCTTGAGCTACCAATGGGCATTGTTCCAACAAAATTTCTTTTATTAATTCGGCTACTTCGCGCGTTTCCTTTTGGCTGTGGTGGTGCAATCTTACATTTAATAAAGTTATCCAAGTTCTAAGCGTGGCGTTTATTGCAAAGCTGCTACAAGTGTTTTGTGGCAAAACAGCGCGCGCGCATTCGGGGGCTACCCCGTTATCTAACATTTCTTGGTATAAAGCAAAAGAGCGTTTAGTAAGTTCGCTCGCTTTTTCTTGTAATTTTTGGGAATTTTCTACCAATTCAACAAGGCTACCTTGACGGTTGGAACTACCTTTTTTGCGCATTTCTATTTTATAAGCCTCAAATATATCCGCACTGTACCGTTGGCTAAATTGTTGAAAATTTGCCGATTTATGGCGCAATAAATGCGCTACTACATACATAGGAACACCGCTAAATTGTATAACTATATTAGCCATATCAAAAACACTCCAATGGGCATTTTTGGCACAATAGCGAATTAGCTTATAAATTGCTTTTTCGTACCGCTCTATCGTACTTTTATCTGAACTTTGCCGCGCTAAGCCTACTATAAGCTCGTCAAGGCTACAATTAGCAAATTCCCCCACGCCTTGAGTTTTGGCTATCAGTTGGGCAGTTGGATTATTGATTATTTTCATATTGTTGTTGTTAATGTTCCACGTGGAACGT
>Ga0315294_10003262_pt1 | contig 17651 bp, 15 predicted proteins | sample YL17G13_40_MG_FD_203626 | JGI IMG/M metagenome (GOLD analysis project Ga0315294, IMG submission 203626) | Sediment microbial communities from Yellowstone Lake, YNP, Wyoming, USA - YL17G13_40 | ecosystem: Environmental > Aquatic > Freshwater > Lake > Sediment | place: USA: Wyoming | collected... | reverse complement strand
CACGCCCGGTCCCCCTTCTCCAGGACCTTGGCCAGGGAGCCGTAGCCTCCGCTCTCGATATAGTGGTAGAGGCGGATGGGGTCCACCCGCTCGCTCCGCGCCAGGATGGTCCGCACCTGCTTCTTGAAAAAGGGCATGTCGTCCTGCTTCTCGATCCTCTTCCCGGTCGCGGGATCGAGGAAGAGCAACTCCTCGACCACCTTGCCCTGGGCCGCGGCCTCCACGATCTTGGCCATCCCTTTGGTGTCCACCCGTGGGTAGAAGGTCCGGCCGGGCTCCACCAGGACCGAGGGCTCCATCTGGCAGAATCCGTGGCACCCCGTGATGACCAGGCGGACCTTCTCGGACAGCTCCCGGGCCAGGATCTCCCGCTTGGCGGCCCGGATCAGGTCGTTGGCCCCGCTGGCCTGGCCGCAGGTTCCCGCCGGGATGATGATCGTGGGCCGGTCCGGCTCGCGGCCGGCGTCCAGCCGTTCCTTCAGGTCTTTGAAGTCGCTAAGGGAATTAAGTTTCTCCATGCCGTCTCTCTACTCTCTCCTCACCAGTTCACGCCTTCCAGGTCCAGGAGGTGCCCCTTGCACCCCCGCCGGGAGCAGATCTTGACCATCCCGCCCTCCTTGACGATCATCGGGATCATCGGCGCCCCGCACTCCGCGCAGTTCGAGGCCCCCAGGAGCTCGGCATGGCAGTGGGGACAGAAGAAGTTCAGGACCGCGTCCCTGGGGATCTCGTCCTCGGTCTCCACGGTGTAACTGCCGTACAGGCTGGACAGCCAGAGGGCCCCGTGAGCGGTCCCGAAGGAGGCGGTCACCCGGATGGCGGGGTGCCCGTCCAGCGGATGGGCCGGATCCATCAGGCTGCGGTTGCACCGCGGACAGCGAACCTTGACCGGGAAGATCCTCTCGTCGGCCTTCACCACGGTCTTGTCCAGTCCGCTCTTCGCCCGCTGGAGGATCCGTTTGACCTGGGGCGTGTCCACCTGCGAGAAGTAACGCCCGTCCACCACCACGATCGGGCCCAGGGCGCAGGCTCCCAGGCAATTCACGGTCTCCAGGGTGAACTGTTTGTCCGGGGTCGTCTCCCCGGGCTTGAGGCCGAGCTGCCTCTCGAACTCCTCCACCACCCGCGGGGCATTGCGCACGTGGCAGGCCGTTCCCAGGCAGGCGGAGATGAGGTGCTTTCCCCGGGGCTTCAGGCTGAACGCCCTGTAGAAGGTGGCCACCCCGTAGACGTCCACCAGGGATTGCCCGGTCCCCTCCGCGACCACCTTGAGGGCGCTCTCCGGAAGGTAGCCGTAGCGGGTCTGCATCTCCTCCAGGATGGAGATCAGCTTGCCCTGCTCGTCCTCGTGTTTTTCCACGATGCTCATCGTGACCTCGGGGCTGATCGTCTCGCCCTGGAATTCCTCGCATTCCATCACGGGCAGGTTAGGGTCCCGTGGGAAGGTGCAGGTGGCGGAATTATCGCAGGTCGAACACAGCCCGCGGTAGGCTTTTTTCCCTATGATGACAACCGGTTTATCCATGTTCATCATCTGAATGGGTTCACGAAGCGTTGTGTGTTTAGCGTGTCCAAATTTAAAACTTTCAATTTTCAATGTGAAATGAGTCGTTCACTGGTACTCCTCGCAGTGCCACACCCCTCCCTCGGACTTGGGGAAGGTGCAGGTCCGGCGGCTCTCGCAGTCCTTGCACAGGCCTTTCAATTTGACTTTCTCCCTGGCCTGCCCTTTCGGACTGTCTACCGGAGGGACATTCGCTTTCGGAAACGACGACGGCGCCGAGGGGAAGCCTTCGAACTCCGCGCATTCCAGCAATGGCTTCCCGGGCTCTCTGGGGAATACGCACCCGGGGGCGTTCTTGCAGCCCGAGCAGAGCCCCTTCCCCTCGCCTGCGGTCATCCTTCCCCACTCCGGTCCTTACGCTAACGGTACTCCTCGCACTGCAGGACGCCGCGCTCGGGCTTGGGGAACACGCAGGTGGCCCGTCCCTCGCAGTTCGCGCAGAGCCCGAGGCGCTTGCCGAGGAGCTGGTCTTGTCCCAGCACCGTCCAGCCGCTCTCCGGCCCGGATGCTTTCTGGGGTTTCATGGTCAGGCCCTCGAACTCTTCGCATTCCAGGAACGGCCTGCCGGGGTTCTTCGGGAACACGCAGGTTTCAACCTGACTGCAGGTTGTGCAGAGTCCATGCTCTGGCCGGGGCATCTTTTTAGCTGCGGTTAAGGTCGCCATTTCATACCTCCTTCGATTGAATCGTTTTCTTTGCGATGGAAATTCCTACAGCCCTATACAGGCACAATGCGTTCCATAAAAAAAAGACCGCACAAAATAACAGTGATTATTGTCCCAACTAATTATAAATTAGTTTGTTATAAATGTGAAATATTTATTAAGCACGCTATTTTTCATGGTTAAGGAGTGGATTTGAAATGATTAAAACTGGGGAGAAAATAACCACTGGGGAATTTTTCCTCAGTGGTTAATGTTTCTCCTCCCTTAATATTTCCGGGAAGGAAGCTTTGAAGTTCCCACAGTTAGTGGGGAATTTGTTTGAAATTAGAGAGAAATTAGCGGGAAGTTAGCGAGAACATAACGGAAGCTTAGTGGGAAGCGTTCCTGCAACTTACTGTCAATGCTTGTGTTATGGTGAAAAAAACGAGAGGATTGAATAGGGGTGGGACTGACAATGCGGCGTACAACTACTTGGAAGGCAGGGAGTTAACCCTGTTAACCGCTGACGGACCTATGAGGGTTTCGGTTCCCCGGATTTCTTCAGCTTCTCCCGAAGGGTTTTCCGGTCTATCCCCAGGATGGCCGCGGCTTGGGAGCGGTTGCCATCCACGCTGGCCAGGATGTTCCGGATGTGCTCGGTTTCCACCTCTTCCAGGGTCCGGTGCAGGCCCGTTTTGCGCAGGGCGGTGAAACGCATCAGGGAGGGCAGGTCGGGCACGTCGATGATATCCCCTTCGGTCATCAGGACCAACCGCTGGACGACGTTTTCCAGCTCCCTCACGTTGCCGGGCCAATCGTAGTTTTTCAGGACCTCCAGGGCCCGGTCGGAGAACCGCGGGACGGCCTTGCCGCCCTCCTTGGCGAACTTGTCGGCGAAATACCGGATCAGGAGCAGGATATCGTCGCCCCGCTCCCGCAGCGGGGGGATCTCGACCGCGATCACGTTCAGGCGGTAATAAAGGTCCTCCCGGAAGACGCCCCGTTGTACCATCGCCAGGAGGTCTTTGTTGGTGGCCGCCAGGATCCTCACGTTCACTTTCTGGGGGCGGGTGGACCCCACCATCGTGATCTCCTTCTCCTGCAGCACGCGCAGGAGCTTCACCTGCATCCCCAGGCTGGTCTCGCCGATCTCGTCCAGGAAGATCGTTCCCCCGTCCGCTGTCTGGAAGAACCCCGAGCGGGTCTCCACGGCTCCGGTGAAGGCCCCCTTCATGTGACCGAAAAGCTCGCTCTCCAGGAGGCCCTCCGGGATGCCCGCGCAACTCACCGGCACGAAGGGCGCCGAACCCCTTCGGCTGGTGTAGTGGATGGCCCTGGTCACGAGCTCTTTTCCGGTTCCGCTCTCTCCCGTGACGAGCACCGTGGCCGAGGTCGAGGCGGCCTTGGCGATCATCCCCAGGACCCTGCGCATCGCCTCGGATTCCCCGATCAGCCCGTGCCGGGAAGGGGGCGCTTCCCGGGGCTGGACCCTCCCGGCCCGGCGCCGGTGCAATTTGCTTAAGCTCCGTCGGACCGCAGCGTAAAGCTCATCGTCGGTAAAGGGCTTGGAGAGGTATTCTTCGGCCCCGATCTTCACGGCTTGGACCGCGCCCTCGATGGAGGCGTAGCCCGTGATCATCATCACCTCGGTGTCCTTTAGGTTCTCCCGCACGTGCCGGACGAGGTCCAGCCCGCTCACCCCAGGCATCTTGAGGTCCGTGATCACGAGGTCCACCGGATTTCCCTCCAGGAGCCGGATGGCCTCGGCCACCCCCGGGGCGGATAGAACCCGGTAGCCCTGTGAGGAGAGGTTCCTCTGCAGGACCTCTAAGGTATCCGGAGCGTCATCTACCACCAAAATCTGTGCCTTGGTGCTGCTTCCAGACATAAACCTCTTTCTCTTCTAACGTTTGGCGGTTGACCCCACGGGCAGGCGGACTTCGAACCGGGCCCCCTTCCCCGGCTCGCTATCCACGCGAATGGTTCCTCCGTGGGCGGTGACGATCCCGTGGACAACCGGAAGTCCCAGGCCCGTCCCCTGCCCTACCTCCTTGGTCGTAAAGAACGGCAGATACAGCTTGCTTTTGATCTCCTCGCTCATGCCGATCCCTGTATCCTCCACGAAGAGGAGGACCTGCCCTGGATCCTTCCGGGTTCGGATCACGAGCCTTCCCCCCTCTGGCATCGCCTGAATCGCGTTCACCGCCAGGTTGACCAGAACTTGGGTGAGCTGGGCCGAGTCCGCCGTGATCTCCGGCAGGTCCGGGGCGAGGTCGCGCACCAACTCGATGCCCTCCTTGGCACAGCGCGAGGAGAGGATGGTAAGTCCCTCCTCCACGACCTTGTTCAGCGACGCCATGGTCTTCTTGGTGGGAACCTGCCGGGCGAAGATAAGCAGCTTCCTGACCACCTCCCGGGCGTGCAGGGAGGCGGCCTCGATTTTCTCGATGTCGTTTTTCGCCTGCTGGGGAAGGCCGTCCCCTTTCTTGGCCAATTGTGCGAATCCCAGGATGCTCCCGAGGGGTTCGTTCAGTTCGTGGGCCACCCCCGCGGCCAGCTGGCCGATGGTCGCCAGGCGGTCCGCGTGCATGAGCTGCTCCTGGAGCCGGGCCTGTTCCGCTTCGGCCTGCTTGCGCTCTAAGAGCAAGGCGACCTCCCGGGCCACGGCTTCAATCAGATCCCTTTCTTCCTTGAGAAAGGGGCCCTCGTCCCTCTCCAACTTCTCCTCGTGATAGGACACCTCCACCCTTCCCACCCCCCTTTCATTCAGGAGGATGTTCGCGGCCAGGGTTTTCGCGTCCTCCCGAAAGGAGAGGGTCGAATAGGAGCGCCCCTGGAGGGCGATCCTTGCTCCGGCATCCTCGGGGTAGAGCATAGCCGGGGGCAGAAGTTTGGCGATGCCCTCCAGGATCTCCTCCAGGGAGAGATCCTGTTGCCCGGCCAGCCGGGCGATCCCGTAAAGGCAGGTCAGCTCCTTGACCCGCTCCCGCAGGGCCGCCTGGGAAAAGCGGTGGGCCAGGGCGATGCCCAGCATCTGGGCGATGTCTTCTAAGAAAGCGATCGTGGTCGGGTAAAAGAAATCGCGGGGTCTGGCCCGCAGCTGCACGAGCCCGAGGATCTCCCGGCCGACCACTAAGGGAATCAGGGCCAGTGAGCCGAACTCCCATCCGAAAAATGGACCCTCCTCACCCTTCCTTCCATCGGCTTCCACAAGGTTGGAGAACGCCTTCTCCGCGTCCCCGGTCCAGAAGCTCCCGACCTTCGTGAAGAAGGGAAGCGAGGGGTCGATCTGGCCTTGGCAGATCCTCCGGCAGAGGTCCTCCAGGATCGAGACTTCCGGGAGGCAGGGCAGGAGCGTCCTGTCCCGGTCGCTCTGGTTGGGCAGGACATCCAGTCGAAAGGAAGACGGGTCATCCCGTCTGGTCAGGCCCCGGTAGAGCTTCCCCGCCTCTTTCAGGCGTAACTCTACCTGGTCGCATCCCGAGCAATTCAGGATCAGGAGGGCAACCTCTTTAAAGAAGTCCTCCCGGGGGGTTCCCAGGTCGGCCGATTCCAGGATCTTCTTGGATAGGGTACGGAAGGCCTCCGCCGAGCGGGGGCCCTTGCTTCGGGGACTTTGCTCTTTTGAAGGCCTGAAGGGTATCATCGTTTATTACTATACTTCATTTTCCCCGCGATGTCAATACGCCCCCCTTGGTGCGCAAACTAACCTTCCTTCCTTCCATGATCAAGGGCAAAAGCTTAAGCTCAATCATGATTGTTTGGGTCAGTCAGCCTTGGGTATTATAACCCGAATATAGTAAAGATAGATAACCATTGGTGAAGTGCCATTTTTGAGCCAAAATGGCGAATCGAACGTGAATATCCGCGTTACAAATAGAATGATTTCACTCTCAAAAAGGAAATGGCCTCAACTTAGGCCATTTCGCATAACGCGTTGTAGTATCGTCAGTTATAAATGTTGTTTGATGGCGGGGTCGACGGGATTTGAACCCGCGAGCTCTGGCTTGACAGGCCAGCGTTCTAAACCAGGCTGAACTACGACCCCGTTTCTCAGAGAGAGATCCCCGGCCGTTACTCCGCTACTTCCTCGCCCGCTCCCCGGTGGAGGCGACCTTCTCCCACTCCAGCAGGATCGGGCTGGCCACGAACCAGGAGGAATAGGTGCCTAAAAAGAGACCGATAAATAGAGCCAGGGAGAAGTACCGGGTCACATCCCCCCCCAGGATGAGCAAGGCGGCCACGGGGAGCAGGGTCGTTCCCCCCGTGAGGATCGTCCGCGAGAGCACCCCGTTCACGCTCAGGTTGATCACCTTGAACAAGCCCTCCCGGCGCTTCGTTCGCATGTTCTCCCGGATCCGGTCGAAGACCACCACCGTGTCGGTCAGGGAGTACCCCGCGATGGTCAGGATGGCCGTGATGATGAGCAGCGTGATCTCCAGGTTCAGGAGATAAACGATGCCCAGCATGACGAAGACGTCATGCATCGTGGCGACCAGGGCCGCGATCCCGAAGTCCAGGGTCCGGAACCGGATCCAGATGTACAGGGCGATCGCGATCAGCGCCCAGAAGATCGCCCAGACCGCCTTGTGCTGCAGGTCCGTACCCACGGTGGGCCCCACGTCCTGGGTGGCCTCCTTGCGGAACGGGATCTCCGGAAAGGTCTTGCCCAGGATGCCCAGCACTTCGTCTGATATCCTCCCGCCGGTAGCCTCGATCTTTTTCAGCCGGATGAGGAGCATGTAACGCCCTCCGCCCGAGACCTGCTGGATCTCGCTTTCCCCAAGTTTCGCTCCCAGGATCGCCGACCGGATCTTCCCGATGTCCTCCGGGGCGAGGTGCCGGTTGTAGCTCGTCTGCACCATCGTCCCGCCCGTGAATTCGATCCCCAGGTTCGCCCGGCCCAGGAGGACCTGGACGAAGGCGAACAGCCCGATGAGGACCAGGATCCCGGAAAAGATATAGGCGTACTTGCGTTTGCCGGCGAAGTCGATTTTCGTGTCTTTGATGATTTCAAACATGAAGTTCTCCCAGGGCTATATCGAAAGCGTGCGGTACTGTTTGCGCATGTCGAAGACCACTTTGGTGATCACCAGGGCCGTGAACAGGCTGATCGCCACGCCCAGGCCCAGGGACACGGCGAACCCCCGGATCGGCCCGGACCCGAACATGAACAAGATCACCGAGGTGATCAGCGTGGTCACGTGGGAGTCGATGATCGTGGCCAGGGCCCGGTTGTACCCGGCGTCGATCGCCGTGCGCACGGTCTTCCCGGCCCGCATCTCCTCCCGGATGCGCTCGAAGATCAGCACGTTGGAGTCCACCGACATCCCCATGGTCAGGATGATCCCGGCGATCCCCGGCATGGTCAGCGTGGAATGCAGGGCCGCCATGAAGGCCACCAGGAAGAGCAGGTTAAAGAGGAGCGCGATGTCCGCGATGAGCCCCGAGATCCGGTAGTAGAAGCCCATTAAGGCCACGACCAGGAGCAGCCCGATGATCGCCGAGACCTTGCCCTTCTGGATGGAGTCCGCGCCCAGGGTCTGGCTCACGATCTCGGAGTGTACGATCGCGATCTTGGCTGGCAGGGCCCCGGCCTTGAGGATCACGGCCAGGTCCTTGGCCTCGTCCGAGCTCCCGGACCCGAGCTCGATCTGCCCCCGCCCGTTTGGGATCCGCGAGCGGATCACCGGCGCCGACTGCACGATGGAGTCCAGCACGATGGCCAGTTGGCGGTTGATGTTCGCCGCGGTTACGACCGAGAACTTGGCCGCCTCCTTGCGGGCGAGCACGAAGTCCACCCTCGGCTCGGCGGGATTGTTCTCGGTCCCGATGCCCATCCGGGCTTCCACCAGGGACGCCCCGGTGACCTCGGGGTCGCGCTTGAGCAGAAAGAGGGGCTTGGCCCCGGGGATCATATCCCGCTCTTCCGCTCGGCCCCAGAGGAACTCCATATCCGACGGGATGGCGGACTGGACCACGCTGTCCCTCAGCATGAGATTCACGGTGTCGATGCTCTCCCGCATCACCGTGATCTGTCGTCCGTCGTAGGTGGCGTGGGCTGTGAACAGGTGCGAGGACTCCACCGCCAGGGAATCCGAGACCCCGCTGGCTTTGGCCAATGCCCCGTCGATCCGGGTTAACACGTCCTGGACCGTCTTGGACTCCTGGACCAGCTTCCATTCCATGAGTCCGGTCTTCCCGATGATCTCCCGGGCCCGCTCCACGTTCACCATCCCGGGGAGCTGCACCGAGATCCAGCCCGGCCCCTCCGGGTTGATCAGGGGCTCGCTCACCCCAAACTGGTCCACCCGGTTGCGTATGATGGTCAGGGCCTTGTCCCGGGCCTCTGAGATGTCCTTGGTTTTAAGCTCGCTCGGCTTCACGCCCAGGGTCTTGGCCAGGCTGGCCTCGTCCACGGCCAGGACCAGCCGGATTCCCCCCTGCAGGTCCAGGCCCAGGTGCAGGGCTTTCTTCTGCAGGCTCCGGAACCACTCCTCCTTGTAACCGTACCTGGCCAGAGAGTCCGCGTTCCCTCCCCGCACCGCCGGGGGCAGGGCCAGGAATTGAAAGGAGGGAAAGAGGCTCCCGATTGCGATCGCGGTCACAATCAGGATGAAGACGATCAGCCAGGTGTTCAGATTGCGCATAAAAAAGCTCCCTTATCGTAAAATCAAATCGGAAATCCTAAATCCCAAACTCTCTTTGATCCCTTTTCTGGGGGGACGGGGAGTTTAGAATTTAGGATAGATCGTTGGGCTCAATCGAAGCGCCGCAGCGAGAGGATGTACTCGATGGGGTTCACGGTCTGGCCGGCCACCTGGACCTCGTAGTGCAGGTGCGGCCCGGTCGTCTTTCCGGTCGCGCCCACCAGGGCGATGACCTGTCCCCGGCGCACCTTGTCCCCCGCGTTCACCTCGATGAACGAACAGTGGGCGTAGCGGGTCTCGTATCCGTAGCCATGGTTGATCTCCACGCACAGCCCGTATCCCGACTTGCCTCCCGCAAAGGTCACCTCGCCGTCCGCCGCCGCCGCGATCGGGGTTCCGGGCTGGGCGATGATGTCGACCCCCTTATGGAATTCGCTGCCCCCGAACACCGGGTCCCGTCGCCAGCCGTAGTCCGAGAGGACCCACCCCCCCACCGGCTGGATGGATGGGATATGGGCCAGAACCTCCTTGCGTTTCTCCAGCACCGCGGCCACCTCGGCGATCGAGGACCGCTCAAAGGCCACCTCCCGCAGGAGCGCATCCGCGTCCAGGCTGGCCTTCATCATCGGCTTGGCCGCGTCGGTCTTGAACCCGGTCAGCTCATCGGGCTTGGTCCCTCCCCCCACTCCGGCCTTTCTTTGCGACCCGTCCACCGGGGACAGGTCCGCTAAGATCCTGACCTTGGTCTCGAACTCCGCGAGCCGGTCAAGTTCTCCTCTCAGGGTGTATACTACGGTTTCGGTCGCGGCCGCCCGGGCCTTGAGCACGGCGTTTTCGGCCTTGAGCGTGGCCAGGGCCGTCTGGTCCACCATCTTGCCGAAGTATCCCCCGGCGAAGGAGAACAGGCCCAGGACGCCCAGCCCGATGGCGGCCAAAACAACCGCCGCAACCCCTTGCGAAACCCTGAGGGTATGGGTTTCCTGCCCGGCATGGGGAATGAAGACGATGGTGAAATATTTTTTAAACATAGCTATAGCCTTACCGGAGGGTCGGGGAACATGTTTCCCTTGCCTCAGGTTAGCATAATCTTATACCACAAATCGCCCTCCAAAGTCAACCCCCTTTTTTCACTCCGCTCTCCTGAGCTTCAGGTAAGGAGCTGGTGAAGGGGTCCAGGGTCGGGCGGATTCCCTTTTCTATCCTTACGCCGTTTCTCCCTGTTCCCCTTGTTGAGCCTTGCGAAATTCCCTCCCCTGCCCCTGATTTATCGGGAATCTTAATGGGGACATCTTGTCTCTTTGTTTGCTGGTAAGGGGTGGGGGGAAAATGGGTAGGGGCGCTTGGATGAATGTACGGAAAGGAGTCCTCTCCTTGACTTTGGGAACAAAAAAGTTGTAGAATATTGATGATGGTGATGGAGTTCACCCGAATGGTTCCGGATCATTAGGAACCTGATGACTCCTGCTCGAAGTGGGCAGGGGTTTTTCTTTAGGTTAGTCTCTGCCTCGTCGTTCCCCTCCGGAAGATCACAATATTTGAAGGAGTTGCCGATCATGCGTATCGTCAAAATCGATGCTCAGGAAGTGTTGGATTCGAGGGGTAACCCGACCGTTGAAGGAATCGTGGTTTTAGAAGACGGGACCCTTGGAAAGGCGATCGTCCCTTCCGGCGCGTCCACCGGCGAGAAAGAGGCGGTGGAGCTTCGGGACAATGACCCGAAGCGTTACAACGGCAAGGGGGTTCTCAAAGCCGTCGAGAACGTCATAAGCAAGCTGGCTCCCGTCATGGTCGGCATGGACTCGTTGGATCAGCGAAGCATAGACCAAAAGATGATCGTCCTCGACGGCACTCCCAACAAAGCCGCGCTGGGTGCCAATGCGATCCTGGCGGTCTCCCTGGCTGTAGCCCGCGCCGCCGCGGCCTCACGACGCCTCCCTCTCTACCAGTACTTGGGCGGCGTCAACGCCTCCCTCTTGCCCGTGCCCTGCCTGAATGTGATCAACGGCGGCAAGCATGCCGACAACACCGTGGACTTTCAGGAGTTCATGATCGCGCCCCACAACGCCCCGAGCTTTGCGGAGGCGATTCGCAAGGGCCTGGAGACCTTTCACGCCCTGAAAGCGATCCTAAACAAGAAGGGCTATAGCACCGGGGTCGGCGACGAAGGGGGTTTCGCCCCTAACTTGAAAGCGAACGAAGAGGCGGTGGAGGTCATCCTCGAGGCCATCGCCAAAGCAGGGTATAAGCCCGGCGAAGACATTTCGATCTGCCTGGACCCCGCGGCCAGCGAGATGTGGCAGGATGGCAAATACGTCTTCTTCAAATCGGACAAGTCTCGGAAGTCCTCGGAGGACATGGTCCGGCTCTGGTCGTCTTGGGCGAAGCAGTATCCCATCGTTCTGCTGGAGGACGGCATGGGAGAGAACGACTGGGCGGGCTGGAAGCTCTTGACCGAGGCGCTGGGTTCAAAGATCGAATTGGTCGGTGACGATATCTTCTGTACGAATCCGAAAATCCTGTCGCAGGGCATCACGCAAGGGATCGCCAACTCTATCCTGATCAAACTCAACCAGATCGGCACGCTGACCGAGACCCTCGACACCATCGAGTTGGCCCGCAAGCACAATTACCACTGCTTCGTTTCGCATCGCTCCGGCGAAACCGAGGATACGTCGATAGCGGACCTGACCGTGGCTGTAGGCGCGGGCCATTTGAAAACGGGTTCTGGCTGCCGTAGCGAGCGGATCGCCAAGTTCAATCAACTGCTCAGGATCGAGAAAGAGCTGGGTGCCGCGGCCCGCTTCGCGGGGAAGTCGGCCTTCAAAAACCAGCAGGCGGAGCTTAGGGTACCCTGAGCCCCGCGCTCACGAACAGGCGTATAGTTAAAGCGTAAAGTCTGCGGTCGCTCAATGATGACCGGCAAAGCTCGGATGATTCTGATCGTCGTCTGTCTGGCCGTCTACCTGTCCCTTGGCTTGCTTCTGGTCGGTCACAAGCTGAAGGGCCTGGATCTCCAGATCACCGTGGCCTCCCAGAAGATCGCCAACGAGCCCTTGGACTGGGTGTTCTCCTGGTTCACCCTCCTGGGGAACATCGAATTTACGACGCTCGTTGTTTTCTTCTTTTGCTGGTGGCTCTGGAGACGCGGCCAGACCCGGGCCGCCCTGGCTTTGTTCTTTCTGTTCGTGTTTGGGAACGTCGTAGAGCTGGCCTTCAAGCAGCGCCTGGAGGCCCGGCCGCCGGAGCTCACGTTCTACCGCGGCGTGTTCGGACTCACGCTCGTATCTGTTAAAACCCGGTATGCCTTTCCTTCTGGCCACATCTGGCGCCCGACGTTTCTGGCCTTGGTCCTGGGCGCTTTACTTCGTGCCCGGCTTGCCCGATTCTCCTGGCATATCCCTTTCGTCCTCACCCTCTTCGTCCTGGTCATAGCCTTCAGCCGGATCTACATTGGAGACCACTGGTTCTCGGACGTCCTGGGCGGAATGGCCCTGGCCGGGATGGTTTTTGCCTTTGTCGATGATCGCGGTTTTGCGGTCAGGCGATTGGGCAGTTAGACCGTCACGGCGTTTACAGCCCTTATTCGTTACGACTAAAGTATCCTAGGTAACCTCTTTAATCCAACGGGAGGACCTTGTAAAGCTAAACGGATCGCTTGACTTCAAGGTCGTAAATCTGTTAGAATAAACCGGTAAAGGTGATGGAGTTCACCTTAAAGGCTCGAACCATCGGGTCTGATAACTCCTGCTCATGATTGTGGGCAGGGGTTTTTTCTTTATCAGGGAGAAATGGCGGCCCTCTTCGATCATTATTCTGAAATTAAGCGGACCCTCATAGCCCGTTTCGAAGAGCTGGGTGGTCTCTGCGCTCGGCTGGGGAATGAGAAGCTCTGCGTCCTGTGCTCCGAGACCGGGGAGAAGCTCGCGGCGGACTGCTTCTACCTCGTGGTCCTGGGGCAGTTCAAGCGGGGCAAGTCCACGCTCATCAACAGCCTTCTGGGCGAGCCGGTCCTGCCCACGGGCATGATCCCGCTCACCTCCATGGTCACCCTCCTACGTTACGGCGAGGTGCCGGGGGCCGAGATTTTGTTTGAGAACGGAGACAAAAGGCCGATTCCTTTAGATGACCTGCCGCAGTTCGTGACCGAGAAAGGCAATCCCGGCAACGCCAAAGGGGTGCGCCAGGCCGAGATTCGTTTTCCCTCTCCTCTTCTGGCGCGGGGCCTGGTGCTCGTGGACACCCCCGGCGTGGGCTCCACCTACCTCGGGAACACCGAGATGACCTATGCCTTCCTGCCCCGGTCCGATGCCGCGGCCTTCGTGTTCTCGGTGGACCCGCCGATCAGCCAGATCGAGACCGAGTTCCTGAAGCAGGCCAGCCGGCACGTCGGCAAGATGTTTTTCCTGTTGAACAAGATCGACTACGTGGCCGCGGAGGAGCGTCAGGAGGTCTTGGAGTTCAACCGCGGGGTCTTGAAAGAGATCCTCTCCGGCCAGGCCCTCCATCTTCAGCCTCTTTCCGCCAAGTGGGCCTTGGAGGCCAAGCGGGAGGGGAACGAGTCCCGGCTCAGGGAAAGCCTTCTGCCGGAGTTCGAGTCCCGGCTGGAGTCTTTTTTGATGCAGGAGAAGGGCCAACTCCTTGTGTCCTCAGCGGTCCGCACGGCCCAGGAGGTTCTCGGCGAGATCGAGCTTTCCTTGGAGCTGGAAAACAAGGCCCTGACTCTGCCCCTGACCTCGCTCTTGGAGCGGATTCGAGACTTGAAGGATCTGATGGCCAGGGTCCAACAGGACCGTCAGGATTTGGAATACCTCCTCAAAGGCGAAGGGGACCGGATAGCAAGCGAGTTAATTCAGCGCTTAACGGTCTTTCAGGGGGCCGAAGTCGTCGAGGTGGCCAAACGGCTCAAAGCCTGGCTCCGGGAAAATGCCGGGCTGAATCCTGGGGTGCTGCTCCGCAGCGGCGAGCGCAGGCTTCTTGAGCTCATCTCGGAATCCTTCACCCGCTTCCTGGGCGGGGAGGAGGAGCGCCTGAACCGCGAACTCCAAGAGGTCGCCGCGCGTTTGGGCGGGCGGGCCAATCAGCGGGTCCGGGAGATCACGGCCCTGGCCAAGAGCCTGTTCGACGTGCGTCTGGTGCGTTTGGATACTTCCAGCGGCCTCACCGAGCCCAGCAAGGTCTGGTTCAAGACCGCGGAGCCGTTCTCCCCTGCGACCACGACCCTTCTATCGCTTTTGCCCAAGACCCTGGGCCGGCTCACGGCCAAGCGGATCGAGAAAAGCCTGCTCGAGCGGGTCCCCGAGGAGATGGACCGGAACTCCGGCCGGGTGCGGCACGATACCTTGCGCCGCCTGGACGAGACTCTCCGGCTTTTCGGCGCAAGCCTTTTTCAAAAAATCGAGACCGTCTCCGAGACCGTCTTGTCCGGACTGTCCAAAGGCCAGGAGAAACGCAGACAGGGACAGGCAGAAGTAGACCAGGAGCTTGCCGCCCTGAACCGGGAGCGGGAAGCCCTGCAGGCCTTGAGGGCTGAGTTCGGAAAAGTGAGCGAGGCTCTCGTTGCCTGAGCCTCTCCTGAACGCGAACCAGAAGCGGTCCCTGAGCGTGGCCCTGCGTCTCGTGGAGGAGATTTTCGATGAGGTCGAATCCCTGATTCTGTCCGGCCCGAGGCAGGGCACGCTCCTGGAGTTCACAGGTAAACTCAGCGCCGAGGAGGGGAAAGGACTTTTGGAAAGACTCGCTCTTGGCCGTCAGGTCGTGAAGGAAATGGTCAGGCGGTTCGCCTTGGAGAAAGTCCCCCTGGACCTGCGCTCCCGTCTGACCGCGAGTCTGACTTACCTTTGGACCGTCCTCGCGGACGCCTATTCCAAGGACCTTAGGGACTACGGGCCCATCTCGGAAGAGTTGCCCCAATTCCTGGACCCCTCCCTGGACCGGCTGGAGGATTTGGTGCAGGAGATGAAAAGGGCCGTATTAGGAAGGGGTGATTCTCATGAAAGCCGATAGCATCCCATTATTGGTAGGGTTGCTTGTCTTCGTTTCCAGCCTGATTTCCTTAAGCGTCGGCCTCTCGGTCGCGATCATCGAAATCCTCCTGGGTGCGGTGGCCGGGAACCTGGGACTCAGGCCCGAGGACTGGATGCTCTACCTCGCCGGGTTTGGGGGGATCGTCTTAACCTTTCTGGCCGGGACCGAGATCGACACCCGGCTTTTGAAGGAGAAGTCTAAGGAGAGCCTCTTGATCGGGCTTTGTTCCTTCCTCCTGCCCTTTGCCGGTGTCGCCCTGTACACCCGGTTCGTGGCTGGCTGGCCGGTCAAGGCCGCGCTCATTGCTGGGACCGCTCTGTCCACCACCTCCCTGGCCGTGGTCTACTCCGTGCTCGTCGAGACGGGTCTGTCCCGTACCGAGATCGGCAAGATGATCATGGCCTCCACATTCGTGACCGACATGGCCACGGCCCTCGCCCTCTCGGTGCTGTTCGTCAAGCCCACCCTCTACACCTTCGTCTTTTTGTCCGTGTCCCTGAACGTCATCTACTTCGCGGACAGGTTCTCCCACCGCATCTTCACCCATCCCCGCTGGAGGAACAAGGTCGTGGAGCCCGAGATAAAGTATATCTTTCTCCTGCTCCTCGTCCTGATGTATTTCGCCAACCTCGGGGCGGGCCACGCCGTTCTGCCCGCTTTTCTCCTCGGCCTTTTGATGTCCCGGCACTTCGCCGAGTCTTCGGAAACCAAGGCGGTCCGCAACCGCCTGCGCACCGTGGCCTATGCCATCATCACCCCGATCTTCTTCATCATCGGGGGCCTGAACGTCTCCTTTCCCTTAATCGCCTCAGCCCTTGGGTTGTTTGCCATCCTCTTCGCCATCAAGCTGGCGGCCAAATTCCTCGGGGTGTATTTTCTGGCCAAGAAGTACATCCCCCAAGGCATCATGTACACCACCCTGCTGATGAGCACCGGACTCACCTTCGGGACCATCGCAAGCGTGTTCGGCCTCCGCACGGGGTATATCAGCCAGGTTCAGTATTCGGTGCTCATCGGGGTCGTGATCGCCAGCGCGGTCATTCCCACCTTCATCGCCCAGAGATGGTTCCTGCCCGTCCACTCCGAGGACCTCGTGGACGTCGCCAACGGCAGCGAAGGGACATGAACCTTGGGTCGATAGCAGCTTGTCCTTCTGACCTGAGGAGAGGACGGCCATGACCTTTTTTTGCCCTCATTGCTGGCTGGAGATCCGGGAGCAGGACCGGACGTGTTCCCATTGCTGTTGCGACCTTTCGGACTACGAGCGCCTGCCCATGAAAGAGAAACTTATCCTGTCCCTGAGGCATCCCGCGAGGGAATATCGGATGTTGGCCGTCCAGCTGCTCGGCGATCTTGGCAGCAATGCGGCTCTGCCTCATTTCGAGACCCTCATGAAGGCCGAGCACGACTATTTCTTCTTGCGGGAAGTGCTCCGCGCGTTAGCCAAGATCGACACTCCGGAAAGCCAGGCCCTGATGCAAAGGCTCAAGCGGCCTAACTGAAGGGAGGTGTGCCGATGAGAAATCCGTGATTAATGCTGGCTTAGCTCATCCAACTCCTCTCTTCTTTACACCACGATCTCCGCCTGCGCGAAGCCCGACTTCCACCCGTACGGTCGGAGCGAAGCAGAGATCCCGCCTGTCGTAGCGTAGCGAAGATCCCGATTTATCGGGGCCCTCGGATTTTTCGGGGATCTTTCGGGACCGTCCATCAAACGACTATTTCGCTTTGCGCGAACTGGGACTTTCCCCCGTCCATCCTCAGAACCCTACCTTTCACCCCGACCCTGGTTCCGGCCGGGATTCCCGTGAGCACGAACAGCCCGGCGGTCCCGTCCACGAAGGCGAGATGCCTGAATTTGTAGGGGTAGGCCTTGCGCGAGGCTTTGATCTGGATCTGCCAGAGGTCTGCCAGGAAGCCCGGAGCCAGGGGCTCCCATCGGATTCGCACGACTCCCGGGGAGGGATTTCTCAAGCGGAGTCTCTCCGGCGGGTTCGGAAAGGGCTGGGCCGGCGGTACTTTGACCAGCGGAAGCCCGGCATCGGCTAAGGCCTGGTTTATCGAGACGTAAGCATCGCACCCGGTCCAGTTTCCCTCCCTTCCCAGGGTCTTGTCCTGGGGCTTGAACAGGACCGCATAGGCGTCCCATCCGGCCCGCTCCCCATCCGTGAGGGTTGCCCAGGACCGGGTGATTTGGGGGATGATCCTCCAGACTTGTTCCCGGCGCGCGGTCCGGGTCTTGCCGGGCATCACGAAGGTCCTCATCCACGGGATCCCCTTCCAGGCCCCGAACACCACCCCGTCCGCCATCCTGCCGCTCGCCTCGATGCTGTGCAGGGGCGACCTTACCTTGGCCATCTCTTACTCCTTTCTGCCATTTACATTTCACCTTTTACCTTTAACTCCTCAATTATACTCGTGTTTACCATGTCCTTGTCAAGCCCCAGGGCTATAAAAACGATTTTCTTTGGATTTGGAAAAGATAGTGGAAAGATAGCGGAGACATAGTGGAAATATAGTGGAAACATGGCGGAAAGATGGTGGAAAGATAGTGGAAGCATAGTGGAAACATGGCGGGAACTTGGCGGGAAGCCTTCCCATCTACCCAACATAGTCCTTCTGTTGTCTTTGGGTCTTTTGCCTCTTGCCTTTTCACCTTCCCGATCCGGTTGCCTTTTCTTTAACCTCTTGACTTATTTCCCCAATTATGTGAAAATATAAGGACTTTTTGCCAAAGGAGGCCTGAGTTTTGAGGCACAGCCCGTCACG
>Ga0315294_10003261_pt1 | contig 17651 bp, 11 predicted proteins | sample YL17G13_40_MG_FD_203626 | JGI IMG/M metagenome (GOLD analysis project Ga0315294, IMG submission 203626) | Sediment microbial communities from Yellowstone Lake, YNP, Wyoming, USA - YL17G13_40 | ecosystem: Environmental > Aquatic > Freshwater > Lake > Sediment | place: USA: Wyoming | collected... | reverse complement strand
TTCGGAACATCGGAACCAGCTCGAGCGACTCGCTCGTACTTCCGAAACTTCGGAACAACTTTCTTCAAAAGATGGAGCGAAAGGGGCGCGGGAGACGCCGCGATTGGCGCCGAATTCTCGCCGGGCCAGGTCGTAGACCTGTCCTTCGTAGCTCCGCGTAAACGCGGAGCGAAGTAGGACAAACCCAGCCGTCCGGCTCCGTCTTGACTAGAGCCGGAACCCTCCGCCATGGTCCAAGTTGGCATCTTCGATTGCGACATAGGCGGAACTTGCTTTCCTCATTCCTTCATGCCTGATCAGTGCGGAGCTGTTCCATCCTGCGGCGCAAATCATGGGGTCAGGCCGGTCAGGAATTCACGGGGTCAGGCCTTAACAACGAAGCTCGAACTGCGAAGTTAAGGCCTGACCCCACCTGACCGGCCAGACCCCTCGAGGTCCGCGTAGCAGGAGACCGGCGGCGCGTATGCGCCGCCCGGCTCTCTGCACTGCCGTTCGTCCTGTCGATAATCGACAGGACTTCTCCTCCCTCTATTAATAGCAAAAAATGTTCACCCCAAAACCCCATCAAAAATCACCTAACCCCTTGTTCCTAAATCCAAATCCCGAATTCCCAAGCAATTGACCGAATTTCAATCCGGTTGAACACTTTTATCCGCCTTTGTTATCAATAGCTTGGAAGCAGGTTTAGAAGGCTCAAAAACCCGAAAAAACAGGGGTCTGAATTGAACCGCAAGGGCTTGGCGCTACTTAGCGCCGCCACTAGATTTTAAGCTTTTTACGTCAAATTTCGCAATTGACGGTAGCCGAGGCGTCATTTCCGAAGATGTCCACAACCCTGACCGCAACCACATATTTGCCCGGCTTTTCATAGATATTATTGGCCTCGGAGCTTACCTTATGGGTCTTTTTGCCGAACCCGCGGAAGTCCTGCCACTGGCTCTTGAAGGTGTACCCGTCATAGTCCCAGTCAACCGCCCAGTAATCAATCAAAAGCAAAGGGTCTTGCTTGGCGATCTCCTTGAGAATATCCCTATCGTCCTGGTTAACCGGGAAATCGAAAATGGTGAACTTGTCAATCCTGATGGTCAGCTCCCGCTTGTCGCCGATCTTTTTAACTATGGGTTTGCCCAGCCTTAAATACGGCTGCTCGTAGAACTTTACCTTTTCCATGAAAGGCTCAAGGTCTTCCTCATTCCTGGCCTGCTTGAGATACTCGTAAACATCCGGAGGAATCAAGAGACTGGACATTTCAGTCGTCCAGGCTTTTTTGGCGGCCTTTTTACGGTTCTCAAGCTCGGTGAAATAGTTGTAAGAATAGTCCCAGGCCAGGATGATGAGTTTGGTATATCCGGTCCCGTCCAGGGTTTGAGCCATGATTGCCAGCTCTTCGGCCTTTTTCGCGGATACCGGCCGGTCAGGATACCCGACGTAAACCAGCTCCGGCCGGCCCTCATCCAGAGAGTTCCTTACACCCAGCTCCGCCGAGCCTTTACGAGGAGTGGCCCCGTATAACTTCAAGATAATCCGCTGCATCTCTCCGATGTTACCGCCCGACAAGTAAATCATCTCCCGCTGATAGTTCCCGATGTTCTCGATCAAAAAGGGCTTGGCCCCCTGATTCACCAACCGAGCACGCGTTACCTGTATCCCGACCTTGCCCAACTCGCAGCCTATCCATCTCCTATTTAAGCGCTCAGCTACCGCGCAAGTAGTGCCCGAGCCCAAGAAAAAGTCGGCAATAATATCATTTTCATTTGTAAAATTTACTACGATTCTTGAAACCAAATCTTCATTTTTTTCGGTATCATAACCTGTTGAAAAAGAATATGCCGACATATCAAGCCAAACCGTATCAGCAAATTTTGTGTCCATTGGTGGAACCCAATGCTCAATCTTGTTTGAATGTGATTTTCTTATGAATTCTAATTCCTCGCCATTCTTTTTCCAAAAATCAAACAAGCTGCAATCTGATTTTTTTGAAAATTCGGTATATTTTTCAAAATTTTCAACTGCTCTATACGCCCTATTTTTTTCCCATTTCCATTGGCCAGAAGTCGGCCTTATACCAAGAATTTCGTATCGCATTGTAGGTCTATCGGCATTGCTCCAGAAATCTTTCCAATATCCTTCTGGATGGGCTGGTTGCTGATCTATTAATAGGGGTTTAAATCTAATTTCATTGTTGCGGGAATACCAAAGAAGAACATCATGGCCCTCCGGCAAGGATTTAATAAAATTGAATTGTCTCTGGAGATTCTTTGTTATTCTCTTAACAATTATTTGATTACGGCAATTATCACTTCCAAAAACTTCATCGCATATTTGTTGCACATAATGAGATATGTTTGAACCAATATGAATCCATAAACTGCCATTTTCCGCCATTAGTCTTTTAATCAATTGCAGTCTCGGATAAAGCATATCGAGGTATGAGTCGATTCCCCCTGCCCAAGTGTCTTTGTAGGCGAGCCTTTCGATTACCGAGGGTTCTTTGGTTATCTCGTTTTCTCCGAGGGTGATTTTATGGGAGTAGTCGGCCTTGGAGTCAAAGGGCGGGTCAATATAGATGAGGTTGATCTTTCCCTCATATCCTGAGGCCAGAAGCGCCTGCATTGCGAGGAGGTTGTCTCCCCAGATCAGGCGGTTCATGTTCTGCTTATCGATTTCGGTGTCGGTTATTTTGCCGTCTTTGAAGGAAAGCGGGAGTTGATCAATATCGCGCTTGGGATTGGGGATTACGACTTCCGCGGTCTGGAAATCTATGTCTCTGGGATTGGGCGCGCGTTTGGGCTTGGAGTCCCATACCAGCCTCGCGGAATCTTTTTTCCTTCGCTTGATTTCTTCCGTCATTTTTGCTTTTTTATCCCCCTCACCCTGCCCCTCTCCCGCAGGGGGCGAGGGCCTCAATTTTTTCCGCGCTAAAATAATTTTCCCTTATATCCCGCTTCCAGTCTTTTCCGCAAATCAATACAGGCGGGCACCAGCGCCGAGAATGACAGTCCCCGGTTGAAGTTGAACAGGCTCTGGGTGATGATCAGATATTCCCATTCCTTGGGCTGGCTGATTATAGGTTCAATGCCGCAAGCGTTCTCGCACCAGCCCTGCGCGGAGCGGGCCTTGAGCCTGACGGTTTCCGATTCAATGTCCCGGTCGCCTTTGGTCTCGAGCAAATATATCTTTTCCGCGGTCTTGATTATGAAATCGACCTCGTAGTTTCTGAGTATGCCGTTATCGTCGCGGTAGGATATGGCCAGGCCGTGTTTCCTCTGGAGCCGGGCAAAGGCAAGCACTTCCGGGGAAGGGATAAGGATATCCTGGATGAAGTCTCTTTCGAACCCTCCGCCCACTGGCGCGTAACCCTGCCGGGGATAGATGCACTTGATGGTCTCGATTGATTTTGACTCCCGGAGCATGATCCTTTTCAGGTCCGAGAGCCTGCGCCAGCCGGCTTTGGGCTGATAATGGATTTTGTCCATCAGCTCCACAATGGCTTTGCGCACTTCTCCAACCACAAAATCAAAGACCAGTATGAAGTTCAAGACCGTGTAGTTTTCCGGGATGGAAAAATCAACGGCTTTGCCGAAAAGCCGGGTGGAAACATAATCATCGACCAGGCCTGCGATCTTGGCTTTGGCCGCGGTGAGCACCGGGGTCTTGCCTTGCCTGGAAATGGCTTCGGCGGACGAGCGGAGGAAATGGTTGTAGTCGAAGTATTTATTATCCATTTTCCAGGTCTTGGCTTTGGTCCCGGTTTCCAGGTGGCGGTCGGTGATGGAAATCTTGGAAAGCATGGACTTGAGTGTTTCGAAATCAGAACTATAGGCCGGTAACTTCGCCGGATCAATTGCGGAGATGTCAGGGATTTTGGCTTCTTCATAGACCATCACCGGCCAGGCAATATCATAGTTTTCAATCCGCTCGGGCATGACATCCACCGGGATGAGGTCTCCAGTGGTTGTCTGTTGGCTGGTGTCGCCCTCGCCGATCAGGTATCCCTTTTCTCTGAGGTTCTCGTAAAATTTTCGAAATTTGGGATGCTCAACGATAAAAAGGAAGTCGAGGCAGTTGGACGGCCTTTGTTTCGCCGACAGTTGATCAAAGGCTTCCTTTTTCAGACCCCAAAAGTCGGGGGACTTGTATTCGGGGAACATGAGCCTGAGACCCCGGCCTACGATTTGTTCAAGCAGCAAGTCGGCCTCGGTTGCTCGGAGGACCACGGTAACGCAGATGTTGGTTTTGTCAAAACCTTCGCGAAGCATGAGCACAGAGACCACCACCCGGAGCGGGTCATTGTCATCGTCAATCTTGTCCAGCCGGTTCCTGGCCTCAGTCAATTGAGCGTCCTTCAATTCGGTGTGAATGGCCATGACTTTTTGCTGGTCGTAAGGCTGATCATTCTCGTCCCTCAGGTTCAAGAAATGCTCAACCACCAGGTCGGCCACCCTGGTATCCTCGCATAGAACCATGAGCACAGGTTTCCGGGCAATGCCCTTGGCCTTGAATTCCTCGGCAATCTGCTCCAGTTTGGACTTGCCGATTTCAAGCATAACCTTCTGGCCCGCGGAAAGTCCTTTGACCTGGTCCTTGGCCCTGCTCTTGCTCAGCCGTTCCGCGCGGAAGTCCAGCTCCTCCAGTCTTTCTCCCCCCATGGCCTGCCTTTCTTCCAGGAATATCTGCTTGACCAGCATATTCTTGGTCGCGCGCGGCAAATCGTAGTCATAGACGATGTGCGGAAAAAATTCCTTGTAAGCGCCGGTGCCGAAGAAAGGCGTGGCGGAAAAATCAATCTGCATGAACAGACCGGTGTCATCCGGAAAATTCTTTTGCATCTCATTGTTAAGGCTCTTCATGAACTTTCGCCAGACCAATTCTTGACCTTTTGCGGTCTTATTGCCGTGCACGTGGTGGGCTTCGTCATTAAGCACAACGAGATCTTGATAGCCGGAGAGGAAATCAAGAATGATTTCACCCCGGGGCTTTTCTTCCACGTCCTCGCCGGTGTACTTTTCCCATAAATTGTCGCCTTTCTTGCGGAGCACAAATTGCTGCCAATTGGTCAAATAAACAAAAGGGCCATCGGGCGGGGTCATGTTCGGCCGAACGTCTCTCGGCTCAAGTTTTTCCAGATGGAACCTTTCTCTCCAACTGGCGCCGGGGGGCAGGAACAACTCCATTTTTTCATAGGAAGTCGCCGGATCGCGGTTGCCGGTCTTGGGGTCTTTCTTGCCTTTGAAAGCATCCAGCAGCCGGTTAAGCACTTCCATTCCCGGCGCTACAATCAGGAACCTTGACGAGAATAAATTTGAGTCCTTTTTCTCCTGGTTGAGGTGATTGAAATATTGCCAGACCATCAAGGCAAAGAGCACGTAAGTTTTTCCGGTGCCGGTGGCCATTTTCAAGCAGTATTTTTCAAACGGGATCGATTCCACTTCTTCTTTCAGGCTCAGATGTTTTTCCAGCGCTTCGGGCTTCAGCCTTTGATAAAATTCCTTGAGGGTTTTGATGCCCAGGACTTCGTGGCAGTAGATGATGGTCTCAATGGCTTGCTGCTGGCATTTGTAAAAGCTTTCGCTCTGCTCCTCATCACGGCAGAACCAGTATTCAAGCAGGTCTTGGGTTGTCTGGGTTGCCCCGCTTTTCCAGCCCTGCGAACTCCAGGAGTTAACCTCCTGCTCCAGTGATTCCGCAAGATAAAGCGGAGAAAATTGCAGATCAGTTTCCGGTTTCTTAGGCATTCTATCCCCTTATACATCTTGTATTGCAGGCTGTCAAATTGAGTATTGCTTTTCGCGCCAATGCCCTAAGCTGATTCTAGCCGGTTTTAATGACAGGTTCGGTCAGAACTGGCTTGAAATCGATGATAGGCAGAGCCTTCGGCTCTGCCGTACACTTAGAGATGATATCGGGGCTGAAGCCCCTCGCACATTGAAGAAGTTTTGATGCCGGGTTAGAATGGCGTTGATTCGCGACTGAAGTCGCTCGCACATTTTGGCGCAACAAAGATTGAATATTCAAGTCTGGGAGGGTAAAGAATGGACAGAAGATTATTTCTGAAGGTTTCGGCGGTGGCATCGTCGATCATGGCGTTTCCGCGTCGGGTTTGGTCTGCGGTAGCGCGGCTGAGCGAAAGCGCGATCGCGCAAAAGGTCAAAGACCTGGTCGGGCAGATGACCCTGGACGAAAAGATCGCGATGATGGCCGGGGTGCTTGGCCCGTTCACGCAGGTCAAGGACTCTCCTTTCCGGACCAACAACACTCCCGGGTGCGAGCGTCTGGGCATTCCCGGCATCCGGTTTGTGGACGGTTCTCGGGGCATCCGTTTCAAGGGCGCGACCTGCTTCCCCGCGGCCATGGCCCGGGGCGCGACCTGGGACCCGGCGCTGGAAGAGCGGGTGGGCAACGTCATTGGTTATGAAGGCCGTTCCGGGGGCGCGAATTTTTTCGGCGGGGTGTGCATTAACTTGTTGCGTCATCCGAGTTGGGGTCGTTCTCAGGAGACCTTTGGCGAGGACCCTTATCATTTGGGGATGATGGGCGCCGCGGTTGTCCGGGGCGTTCAGAACCACATGATGGCGTGCACCAAGCATTTTGCCGGGAACAGCATTGACAAGTCGCGCCATTACGTGGACGTTCGGATGGACGAGCGCACCTTGCGCGAGATTTATCTTCCGCATTTCAAGGCCTGCGTGGACGCGGGAACGGCCTCGATCATGAACGCCTACAACACTTTAAACGGCGAGCCCTGCGCGCAAAACTCGCATCTCCTGAGCGGCATCCTCAAAAACGAATGGGGCTTCAAGGGGTTTGTGCTCTCGGACTTCGGGAGCCTCAAGTCCACCGCGGCTTCGGCCAATGCCGGTTGCGACGTGGAAATGGACCGGAGGAGGTTTTACGACTGGAAGCTCAAGTCTGCGGTCCAGACCGGGAGGGTGAAAATCGACAAGATCAATGAGGCGGTCTCGCGCCAGCTCGGGCAGCATCTCCGGTTCATCCATCTGGAGGGCAGCACGGATTACGACCGGAGCAAGCTTGGAGGACCCGAACACGCCGCGGTTTCCCGCGAATGCGCGCAAAAAGCCATGGTCCTGCTCAAGAACGAAAACAAGACCCTGCCGCTCAAGCGCGGCGAGATCAAGACCCTGGCGGTGTTCGGCGAACTGGCCGACAAAGTCAACCTCGGAGCAACCGGATCAACCGCGTTTGAGCCGTCCTATACCGTAACTCCGCTCCAAGGCATCAGGCGCGCCGCGGGCAAAAACATCGCGATAATTTTCGACGACGGAGTTGATCTCATTTCCGCCCGGGACAAGGCTGAACATGCGGACGCTGCGGTGGTGGTCGTGGGTCTCTCGCACCTGGACGAGAACGAGGGGTTTGACCGCTTGAACCTTAACCTGTCCGACAAGCACGAGGCGCTCATCCGCGAGATCGCATCGGCCAACCCCAAAACCGTGGTGGTCATCGAAGCCGGAGGCGCGGTCACCATGGAGGCTTGGAAGGACCAGGCGCCGGCCATACTCCTGGCCTGGTACGGAGGCATGGAGGCCGGAAACGCCATCGCCGACGTCATCTTCGGAGACGTAAACCCCTCGGGCAAGCTCCCAATCGTGATCCCCAAATCAAATGAACAGCTCTATCCATTCGATAACAAAGCCCGCAAAGTGGAATACGGCTATTACCACGGCTATCGATATTTTGACAAACACGGACTGGAGCCGGCATTTCCCTTCGGGTTCGGAATCTCATATACCGCCTACAAATATTCCAATTTGCGGCTCGCGCAAAAAACCATTGGCCGATCCGGAAAACTGGTGGCGCGGGTGGATGTCAGGAACGCCGGAGACGTGGCCGGCGAGGAAATCGTGCAGCTTTATGTCGGATACAACGGCTCCAAAGTCGACCGTCCAATCAAAGAGCTCAAGGCATTCGCAAGGGTCGCGCTCAAACCCGGCGAGACCAAAACCGTCACCCTGGAAGTCCCTGCCGCGGACCTGGCTTACTATGACCCAGATTCAGCCGGCTGGCGGGTGGAGGAAATCGAATATCTAATTTATATGGGACCATCTTCGAATAAGCAGGACCTCTTGAGCGAAAGTTTCAGAGTGGCCAGTATCTGACCGAATTATCCGGGCAGGGCAAAACCCCAAGCGATACGAGCGTTCAATAGTCGGCAGATAGCTGATGCAGGCCGGCCCCCGCAGACAGCACAGAGCAAAAAACCAGTTGACAAGATTGGTCGCTTGATGCTAATCTGCCATCAAAGAAACCGGGGGGCGATTCATAAACCCAAAATGAATTGAAAAAAAATGCAATTTACTGACCGAATCTGTCATTAAAGCATGCTACGATCAAACCATAGCAAAAAGGAGCGAAAACATTGAACCCGAATGAAAACTACAACCTCCTCGAACAAAACTGGATTCCGGTGCTCATGACCAACGGGGAATTCAAGCGCGTGAACATCAAGGACGCCCTCACCCAAGCAGGCCATATAAGACAAATCTCGGCGATTGCGTCGCATGGACGGACAACTCAAGGGGAAGCAAATCATGACCGTAGAAGATAATGATTCCATTGATCGTCGAGATGCCTCATGGCTGAGGTTATGGGCCAAGACAGATAAGGATAGCGGAAATGGCCGCTACCATCCTTTGCTGTTCCATATGCTCGATGTTGCGGCGGTGGCCGGACTCGTGTGGGATCATCATCTGACCCCGGGAATTCGGAAGAGACTGGAATGTGCCCTTGGTGTTGAGAACGCGCGAACCATACTCGTGTTTTTGAGCGGCGGGCACGATATCGGCAAGGCGAGTCCGGGATTTCAAAAGAAGGCGTCAAATCTGCGCAAATGTTTGAAGCTTCCCTTCTCCAATAATGACCAACAGCGTCCTCATGGATCTATCAGCGCCCAGGTCCTAAATGAAAATCACGGCTCCTGCTCGGTCCGGGCCCCGTTGGGCCAAATAGTAGGCGGACATCACGGGGTCTTTCCTCGTTCAGCGGAACTCCGAATGGGAATAGACTCTCTTGGTAACAAATCTTGGGAAATGGCCCGGAATGAGTTGCTGAAAGAGTTTGCCAATATCGTGGCTCCGGATCACAACCAAGAATCGCAACCCAAGACCGAGATCACTGACCCGTTCATTGTCCCAGTGCTTGCAGGATTCGTTTCCGTTGTGGACTGGATCGGTTCTAATCAAGATTTCTTTCCCTGTGCCGCCGAGTGCGGAAAAATAGGTAAGAATAGTGCCGACAAATACTGGGTATATGCGCAAGACCAGGCGCAAAAGGCTCTCCATAAGCTCGGCTGGTTGCCTTGCGTAACCTTTGCCGAAGAAGCGCGGTTTGATGATGTCTTTCGCGGCCTTAGCGCAAACACCCTCCAAAAGAGCGTGATCGAGCTCGCATCAAAACAAACTTCCCCTTACATTATGATCGTGGAAGCGCCGATGGGGCACGGAAAGACCGAAGCGGCGCTTTACGCGACGGACCTTGCTCTTTGCCGTGGTTTCGCAAGAGGAATGTATGTGGCCATGCCGACCCAGGCGACAGGCAATGCAATGTTCAAGCGGGTCTTGGATGACTACCTTAAGCAACGAGGCCACAGGGGAAAGCTGAACCTGCAACTCGTGCATGGCAACGCGCTCCTGGGGCAAATGGCGGAAATAGAAGAAGGCGAGATTCCGGACTTCAAGCCCAAGGATATTGAAGAAGAGGAAGGCGATGTTGAAGCCCAATCATGGTTCACCGCCAAGAAGCGCCCGCTCCTCGCGCCGTTCGGCGTTGGCACCATAGACCAATGCCTGTTGAGCGTGCTACAGACCAAGCACTGGTTCGTTCGCCACTTCGGACTTGCGGGCAAGGTTGTCATCTTCGACGAGGTTCATGCCTACGACGCCTACATGAGCACTATCCTGGAGCGGCTTCTGCACTGGCTGGCTGAACTGGATTGCACGGTTATTCTCCTGTCGGCTACTCTTCCGGATGCGAAGCGAAAGGCGCTGGCCAGAGCGTTCTCCGGCAGCGACGATGCTGAATACAAACGCTATCCGAGAATAACATTAGCCAAACCTCGCCACTACCCCGATGGCCAGGCACAGGAGCCGGCTATCTGCGCGGAAGTTCCGATGGACGAATCCCGCAACATCGGCCTTCAATTTGCCAAAACCAATTTGGAATATTTAACCGATACCCTCACGGTCAACCTGAAGAATGGCGGGTGCGCCGCTGTGATCTGCAACACCGTGAATCGCTCCATAGAAGTCTATAAGCGCCTGCGCGAGACACTGAAGGACACGGAGTGCTTGCTATTCCACGCCCGTACGCTCCAGATGTGGCGGCGCGAGCGAGAAGAGGAAGTCCTTCGTAGGTTCGGCAAGCGTGATCACCAGGAGAAAGACGAGGAAGGCCGTCTCGTTAATCCTGACCGCCCGTTCCGCGCAGTACTGGTCGCGACGCAGGTGATAGAGCAAAGCCTGGACTTGGACTTTGATCTCATGGTCTCGGAGATCGCCCCCATAGACTTGCTGCTCCAACGTTCGGGAAGACTCCACCGTCATCCGCGCCAGCGGCTGCAGGGACTGGAATTGCCGCAATTCATTGTGCTTTGCGACGCCCAAAAGGCAGGTCCCCCGCCCGAGTCGTTCGGCGAGAGCATTGAGTTCGTTTACAACCGATATATCCTTCTCCGGACTTGGCTGGCCCTGCGCGAAAAAGACAAGATAGAAGTGCCGAGCCAAATTGAGGCGGTTGTGGAGGGGGTTTATGGAGCGAACCATTACATTATGGATGATGGTTGGATCGAGGCGTTGAAAAAGGCGAAAGAGAATATGGAGTTTGAACATTCCGAATCTAGAAAGACCGCAGAAAGGCTGCTGGTCTCAAAGCCAAAAGCCCCGCATGACCTAATTGAGAAGTTCAACGACCAGTTGGTCGATGATGATGACCCCGAAGTCCATAAGTCCGTGAGGGCCGCCACCCGCCAAGGCGACCCGTCTATTACGGTGGTCATGTTGCCGGCGGATACGGCTCTCTCAAAAGAACCCAAGATTCCCGAAGTCCGGAAATTGCTCGACCACTCGGTAAAGCTCAGCCACATGGGCGTGTTCCATGCGATGCTTGATAATGGCGAATCGCCAAGTGAATGGGCGAAGAACGCCCACCTTCGCCACGCTCGCTTATTACGTCTTGACGGACAAAGCCAGGTACGGGTGAAGAATTATATATTGACCATTGATAAAAATATGGGAGTGGTGATTGAAAAGGATGGAGAGAACCATGTCTGAGTTCAACCTGATTGATGAACCCTGGATTCCGTGCATCGACCTCAAAGGCCTACAGGTGGATTACGGCGTCCTCAATACCGTCCTCAAGGCGCATGAATTGTGCGAGATATGCGACGACTCGCCGCTCGTCACGGTGGCCATTCATCGTCTACTGCTGGCAGTTCTGTATCGAGGTTTAAATGGGCCAACCGACTTTGCAGCCTGGAAAAGGTTATACGCGAAATGTGCCTTTGACGACCAAATGATCCGGAAGTATTTAGACATGTGGAGACCACGCTTCGACATCTTGTCAGGGAGCCGCCCATTCTTCCAGATGGAACGATTCGAAACCAAGAAACCGGTCTCCGTTAATCGTCTCGCAACTGAGTGTGCGAGCGGAAACAACGCAACGCTTTTTGACCATTGTGGTGACGATGAAGAAGTCGCCTGGCTGCCTGCACAAGCCGCAAAGCGCTTGATCGCTTGTCAGTCATTTGCATTGGGATTTGGAAGGAGCGGAAATGCAAAGATAAATGGCGTGGATGAGGCACTGCCCTATTCCGCCGATGCAATTGCGTTGCGTGGCATGAACATTTGGCTTCAGGGGAAGAGCTTATTCGAAACCCTAATGATCAATCTGGTTCCCATTGAGGACAGTTCATTGCCGCCTTGGGAACTGGAGGATTCGAACGAGTACCGCGATAGACTTCAAGGCGAGGCTAGGATAGCGGTCTCGGCTAAGGGAGTAGTCGACCGCTTAACCTGGCAGAGTCGACTCGTGCGACTCATTCCGAAAGGTTCGACAATTTCAAAGATGTATTTTACGCAGGGGCGCTCGGCGGACAAATCTGCTGGCGATCCCATGAAGGTCTATCGAACCTCGACGGAGGAAGGGATTTCCGCCCTGCCGCTAAGTAGCGGCAAAGCTGCTTGGCGAGACGCTCATTCGATACTAATGATTCCAAGCCCTGTAAGCAATGAGCGAAGACCGGAATGCTTCAATCTTGTTGCTCGGGCTCGTTCGGCATCAATTTTAGATAATTCCAAAAACTTTATTGTTCATGTCGTGGGTTTGGCGTCTGCGCCTAAAAAAGCGGGAAAATTCCTGCTCTGGCGGCACGAGCGGATGCCGGTGCCCGTCTCTTTGCTGGGCGATGCAAATCTGATCGAGAGGCTTGGTGGGCTGCTGATGAATGCCGAACAAGCCGCCAGGGAGCTCAACAACCGGACCCGAAGGATCGCGAAGCTCTATCTTTCGCCAGATGCGGAATCGCCTAACGGCAGGCAACCCGACAAGGACGAGGTCACCAAGGTCGTCGAGGTCATAGACGCCCGCCCCGCCTATTGGGCGCGGCTGGAGGAGCATTCCTTTACGCTGCTTGAGAATCTTCCGAACGACTGGGACGAGGCAAACAAAGACTGGAAGCCGGACGACCAGCAAGAGGCGACGCGCAAGTGGCGCAAAGAAGTCAAGCGCGTAGCGGAACGGGCGCTGGAAGAGAGTATCCGCTCGCTCGGCATGACCGCCCGCGCCATCCAAGCCGTGGCCCGCGTCCGCACCGATTTCAGCGATAACGACTTGAAGCCTCAGCCGCAGAAAGCGGACAAGAAAAAAGGGAAAGGAGGCAAGAAGAAATGAGTCTTAATGAAAAACAGAAATCCTTCGTCGGCTACTTGCTCAACCTAGCCAAGGAAGGGCAGGAAGACCGGGGCTCGCTTGCCGATCTGCGCAGCGGTCTGGGAAAGGAACCCGGCGAGATGGCGCGAGTGCATAAGCATGTCGTGCCATATTTGCCTGAAGAGAGCTACAACGACCGCTGGTATTACGTTGCAGCGACACTGTTCGGGCTCTTCCCCAAGCAGCGCCCGCGGTTCAGCCTCGGCGCGGCGTTTAGGCCCCTGCGAACCAAGAGCGACAGCATGGAGGCCAGGTTCGTCGCCTTGCTTAATGCCCACCCCGACGACCTTGACGATCACTTACGCCATGCCGTCAGCTTGCTGAAATCCAACGAGCAGCCCCTCGACTGGTTTCGGCTCCTTGAAGACCTGTTCCAATGGGACCACCCCGAGGGCCGCATCCAACTGAAATGGGCGCGCGATTTCTATAAGACTGATTCCAAGAACAAGGGCGATACGCCCGAATCAGACCCAACCACCGAAAAAGAGGAGGGAGAAAACCATGAATGATTCCGGTATCAAAATCGAAGTTCATCTGATCCAAAACTTCGCCCCGTCCAACCTCAACCGCGACGACACCGGCCAGCCAAAAAGCGCCACCTTTGGCGAATTCCGGCGGGCGCGGATTTCCAGCCAGTGCAGTAAGCGAAGCGTACGACGTGCAGGGCCTATGGCCGAACTGCTTGAAAAGCAGGGGGCAATGCGCACTAGGCAGCTTATCGTGGAAATCGCGAAGGCTATTGATGGGAAAGAAGAGCCCGATGAAAAGAGGGTCGAGATCGTGGCAGGAGTCTTTAAAGCTGGTGGAATTGAGCGGCCAGCGAAGGAGGGTCGCAAGGGAGAGAATGCAAAGGGGCAAGATACGGACGACAATGGTGAGGATAGGGAAAGCAGCGATGAGAGTTCAAAGTCAAAAAATACGACGAAGATTCTCCTATTTCTCGACAAAGAGGCATTGCCCAAGCTCGTGAAAGTGTTCAAAGATAACTGGGACAGTCTCGTAAAGGGTAAAAAGGAGACAAAGGAGGCAGCCCGGGATAAGGTTGGCCAGCTTCTGTTCGAGGCTGTACGCGCCCCTGATATTGCTTTGTTCGGCAGGATGCTTGAAGTTAAAAATAATACTCCGTTCGGCAAATATAACATGCGTGTCGAGGCTGCCTGCCAGGTCGCCCATCCCATCTCCACCCACAAGGTAGATATGGAAATGGACTTTTACACTGCGGTGGACGACCTGAACCCGGCAGAGGAAACAGGTGCGGGGATGATGGGAATTGTAGGCTTCAACAGCGCCTGTTACTACCGCTACGCGCTCGTGGACCGCGACCAACTCGCACGCAACCTGGCTAGAAAGACCAAGCGGGTCAATGGCGACTGGGAGGCCCCCCTTGAGGAAAAGGACTACATAGAGGCCGACAAGGTCATCAAGGCGTTCCTCGAAGCGATGGTTTACGCCATCCCCACCGGCAAGCAGAACTCCTTCGCCGCCCAGAACCTCCCCTCGTTCGGATTGTTCGTCAGACGACAAGGCGGCGTCCCTATTTCATTGGCGAACGCCTTCAGTAAACCCGTCAGGCCTACGAAGGAAGATGATGACCTGGTTGGTCTTTCGGTCGCTGCCCTTGCCAGGCATTGGGACTGCCTCCAAAAAGTTTATGGTAAGCAGGGTGTCGCCAAGACCTCATGCTTCCATCTTGATCAAGAAGACCGCCTGAATGGGCTCAAGAACTCCGATCAGGGAAGCGTAGAGAACGCGATTAAAGCAATCATGGAGGCCACGAAGAGACAATGAGCCAAACCTATACGCTGCTCCTGCGGCTTGAAGGATCCATGCAGTCCTGGGGCTATCGCAGTCGGTTTGACTACCGCGACACCGCGCTTGAACCGACGCGCAGCGGCGTGATCGGCCTTATTTGCGCCGCATGGGGCATCGCGCGCGGCGAGGACATCTCCTCCTTTGACGTAATTCGCATGGGCGTGCGCGTGGATAAGGAGGGCAGGCTCGAACGCGACTACCAAACAGCACTTGATGTCATAAAGGCGGACGGGAGTGGTACGGGCACAGTTCAGTCTTGGCGTGACTATCTGGCTGATGCGTCATTTACGGTAGGCCTGGAGGATAGTAACAAAGAGCTTCTCAATAAGATCGCAATACACCTGCTGTGCCCCAAATGGGCGCTGTTCCTTGGGCGCAAGGCGTTTCCGCTCGCTGCTCCGCCCATCGTTGACCATTTGGATCCGGTCAAACCAGGCAATCTGGAAAAGCACTTGTTATCTGGAGTGTCCAACAAGCGCGTGGTCTTGGAAACCGCCAATGGAGAAAGAACCCAGTACGACTGGCCCCTCTGTTTCGGCGAACGCCGGTTTAAGCCACGATCGATCCACATCCAGTTTGATAACAAAGGAGTTACAAAATGACAACGGTCGCCATCGCCCCGCTTTACCTCTCTCGTCTTATCCTCAATCCGCGCTCGCGGCAGGTCTGGAGCGAGTTGGCTCATCCTTATGAAATGCACCGCACTTTGATGCGCGCTTTCCCGGAGGTATCAATATCAGGGAGTGATAATCCGCGAGAAAGATATGGCGTCCTTTTCCGCGCCGACATGGACGATAGCGGCGACCATGTGAAGCTTTATGTGCAATCCATAGTTAAACCTGACTGGTCATTTTTAGCTGGACTCGACGACTATCTGATTGAGGATCCTGATCCGCCCAAAGATCTTATGGAAGCTTATCAGAAGCTTCAGAGCGGACAGGTCTTGGTGTTCCGCTTGCGCGCCAATCCCACCAAGCGGATCGCAAAGCCTGGCGATGGCAGCGCCGATCTGAAGGGAAAGCGCGTAGGACTGTTGAAAGAGGAACAGCAGATCTCCTGGCTGATTCGCAAGGGCCTGGAGCGAGAAAAGGGCAAACCCGGCGGTTTCGAAATTCTCATGAAAGAAGTCAAAAATCGGAATGGGGAGGTTCGACTGGTCCCGCGCGTCAACGTCTGTTGCGAGGGCAAACAGAAAGGGCGGAAAATGGAAGAAGAGCGTCCCCATGAGACTACACACCTGGCCGTCCGCTTTGATGGTTTTTTGAGGATAACGGAAGTCAACGCCTTCGTAGAAACACTCGTCCATGGCATCGGCCCGGCCAAGGCCTTCGGGTTCGGGCTTCTGAGCGTAGCAAAGGCCTGAATGAAAAATCTTCACATCCTGCCCAAGTTTTCCGACCGCTGGAGCTATTTGTATCTTGAGCACGGCAAGCTGGACAAAGAGGATGCGGCCTTGGTCCTCCATGTAAAAGACGGCGATATCCCGGTCCCGATTGATCAACTCGGTCTGCTGATGCTTGGTCCGGGGACCTCACTCTCCCACCGGGCGATGCAGGCTCTTGCGGAAAACAATTGCCTGGTCTGCTGGACCGGCGAGCAGGGTGTAAGGATGTATGCCCACAGCACCGGCGGCACCCATTTTTCCCGTCGGCTCTTGAACCAGGCGCGGCTTTTTTGTGATGACGAATCGCGGCTGAAGGTGATCAGACGCCTTTATGCCAAACGCTTTGAATATGAATTGTCGGAAGACTTTAGCATTGAACAGATAAGGGGCCTGGAAGGCGCAAGGGTGAGGAATGCCTATAAACTGATTTCAGAACAATTTGGCATCCCTTGGAGCGGAAGATGCTACGACCAGGACGATTGGGATAATGCCGATCCGGTCAACCGCGCGCTTTCCGCGGCCAACTCATGCCTGTACGGCCTTTGCCACGCGGCAATTTTGTCCGCGGGATATTCCCCGGCCATAGGATTCATTCATACCGGCAAGATGCTCAGTTTCGTCTATGACATTGCCGACCTCTACAAAACAGAAATAACCATACCCATTGCCTTTGGCGCGGCCTCGGAAGGCAGCGTGGAAACCGAACGCAGGGCAAGGCTTAAATGCCGAGATGTTTTCCACGAAAGTAAATTAATGGACAGGATACTTCCAGACATTGCGGAGGTGCTGGATGCTCGTGATGATCTTGGAGAATGCCCCGGAGAGTTTGAAGGGAGAATTGTCACGCTGGCTGATCGAGCCGAAGTCGGGCGTGTTCCTTGGCAACCCCAACGCCAGAGTGAGGGAGGAGATCTGGAAGATGGCGGTGAAAAAAAGCCGAAAGGGAGCGGTGATGCAGATCTGGAGTGAACGTAACCCCCAGGGTTATAAATACAGGGTTTATGGCGAGCCTAAAAGAAACTTCGTCGATTTTGAGGGAATTGCATTGTTGCTCTATAAAAATCAGCCGGCTGAAAAGGAGACTAAAGCATAGCAGTTCTTTGAAAAATAGGGTTCCATTATGTAACGTGGCCCGTTGAGACATATCAATCAGTAGGGATGATTCCCTTTTTTTACTACACCATGTTGGTGTATTCCCCACGCGCGTGGGGGTGAACCGATGAAATGAATATCCGAACCCGGGCTGGACCTGTATTCCCCACGCGCGTGGGGGTGAACCGCTTCCCGGCATCGCGCTGAGCGCGAGTGAGCGTATTCCCCACGCGCGTGGGGGTGAACCGTTTGAACTGAGAGACAATCAGCTCCAAGGCATGTATTCCCCACGCGCGTGGGGGTGAACCGCGGGGCCTGGTTGAAACGTCAGACCCGCTCGCGTATTCCCCACGCGCGTGGGGGTGAACCGATAATGCGTATAAAAAATCTGGGAAAAATGCGGTATTCCCCACGCGCGTGG
>Ga0315294_10003260_pt1 | contig 17655 bp, 13 predicted proteins | sample YL17G13_40_MG_FD_203626 | JGI IMG/M metagenome (GOLD analysis project Ga0315294, IMG submission 203626) | Sediment microbial communities from Yellowstone Lake, YNP, Wyoming, USA - YL17G13_40 | ecosystem: Environmental > Aquatic > Freshwater > Lake > Sediment | place: USA: Wyoming | collected... | reverse complement strand
CTACTCGCTCGGACTTGACTCCTTCGCGGGAAGGATGATCTATAAGTTCGACCGGAGGAATAAAAAGACGTGCGGCCAGTATCTCACCGTCTCGCTCTTGTATATCGCGATCTTCGCGTTTTTCGGATCGATCCTGTCGATCCCTTTTACAAATACCATGAAAGAATTTATATTCAGGGGCATCGTCTTTCCACACCGGTATCTCTCGTATGTCCCGGTCATCCAGTCATTCTTCATGTGCATCTATAGTTCTATAACGTGCGATTTTCTGAATCTGCAGGAGAATAAGAACATATTCTTATGCGAACTGGTCTATTTTATTGTCTTTGTGCCGCTTGAGATCATCGGGCTTGTATGGCTTGACTTCACCTGGGTCGAGATCGTCGTACTGCAATGCGTCGCTCAGATGATCGTAGCGGTCGTGTCGTTATCGCTTATTCGCCACCGGCTCGTATTCTCTTTTAAACGGTTGAAGGTGATAGGGTTCGCGCTCAGATACTCTCTCCCTTTCTATTCGATGAATTTCAGCTCGTGGATACAGCAGCAGATCGACAAGATCCTGCTGGGGAGGATCCGCGCTGTGAGTTCCGTCGGCGTCTACTCGCTCGGCACGAAGATATCGGAAGGATACCAGTTTTTTTCCAGGCCGATTTCCATTTCGGTAAAACCCGACATATCAAAAAGGCTGGATATGCGCGATAAGAATATCAATAGGGACATCGGAGAATTTTTTACGCTCTTTTTCCAGGTCTCTTTATTTATCATCTTCTCCCTTTCGATATTTTCTCGGGAGATCATCGATCTTTTGACCAACGTCACCTATTCATCGGCTTTTACGGTCGTACCCTTCGGGATGTTCGGATATTTTTTTTCAGAGCTGACAGGGATCTTCGGTCTCAAGATGGTCTACAAAAATAAGACCGTCTTTTTTACGTTCGTAACCTTTTTGGGAGCGTTGTTGAGCGCACTCTTGAATTACGCGCTGATACCGCGCTTCGGGATTATCGGAGCGGCCTCGGCTACCGTTTTGACGAACCTGACCATTCTCATGATCGCGTATATGATATCCCAAAGCCTCCACGTCAGCGCCTATCATCTCAGAAGGAATATTTTGACGCTGTTGATCGTGGCGTTCCTGGTCTATCTCGTTGTGTTCCATCTGCCGTATACCATCCCGATGTTCTTTTTGAAAGGAATACTTTTAATCGGATATGGGATACTGCTGTATCTGTATATCATAAAAACGAACAGGATCGCTCAAGGGCTTATTGAGAACGTGTTCCACAGGTTACAAGCGAAATTCGATCCCCGAGCTTTAGACCGGGGATGAATGCGAGCGGTAGTATTTCTGCTCCGGGGAGGGAGCTTTAGGCCCTGCTGCCTCGCCGGCGGTCTGCCGCCAGCAGGGCGGCGAGGCCTGAAGGGCTCCACGACAGGGATGCTTAGAGAGAACGTATGAAGAAGGACCGTAGAGTATTCATCTTTATCCTGCTGGCGAGTGTCGCGATCCTGCTGGTGTCGGAGACCTGTTTTCGCGCTGTCTGGAAGATGAGATATCATTGGCCGATAGTCGAGAACTATAAGGCGATGATGGAGAGCGCTCAAAAATATAGATTTAACGAGGACCTGGGGATCATCGTGCCGTTGGCGGGAGCCACGATAGCGCACGCGACACCGGAATATTCGGATGTATACAGGATCAATTCAATAAACGGAGTGGGTTTTTTCGACGATGGTCTGGATGCGAATAAGCCGCTGAAGGTATTCGTCCTCGGCGATTCTTTTACGAGAGGAGTGGGCTCGAAGGATAACCTCCGCTACGGATGGGTCGAATTGGCCGAAAGGGGCCTCGATTCCGTGGACCTTGTCAACGTAGGGCAGTCCGGTGCCGGTCAGGTGACGCAGTTTGCGTACTATGATAAACTGAAAGGCGTCTTTGACCATCAGCTGGTCATACTCAACCTATTCACCGGCGGGGATTTTGACGACAATCTGTACAAGTACGCGGATTGGAACGGTTATTTCGCCAGGCTGCCGCAGGGAGTCGATAAGAACGGTTACCTGGCGGACCTCCTCACTTCTTTTAATTACCGGATCAGCACGCACTATATCGCGTACTCCCCGGTCAGGCTCTACACGGTATGGGCCACTTTGATGGTATACGAAAAGTTAATATCGAAATATCCGCCCTTCAGCCGTTTCGCGAAGATAAATAAAGAATACACTATCGCCATGGAACATGATGAAAAAGAACGCGAGCCCGAATCCGTCAAAAGCCTGCAGCCGACCGAGTTCGTCGAGGAAAATTCTTCCGACGGGAGATTCGTATTCTCATACGATCCGCGGCTCTATAGAAAAAGCGATCAGAGGACGGCTGACCGGATCGCGCGCCATACGGCGGATATCGTCAATGATTTCTCCAGATCCATGACAAAAGAAGGAAAAAGGTTTTTGTTGATAATTCATCCGGGCAAAGAGGAGGTATACCTCTACAAGGATAAAGGCGATGCTTACGATTTTGATTATACGCGGGAACGGTTCAAGTCATACCTTGATAGAGATATACAGGTGTTCGATATGACCGCCCCATTACGAGGTAAAGCCGAAAAGGACAAAGAAACCCTCTATTACAGAGTGGACGGGCATTATACCCAGGCAGGCCATCAGGCTGTTGCGGATCTGGTCCGCGAATATCTGGCAGAGAGCGGGATACAGGATGAACGATAGGCGCGTTGTCACTACCGTAAATTCAAACTATCATCGATTGACAGGCGAAGACCTCTTCACCAAAAACGATGATCGTTTCAGGGAATACAGGAAGTGCTGGAAAGAATGGCCCGAGAAATTCATCACAGGGGCCTCCCCGCTTTTTATCGATATCGAGACGACCAGCGTCTGCAATCTTTCGTGCCCGTTCTGCGCGACGACATTCCGCGGATCCCGCATCAAAAAGGGTTTTATCCAGTATGATGTCGTCACTAAGATCATCGACGAGGGGGCGGCGAACGGTCTCTATGGCGTTAAATTCAATATCAGGGGAGAACCCTTATTACATCCCCGGATCCATGACATGGTGCGATACGCAAAAGAAAAAGGCCTCATCGATGTCTACTTCAACACTAACGGCATGCCGCTTACCGAAGAGATGTCCGGGAAACTGATCGATGCGGGACTCGACAGGATCTCGATCTCATTCGAGGGGTGCACCAAGGCGATCTATGAGCAGCGAAGGGTCGGCGCGGTCTTTGAAACGGTGGTATCGAATATCGAGCGCCTTCAGGCATTGAAAAAAAGACTCGGTATCAGTCATCCCAAGGTGAGAGTTCAGGCGGTCTCGTTCTCGGATGTGGTCAGGACATTCGATGAGTATACACGGTTCTGGTCGCAACGCGCTGACGAAGTAGGGCTCCTTGATTATAAGGAGATGAAGGGAAAAAAGGAGGGGATCCGTTATCCGTGGGCATGCCCTCAGCTGTGGCAGAGGATGGCGGTCTGGTGGGACGGGACACTGCTTCCCTGCAATCACGACGACGACGGTCTGATCGCCCTCGGTACGGTTCAGGAAATGACGATCAAAGAGGCCTGGGACTCCCGGCGGTTACACGATATCAGGAAGGCTCACAGGGAAGGTCTTGCCCATACGATTCCGGCGTGCGATGGCTGCTATCTTCGGGACAGCGAGATCCTTAAACTTCAGGAAAAAGAGGAAAAGAAAAAATGATTGTCGCGGTATTAATGGGGCGAAAGTTGAGCAAGGGGTTTCCCGGGAAAAACATTTTCAAGGTCATGGGCAGACCCCTCGCGCAGTATCCGATGATGGCGGCAAAATATTGTCCTCTGGTCGACAAGGTCTATATATCGACCGATGACGAGGCCCTGATAGAGCTTGCGAAGGAGAACGGGGTCGACACTATCCGTCGGCCGGCAGGGCTCTGCACCGATGAGGCCCTCGGCGACGATGTCTATGTTCACGCGTATGATCTTTTGAGGAAAAGATACAAGAACATAGAGTTGTTCGTTCTTCTGATGTGCAACGCCGCTACCATAACGGCCGAGACCATTACCGAGGGGATCGAGGCCCTGAGAAAGAACAAGAGCTACGATTCAGCCGTAACTGTGTCAAAATACAATATGTGGAGTCCTCTGCGGGCGCGCAGCATCGGACCTGGCGGCCTTGTAAGGTCTTTTATACCGTTCGAGACATTCGGGGACCCTAAGACGCTCAACTGCGACCGTGACTCTCAGGGCGACGTATGGTTTGCCGATATGGGAGTATCGATCGTCAGGCCGCGCTGTCTTGAGCATATCCACAGCGGGCTCCTTCCCCAGCGCTGGATGGGCACAAAGATCTATCCACTGAAACAATGGGGAGGTCTGGATGTCGATTACGTTTGGCAGATACCGTCGGTAGAATGGTGGCTCAGGGCGAACGGCTTCAGCGATTCAAGGACGCCGTACGACAGGAAGGGCACCGTCGCTTGTCTCGCCAGGGTTGACGCGATCTATCGGACGCCGCCTTCCGAAACGAGCCGACATCGGAAGATGAGGCTCGACAAAAATGAGCACACCTCAGGCATCGGAAAGAGCCACCTCAAGAACGTCTTGTCTTCCATCGACCCGGAAGTCATTTCTTCGTATCCGGAATCGGAGCATTTTTACGGAATGCTTGCCCGGTCACTCAGGATCAAGCGGGAAGAGTTGATCCTGACCAACGGATCAGACGGGGCGATCAAAAGCGTCTTTGAGGCGTTTATCAATCCGGGCGACAGGGTCATTATCGTGCATCCTACCTACGCGATGTTTTACGTCTACTGTGATCTGTTCGGTGCCGAGAAGGTCCAGATAGATTTTGATGAGAACCTGGACCTGCCCGTTGACAAGATACTCGAGGCTATCGATCCGACCGTGCGGCTGGTCGCGCTGCCCAATCCCAACAGTCCTACCGGCACCGTTATTGAAGAGAAAGATCTCGTCTCCCTTATCAAAAAGGCCGGCTCCAGGGGAAGCGTCGTCCTGATCGATGAAGCCTATCACGGATTTTACCCGAAGACAATGCTAGGTTCGATCAGGAGATACGATAATCTCATTGTGACGAGGACCTTTTCAAAGGCATACGCCCTGGCGGGGCTGCGGCTCGGTTATGCTGTCGCGAATCCCGCGATCATCAGGGCGCTCTATAATGTTAAACCGATGTATGAGGCCAACGCCGTGGCGCTGAGGTTTGCCGAATATGTCCTCAAGCACCCTTCGATGGCGAACGATTATATCAGAGAGTGCAGCCTGGGAAAAGAGTATCTTGCCGGACGGTTCCGGTCTTTAGGGTTTGCGGTCCACAAGAGTCACGCGAATTTTCTCGTCGTGAAAATGCCGGGCATCAACAACAGCCTCGCCGCCAAGCTGGGAAAGCGGGGGGTTCTTGTCAAAGGCGGCTATGACGCTCCCGGACTGCGGGATACGATCAGGGTGACGGTCGGGCCAAAAAGACAGATGGCTGAATTTTTCAGGATCTTTCAGAAATGCCTTTAAACGCGCGGGGTAGGAAGATGAAAGAGAAGATACTGATAGCGACAGCATCATTCGGGGAATACGATCCAAGGCCGATGGAGAGGCTCAAAAAGGCCGGGTACGAGATCATCAGTAATCCTCACGGAAGGAGATTGAGGCCCGGTGAGGTGAAAGAGCTCATCCAGGATGCGGCCGGGATCATCGCGGGGACCGAAGAGCTCTCCGGAGATATCTTGAGGACCGCAAAAAAATTGAGAGCGATATCGCGCTGCGGCGTCGGCCTTGACAGCGTCGACCTCGCCTCGGCAGAGAAGCTGAATATCAAGGTATTTTCCACGCCCGACGCGGCGACCGAGGCGGTTGCCGAACTGACCATGGCGCTTATCCTCTCGGTCTTACGGAAGATACCGCAGATGCACTCGTCGATCATATCAGGAAAATGGTCACGCCAGAGCGGCACGCTCCTGGCGGGAAAGACGCTCGGGATCATCGGTCTCGGCAGGATCGGCAAGCGGGTCGTTGAACTGGCGAGACCGTTCGGCGTGGATATCATCGCGACAGAAAACTCACCCGATAAAAGATATGTTGAAAATGCGTGCATACGATTGGTCGGCCTCGAGGACCTTCTGAGGACTTCGGATATCGTGTCGGTCCATGTGCCATTTTCCCATGCTACCGAACGCATGCTGAACGCCAAACGATTGGGCATGATGAAAAGAGGGGCGATCCTGATCAATACATCCCGCGGCGGGATCGTCGACGAAGAGGCCCTCTGTAAGGCGCTGGAAGCGAAGAGGATCCAAGGAGCCGCCCTGGATGTGTTCAGGGAAGAACCCTATTCCGGAAAACTTATCGCGATGGAGAACGTCGTTCTGACCCCTCATGTCGGGTCATACGCTCAAGAATCGAGAATCCTTATGGAAGACGAAGCTGTTACCAATCTTATGCAGGGGCTTGCAGGATGAAAAGGGAGGGTACCGTGAAAGCGATCGTATTCGGCGGATCAGGTTTTTTAGGAAGTCACGTTGCGGAAGCGCTCACCAAGGCTGGGCATGATGTCTCGATCTATGATCAGGAGCAATCGCCGCATCTTGTCAAGGGGCAGAAGATGATCGTCGGCAATATCCTCGACGAGGCAAAGGTCAACAAGGTGATCAAAAGCGCCGATATCGTCTACAATTTCGCAGGAGTCGCCGATATGGATGAGGCGGCAAAGAACCCTGTCGAGGCGGTACGGAACAACATTCTGGGAAATACCATGCTGCTTGAATCGTCGCGGAAGAACAAGGTGAAGCGATTTGTCTTCGCCAGTTCGATCTATGTCTACAGCAGCGCGGGGTCGTTCTACCGGAGCTCAAAGCAGGCCTGCGAGTTGATCATCGAAAATTATCACCAGATCTTCGGGCTCGATTATACCATCCTCAGGTATGGCTCCATTTACGGACCGCGCTCGAACGAAGAGAACTGGATATCCCAGATCCTCAAGCAGGCGATCACCAAAGGGAAGATAACCCGTTACGGCGACGGAGAAGAATTGAGGGAATATATCCATGTTGAGGACGCGGCGCGGTGCAGTGTGGAGATCCTCGCGGACGAATACAGGAACGAGCATGTCATCATCACCGGCCATCAGCAGATCAAGGTAAAGGATCTCCTGAGCATGGTCAGGGAGATCATGGGCGGGAAGATATCGATCGAATATAGATCCGTAGAAGACCGTTCATGCCCGTACGACCCGAGCCTCCATTACCAGATCACGCCGTATTCGTTCAAACCCAAGATCGCCAAAAAGCTTGTCAGCCGCCACTATCTGGACCTGGGACAGGGGTTGATGAGCTGCATGGATGAGATCTATCGGCGCGATTATGCGTCCAGGAGGAAGGTCCCTGTCGCTCGCCAGGAGCCCCGCCTGACCAGATGAGACCGAGAGCGATCATCTTTGATTTTGACGGAGTCATTATCGAGTCGTTCGATATAAAGACCGACGCGTTCCGGCATGTCTTTCGTTATGAACGCGATATCCTCGATAGGATCGTCGGTTATCATTTGAAGAACGGCGGCATCTCGCGGTTCAGAAAGTTCAAGTATATCTACAAGAATTTTCTCGGAAAGACACTGACCGGGGCCGAAGAGGAACGTCTCGGAAAGGAGTTCGCCGGCTATGTCTACAAAAAGACGGTCGCCTGCCCGTATGTCAAGGGGGCGTTGCGTTTTTTGCGGAAGTATCACGGGAGCATCGATCTCTATGTCGCTTCGGGAGCCCCGGAGAAAGAATTGAGGTCGATCGTCAGGGATCGCGGCATCGGCAGGTTCTTCAAGGGGATCTACGGTTCCCCGAGCACCAAAGAAGAGATCGGCAGGAACATCCTGCGCGCGGGTAGTTATAGACCGGGTGAAGTCCTTTTTGTCGGCGATTCGTACAACGATTATGAAGGGGCCAGGAAGATCAAAGTGAGGTTCATCGCGCGCATCCATAAAGACAATAAGGCCATGTTCAGCGCCCTGAAGCGAAGAGAGAAGGTCCGCGACCTTGTTTCGCTCTCTTCGCTCGTTGACCCGATAGCTTGAAAAGACCAGAGTCCACCTACGAGGTGGACGGGGTAAATAAAAGAACCTGATGGGATTGATCCATGGGCACTAATTTAGGAAAGACATTGCTTGTCCTGCAGCCTCCGCTCGGGATGGACCGGCTTCCCGCGGCGCTGGACGGCTATCGGTCGGATCATACCCGGGTGCTCTCTTTTCTCAGTGACGGCTCCGAGACAGAAAAATTCCTGTCGCTTATCCGTCAGGCGGGTTTCGCCAAGAGCGAGGTTATCCTGCTCGCGGACCTCTACGATAATGCCCTGCGCCAGACGAGAGACCGATATGTCGATTTTATGGGTAAATGGCCCGAGACATTCAGGAGAAACGGAAAAAATTTTAAGGAGCTGTTTATCCATAACAGGACCATATCATTGTGGTGGTTTACCGCGTTTTCAATGAAGAGTTCCGAGACGTCTCCCATTATCGGTATCCTGATGAGATTAAAGATGGTCGAGGAGCTCCTTGCAGGCGACAAATTCGACCGTTGCATCCTCCTGGGAGGCGATACCGTCTTCGCGCGGTTGCTCGAAGAGCTGAGTTATTCCAAGGGATGCACGTGCGTCTGTCTTGGGCCGAAACCCCAGCGATTTTCATTCCGGAATACGGTCCTCTGGCATGTCAAAAGCCGCATCAAATGTTTCGTTGATATCGCGTGCACCAAACTGGTCCTGGCAATGTTCCATGAGCAGGCCCGGCGGTTGGAGGGGCAAGACAAGAGGGGGCTCGTCCTTTTTTCTTCGATCTATGCGGAGGGCCTTACGCTGTCAGACGGCGCACTTACGGACAGGTTTTACAGGGAACTCCCCGATTTCATCAATAAAGAGGGCCGGGGATTAAGGGCGGCGTACAGCAATTATCTCTACGGCAGATTCTTCTCTTCTTTAAAGCTCTTTTTCGGGCTTATGAAAGACCCGAAATTGACGGGAAGACAGGGCGTTGTATTTCTTGAACGGTACCTATCGTGGCGAGACCTCGTTCGGCACGTCTTTGACTGTTCCATCCCGCTCCGTTATCTTGTCCTTGAAGCCGCACGGCCGTTCCGGAACAGTTTCCGATACCGCGGGATGAACATATTCCCGGTCGTGAAAGACGAATTACGGGCCTCGTTCGTGAGCGCGTGCATCCCCCGGTGCATACTGACAGCGATAGGATACGAGCGATTCGCGCGCAGGAACGAGCCTCTCTTCGTCTTCAGTTTTTTGGAGCTCTATAACGTGTCGAAAGCGGTATATTACGGGGTCAGGCAAAGCGGCGCCGCGACCAAGACGATAGCGTATCAGCACGCGCTCATCGCCCCGATGACGATCAATTACCGGTATAATTATCGGGAGATAGAACCTGCCGGATCGCAAGCGTATGTCTCTTCAATGCCGCTGCCGGATTACTTTATCTTTCAGGGGGACGCGGCGAGGAGAGAGGTCGTCGAATGGGGATTCCCGAAGGACAGGACGTTCCTGACCGGGTCGCCGAGATATGACGCTTTGTCCGAGGCGTCAGCGCGTCTTAAACGCTCAGGAAGGGCCGGCAGCGCGTTCCCTGATAAAAAAACGATCTTAGTGGCGACCACCTATACCAAGAAGGATTCGGACAAGCTTGCCCGTATCGTGGCCGCAGCGTGCGACGGACGTAAGGATAATGCGCTCATCTTCAAGTCGCATCCGAACTACGATATCAGCGATTCCCTGCGTGCGCTTAAGGGGCGCTACCTCCTGAACGACTGTTCGGTGCAGGAAAAGCCGTTATACGAATTGATCGCCCAGGCCGATGTCCTGGTCACCACCTATTCAACGGTCGCGGCAGAGGCGATCGTCCTGGGTTGTCCCGTCATCTGTCTGGCCGAAGAGACGGAGGTCGATCAAAGCATCTTTTTCAGTATCGATAAGGATGTGGCGATCAAGATCAGGGACTCACGCGAGCTGTCCAAAGCGCTCGATGTGGCGCTCTATGACCGACATCGTCTTGAGGGGTATAAGAAGAATTGGGAAAGGTTCATCGAATCAAATTTCTTCAGGATCGACGGAAAGGCAAAGGACAGGATCTTCCATCTCTTGAACGAGCTGGCGGGAAAGAAGGCGAACGTATGAACGTCCTCATAACCGGGGCAACCGGTCTTTTGGGAAAGTCGCTCATCGAAAGGAACAACCGGTCGCACGCTGTTATCGGTATCTACGCAGGGGATTACGCGATGAGTGACAGCGGCACGGTCCGCTATTCGATTACGGACATCAGGGATGCCGGCGCTTTGGCCGGCGTTACCCGGGGACAGCCGATAGACGTCATCATCCACACCGCTGGGGTCGCCAACGTCGACTATTGCGAGCATCATTACCGGGAGGCCTATGAGTCTAATGTCGCGGGGACACGCAATATCATCGCGCTCTCCAGGTCGACCGGGGCGCTCCTGGTGTATACTTCGACTAATGCGGTCTTCGACGGAAAAGCCGCGCCTTACCGCGAGGAGGACAGGGTCAACCCCCTCAATAACTACGGAAAGCTGAAAGTCGAATGCGAACGCATGATCACGGCTCAGTTGAAGGATTTTCTTATCGTGCGGCCCATCCTTATGTACGGATGGAATCACGAACGGGAAAGAAAGAACCTGGTGACCTTTCTTCTGGAACGGTTGCCCCGTCCGGGCATCGTCCATATGGTGAACGACGTCTTGGAGAATCCGCTCTCCTCGTATCAATGCGCCGACGCGATCTGGACACTCATCGAAATGATGAAACGCGGCGTCTACCATATCGCCGGCCACGATATCGTGAACCGCTATGAATACGCCCTGACTATCGCCGATATATTTGACCTTGAAGCGGAAAAGATCGAGCCGGTGGAGAGCTCCTTTTTTGATGATATCGCCCTGCGGCCCCACAATACGTCGTATTCCACGGAAAAGATCGAGCGGGAACTGGGATTCAAGCCGCTGGGTCTGAAAGAAGGCCTCAGGCACTTGAAGGAACTGCATTAGGAACTCTATCCGCCCTCGCAGAGAACCCCGCCTAGTAAGGCGGGGGTGAATGCGACAAGATGCTTCTGGCGAGATGTCGCACTGAAACATGTAGGCGGATACCCCGACATATCTTACGAGTCGGGGTAAACAAAGGTATCACGCCTGTAAAGGCGTGGGGGCTCCATGGAAAAAACACCCGAACTTAGCGTTGTCATAGCCGCTTATAATCACGGCGCGTATATCGGCGAGACGATCCGGTCGGTATTGCGGCAGAAATATCAGGACTTCGAGGTCATCGTCCTCGATGACGGGTCCACCGACAATACAAAAGATGTCGTCGGTTCATTCGCGGACCCAAGGATACGGTATGTCTATCAGGAGAACAGCGGTCTGCCGGCATGCGGGAGGAACAGGGGGATGGCGCTCGCCCGGGGAAGATATATCGCCCTTCTGGACGGCGACGACTACTGGCACGAGGATAAGCTTAAGAGATGCAAAGCCGTTCTGGATACGATGCCCGAGATTGGGCTGGTCTGCCATAACGCCGCGATCGTGCACGATGGAAAAGTCACGCGCACTACCTCTTATATGCCTTACAGAGACCGGATGTACGAAAGGTTGCTCTTCGGGGGGAATTGCCTCCACGTCTCGGGCGTCGTGCTGCGCCGCGAGATCTTCTTTGACGACAATTTCAGGTTTTCCGAAGACAAGGGTCTCTTTACGGTCGAAGATTATGAATACTGGCTCAGGTTATCAAAGAGATGCCGGTTTCATCTCATAGACGATGTGCTGGGTTATTATCGGGTGACAGCAACCGGCGCGTTTTTGAGGAACACAGAGGCGAATACCGGCAACATGCTCCGTCTCCTCGAAGCTCAGTGTCAGATGCTGGATCATCATGACCGGTCCCTGATGCGAAAGGTCAGGATAAGAAAGTCCACGGTCATGTGCGCCGCGGGAAGGATGTATCACCACCAGAAAGAATTTGCCGCGGCGCGCCGCTGGTATGCGCGGGCGCTCAGAGAGTACCCCGCGAATTATAAGGCACTCGTCGGGCTGATAGCCGCTTCCATCGGCATACGGATACTGTATTCGTAAGACCTATTGTTCGGGTTTTGACTACAGAAACGGAGAAACGCATGGATTTATTTGAGGCGATATATTCCAGGAGGAGCGTCAGGAGTTTTGCCGAACGCGATATCGATCAGAGATCTCTCGAAAAGATTCTGGACGCGGCGCGCTGGGCGCCCTCTTCCTGTAATCAGCAGCTGTGGCATTTCATCGTCCTGCGCGATTCCGGCATCAAGGAAGAGCTGGTGAAGAATGCCGGCAGCGCCGCGCTGATCGCGAAAGCGCCGGTAGTCATCCTGTCATGCTACCATAAGGCCAACATGAAGGAAGCCATCGAGACGATATCGGGAGCGACGGAAAATATGCTTCTTGCGGCGACAGCCCTCGGGATCGGCTCACTGTGGATCGACAGCATCGGGAATGAAAAGACCATCCGGAAGATCCTGCGGATACCCGGCGAATACGCGGTCATCTCATTCGTCCTTCTCGGATATCCGAAAAATGATATTCCGAAACCTCCGCCGCATAAAGAGCTCAGGGAGATCGTCCACGCGGAGTCTTTCGGTTCGGCGCGCGCGGAGGAATTCCCGCACGATCCCGACCGATGGACGATTGAGTCGATCCGGCGTTACCAGACCTTTTACTGCAGGAAGACAGACCTGGGGACGAAAATGGACATTATCTCCCCGGCGGAAGAGGACCTGCTGAAAGATGCATTATCGGGCAGAAAGGATATCCTGGACCTGTTTTCATACGACGGTTCATCGCTGCCGTGTTTTCCGGATACCAGGGTCTGGTCGATGAACCTGGATCATGAGACTTCGCTCTATGTCTCCCACGCAACGGATCGGACGGTACTGTCGGTCGTCTATGCCGACAACCGCATCGGCCTTAATGACGATTCCGTGGGATGCGCGTCATGCCTCTACAAGATCGAGCGGATTCCGCGCGCGGAATGGGTCGGACTCTTCAAGGAGGTCCGCAGGGTCTTGAGGGATGACGGCGAGATCGTCCTTGTCTTCAGACAGGCGCCATCGCTCTACGGATTGTTCTATAAGCTCCTTTTGACGGTCTTCAAGGATGACGTCAGGAAGACAGCTCTTTACTCTTATTTTGGCCCCTATAAGCCGCTCGGCGTCAAGGATGTCCAGAAGGCGCTTGAAGAGGCCGGTTTCAGATCAGCGTATCGGCGGCATTTTTTTATTCCGCCGTTCTTTGAGGAGCTCTATCAGCTCGCTCTCCAGTATCGCGTTTCCGGCGGGACGTCGTTCCTGCACCGGGTCTATCGGCCGACGGTCATCGCCAGGGTCCTGAAGCGCTATTTTCGCTGGCAGGGGACAGGGGAATCGTCCTTTGGTTCCACGATCGTTATGAACGCACGGAAGGCATGATGAAAGAATTATACTCCGCCTATATCCTGGATAAGATACCGGTCATCCTGTCCCTGCAGGACAGGAACGATCGGTCCGCGCACTTCGGCTGTTTCGACAGAAACTACTGGCATTACCGTTTTATCGATTTTCCGAGCGCGGATATGCAGTGCGCGTCGCTGATCCTGGCGCTTATCTATAAAAAGACCGGTTATCCCGAAAATCCTTATCAGGGCAAGGCATATATCAGGGATTGCGCGATCGCCGGGATGCGGTACTGGGCGAAGATCGTCTCGCCGGAGGGATCTTGCTCCGAATGGTACCCCAACGAATGTTCGTTCGTCTCGACCGCTTTCACGTCATACGCTGTTTCAGAGGCGCTCCTGGTGCTCGCAGATGAGGTTGCGGCGCCCGACCGCGCGACGATCCTTGCCGCGCTCACCAAGGCCGGAGGTTTTCTCGCCAGGAACAATGAGCTCTCCGTATGCAATCAGCAGGCGGTCGCGATCGCGGCGCTCTACAATCTCAGTCTCCTGACGGGAGGTTGCGACTACAGCAACGCAGCCGATAAGAAGTTTCGCATGCTTAAGGGCTGCCAGACGCCCGAGGGATGGTTCCCCGAGTATGGCGGCATGGACGTCGGGTATTCCACGATGTTGTTAGGGTTCCTCGCCCGTTATTACGAGAAGTCTAAGAACGAAGAGGTGATCCCGGTCGCCGATAAGCTCATCGATTATCTGAAATATTGCGTACATCCCGACTTCACCTGGGGAGGCATGTACGGATCGCGGAATACCGAGTACTTCCTTCCGTGCGGATTTGAGATCCTGTCGCGCAGGAACAGGATCTCCTCGATACTCGCGAACACGGCGCTCTCTTCCCTGAAAACGCACAAGACCGTGTGGGATGAGCGGTATCTGACGAATATCGGGTATGATTACCTTCAGGCATTTGACGCTTTCCATGAACGGGATACCGGCGACCTTTCGCTGCCTTTTACGGGGATCGTCAGCAGGTATTGTCCCGAGTCGAATCTCTATTTTTCGTCGACACCGGCGTTCTACACCATAATCGGCGCCAGCAAAGGCGCCGTTGTGCGTATCTTTGACAAGAGGTCAAAGATACAGCTCTTGAACGATACCGGGATCATCTGCCGGCTGTCGAACAAGACGGTGGCGAGCAATCAATTCCTGGACCGCTCGAACGAGGTAAACGTGCGTGACAGGGTCATAACGGTCAAGTCCTCCTTCTACGAAGTGCGGCGGCCGACGTTACAGCCGGTGACGATGATCGTTCTCAGGACGGTCCAGCTCATCTCTTCCTGGAACGCGCACCTTGCCGCATTGGTGCGGGCCTCATTGCGGAGATTGTTGATCACCGGGAAAAAGAAGGTCCCGATCACCGCCGAGAGAAAGATATCTATCGGGGATACCGGCGTCACCATCGAAGATGAGATCAGGGTGCGGGATACCGTTACCTGGCTTTCTGTCGGCGGAGTCTTTAACCTGATCGCGATACCGTCCTCGAACTATTTCAAGGCTTCTGACGCCGATACGGGGTCTCTACCGTATGTGGCCGATGCGGACGAGCTCAAAAAACTGAATTCTGAAAAGAGGTTAGTGATAACCCGGACGATACGCCCGTAGTGCCGTGTCGTCCTTCTGAAAGAGGCTCATATGAAACACAGGTTCGTCGATATACTGGTGTGCACTTCATGCAGGGGGAATCTGACGCTGAAGGCCGATAAGGCAAAGAGGGTCGCCCTGCCCGGTGAATTCCCGAAAGGATTCGGCTGCCAATTGTACTGCAGCCGTTTCCGACATCATAAACCGCTTGAGCAGCGGGAGGATTGCCGCGCCTGTTACGGGATCGATATTACCGACGGGTCCCTGCGCTGCGATGCGTGTAACCGCGAATATCTGATCGTGGAAGGCATACCCCATATGGTGGAAGACGCAGGAAAAGCAGAATCCCTGCTTGCGCAGGCGCTCTCGGCGACCGACAAGACCTATTCCCTGCTCTGGGCAGATGTAGAAGCGGCTCAGAAGGTCGATTCCTATCATTATAATAAGATGCAGGAAACGATCCCCGAAAAGATCGTCAGGGGGACCATGGGGCTCGAGATAGGATGCGGATCGGGGATCGATACCGTTATCATGGCGAAGGCGAGCCCCTCCACGGAGATCGTCTCGCTTGATCTCAGCGAAGGCATCTTCACGGCGGCCCGCATCAGCGAAGGGCTGCCGAATGTTCATCTGGTGCGGGCGTCTACCTCGTACCTCCCGTTTCGCGACGGGACGTTCGATTTCTGCTATTCGTACGGCGTCATCCACCATACCCCTGATCCGGAAGAGAGCCTGCATGAGATGCAGAGGGTCTCAAGAGAATCCGGGAAGTTCTTCCTGTACCTCTACGAGGACCATAGCGAAAACGCTTTCAAGCGGTATGCCGTCTGGGCGACCTCGATCCTGCGCACCATGACGACCCGCATGAACAGACGCCAGCTCTATCTTTGCGCCACGGTCAGCTCTCCGTTCATCTATCTCTTCTTTTCGGTCCCCTCAAAAATATTGAGGAGCTTCAAAAAGACACGGTGCTTCGCCGAATCGATGCCGTTCAATTTCGGGACAGGGCCTTTTTCGCTCGCCGGCGATCTCTTCGACCGGTTTTCGGCGCCCATCGAGTTACGCTTCAATGTGGGCTCCCTGAGAAAGATCCTTTCACGGGCCGGGCTCAATGACGTTCATTTTTCCCGCATCAAGTCGACGGCGGGCCATGTCATCTGGGGTTCGAAGGGGAGCGTCCCGCTCTTATGATCCGTCTCAAATCGTTATCCTTCAAGATCGCGGCACTCGCCGTCTCTCTGTCGGCAGCTCTTATCGCCGGCGAAATACTTTTAAGACTGGTCAGGCCTTTTACGCACATCTATTATCCCGCCGGAAAAGCTTTTGAGGCGATCTACCAGAGCGCCGATGATTGCGTCTATGAACTGAAACCTGATACGCAGTATAAGCATTACAGTTATTACGGAGATTTTATCGCGACGTACCGGATCAACGCCGAAGGGATTCGTTCTGACAGGATCTATGGGCTCGCAAAACCTCCCGGAAAAAGCCGGGTGATCATTCTCGGGGATTCGTTCGCGTTCGGCAGGGGCGTTGAAAATAGCCAGACCTCCGCCGCGGTCTTGGAGCGGCTGCTGAACGACGGCTCAAACCCTTTAAACAGGTTCGAGGTATTGAACCTGGGCATCCTCGGGTATTCTCTCGATAATGAATTTATCTATTTGAAACGAAAAGGGCTTTGGTTTGACCCCGATTGTGTGCTCCTGATGGTATTTCCGCGCAACGATATCATGGACATGCGGTATCACGAGTGGGTCCGGGACGCGGAAGGGCTCCCGGAGAAGATCATCGACCGGTATTACGCAGTCGACACCCGCAATCATCTGGTCAATATCTCGAACGGGACGAAGAACCTCGCCTCGTCCCGGATAAAGGAATTCATCAGGAACCATTCGATGCTCTATACCTTCCTTTCCGAGTATCGGTACTATCCGCGGAAGAAATGGGAGGCGCTTGAGAGCCTATTTAAGGGGGCGCCGCCGCGTTCCGCCGGATCCGCTCCAGCCAGAAGAACGTTTTCCATGGAAGGGGCCTCTCCCGAAGAAAAGGAGATGGTCGAAAGGGCCTGTCTTCTGGTGCAGGGTATGAGCGATATCGCCGGGAAGTGGGGCGCGCGTTTCGTCATGGTGCTGATCCCCGATTCGATCTACGATGATTATATGCTTCGGTTCGCGCGCTCAAGGAATATCCAGGTCATCGATATCAATGAACACATGCGGTACGACAAAGTGACGGGCATCTCTTTACCGCGGGATATGCACTGGTCGCCGTTCGGCAATGACTACGTCGCGCGCATTCTGTATAACTACCTTAAGGATATCCTGTAACCGGCATACATCCTCCGGGGCAGGTAACGAAGATATTTTAGGCACCCGCTAATAAAGCTGCTGAACAAATTGTCCGGGATGTAACGCTTCGTGCGTAATGCTGGCACAATCTGAGGGCGATTCTAGTTGCAATATTCCCTGTTTCTTTCTATAATTTTCTATCCGCCTTCTTTAGAGAACCCCGCCTATTAAGGCGGGGGTGAATGCGATAAGATGCTTCG
>Ga0315294_10003259_pt1 | contig 17655 bp, 26 predicted proteins | sample YL17G13_40_MG_FD_203626 | JGI IMG/M metagenome (GOLD analysis project Ga0315294, IMG submission 203626) | Sediment microbial communities from Yellowstone Lake, YNP, Wyoming, USA - YL17G13_40 | ecosystem: Environmental > Aquatic > Freshwater > Lake > Sediment | place: USA: Wyoming | collected... | reverse complement strand
CACTCGAACGACACGATCGCCAAGATCGCGCCATCGGCAAGGCGCATCGGGAGATATCGCTTGATCCGATCGCGGATCATGGTTCGATCTCCCCGGCAGTTGCCGCCGCGATCGTGACCGTCAAGCCGATCCACTTTTGCGCCGCCGCATCTAGCGCCGCGTTTGTTCCGGCCGCGATCGCGGAATCGTGCGCCGCCTGCGCCTGCGAAATCTTCGTTGCGATCGCCGGCTTATCGATCTTTGCCTTTTCCAGTTGCCGTCTTGCTTCCTCTACCATCGCCGCCCTTGTTGCCGCTTCCTCGGCGATTCCCGCGAAGTACCCGGCCGCTTGCTCTGGTGTCATGTTTCGATCCTTTCTTTTTTGTGGAAAGCCATTGTTCTAGGGCGATGTTCAGGATCTGCCCCACGCTTCGAAACTGGATGCCATCAACGAGCTGTCCCGCTTTTATGATCAGTTCAGGATCGGCCCTAAAGTTAAACTGCATAAGCATCTAGTTGATCCGATCTTCGTTTCGCTTTGCCAGAAAACCAAAACCACAGCGGCGACGTGCCGCACACTTCGCGCACTGTTCCCGCGCTATGAACTCGAAATAGATCGCCTTCCCCTTTTCCACCTTCAGATCGAAAGTCACCTTTCGACGCCAGGCCGCGCCGATCGCCAGCTGGCAGAGCCAACCGATCCCGAAGCCAAGAACAACGAGGAGAAATTGATCGCCGCTCATCGATCTTGACCCTTTGTTCCGCCGCATAGCCAAAAAAGGAACACGACAAGCACCGCGATCAAACCTTGCAAGATGGAAGCAACCATCTACCCGCCTTTCAAAAGCCGCCGGCGCCGGTCAGGGAGTACCCGTCTCTTCACCTGCCCGACGCCGCCGGATATTGACGCTTCGGGCCGTGTTCAGACGGGAACCACGTTAAGGCCGTTCGAGCGTCACTACCGATAAGGTTCCATTATCGGTAGTCTCTTGTCAAGGGCATTGACTACCGATATGATTATTATCGGTAGTCACAACGTCAAAGAGAAAACCCCTAAAAGGAGGCTCCACAATGGCAAGCGGATTCCTAGCAAAACCCGGATTCGAATTTGGCCCGTGCCTTGAAAGGTGCGATCATGTTGGCTGTCAGAAAACGCGAAGCATGGCCGATCAACAGTGCAGATATTGCGGACAAAAGATCGGATTCGGCAAACGGTTTTACACAGACCCGCACAATGAAACGCAACTAGTTCACGCCGTTTGCATCGAACAAGCCAGCGACGACGCCCTAAACGGGCGCCGCTAAGAAAGGATCGAACATGGAAAACACCGATCTGTTTTTTTGTTGCAACTGCAAATACTGGACGCAGTTTGAAAGGCGGGACGTTCAAACGCGTTTAGGATGGTGCAACAAGGACCGCCAACGAGTATCCATCTCCGCGAAACAAGATTTCTGTAGCTCTTTCGCTTTCAACAATCCCGCGCCGCCAACGGTTGCCGACGCGGAGCGCTTATCCGATCATCAGCTGGGCGAGCTTTGCCGACTCTTGCGGGATCGGCTCAACTTTCAGGAAGCGATCAACAGGTTAAGCGAAGGTTGCGCGTTCTACTCTCGCAAAATCGACGAGCAAGAAACAACGATCGCCCGGTTGACAATCGAACGCGACCGAGCCCGCGAAGTTGCAGAACGCCAGGCCGCCGAGATTTCGATCCAGTCGGATCAGTTGTTGAAGATGTCCGAACACTTGAACGAATCTTTCAAACAACGCGACGAAGCCCGCGCCGCCCTTGCCGCCATGGATCAGACCATAAAATTTCTAAAGCTGGATCTGGATAACGTGCGAGTTATTCGCGAAAACGAGCTTTTGCATCACGCCAGGGAGATGGAGAAACTAGACATGAAACTCTTGACCCTAGTTCGAGAAAAGGACTCCTGCGAACAAAAGAACCGCAAGCTACAATCGCAGCTCGACGCCGCTTGCCGCTAGTATTCCTCAAACTCCATCTGCCCGTCTGTCTTGAACCGCAACCCCTCAATGTTGACATCGATCCGATCGGTTTTTCCGTCGCACGTGTCAAGGTGTTGATCCCAAAATTCGATCTTGATCTGTCGCCACTTCCCCAAGACCGTATGGCGCCGCTTGTATCGCCAATTCTCCGGCCGATCGTCCCCGGTCCATAGCAGTTGCCGAACATCGGCGAACGACAGGCCCGTGGTGAAGTCCCGGTAGTCAATACCGCACGTCGGGCAGCTTAGCGCCTCTTGTGATCGTCGTCGCGCCATCTATCGATCGCTTCGCGTAGCTCGCATAAGGCCGAGGTTGATCGCTCGATTGCCGCAGTACCCGCGCGAACCGTTTCAAGCAAGGATCCGTTTTGCCGCCAGACCACCCAGCCAAGCACCACCACGATCCCCCACGGGCCGCAGGCTTGAAACGTTGCGGCGAGGTTGGCGATCGTCGTCGGTTCCATCGCGGATCACCTCAGAGGTTTTCGGTTTGTGTAGTAGACGACGTAATCCAGATCAAGAAGGTTCGTAGGACCGGCAGCACTCGAAAACGCGATCACGTAGGACCGTACCGCAACATTGATAGGAATATTCGTCGAGAGCGTATCGGACCAAACCAGCGCACCGGTTGAGCAGAGGTAACAACGAAATGTAACCAGTGTTCCAGCAACATTTAATTCAGATTCGACCCGATACCAAAGACCGGCCGTTATAACGTAGGTTGTTCCCGTGGTACTCTGGACACTCCCAAACACATTGGCGCCGTCAAGAGTAGTTCCAACAATGCGAATATAGAAACCATCAGTAGGAACCGTGACCGCGCCCGCGCCAGTTGCACAGCCCGATCGAATGGTCGTGTTTGCAGCGGTCACAAGAGACAAAACCGATGTCATCTTTTCGCCGCCCTGCATGATCAACGTATTACTAGCCAAAACACCCAGCCTGACAACGTAACCGCTATTTGCGCCGGCCGCGGAAGTGATTCTAAGTAGCCCCGGATGTTCAGCAATACCAGTTGGCGTTGCAATGGTGCCCGACAAAATCGCGCTACCCTGCCAAGGGGCATCAACCCCAAGCCAAAAGTCGCACCAAGTATATGGACAAATCAACTGACGCACCAAAAGATCGTTTAGCGTCTTTGCGTATGGTACGATCGTATCCTGAAAAGAAAGGTTGCCGTTTGCGTCTCTCGCAATATCGACATCGGCGCCGATCTGTAATCCTTCGTTCGGCAGTACGACTTGTTGCCCGGCAAGCGGAACCAGATACAGCTCCCCGTTTGCGCCTCGGTACACACGGCAGCCCGAGCCCGCGGCGCCGATGTACAAGCCATCTGTTGCCGGCGTGCCGGCCGGGATCATCACAGGTTGCCCGCCAAGCGGAACCAAGTACAGCTCCCCGTTTGCGCCGCGGTACGCTCGAACGTCCCCGCCGATCTGCAAGCCTTCGCCGACCGCGCCCGGTATCTCTAGGCGCCCGACCGATCCGATCCGATTGTTGCCGCTAGGCGCAACATCGAGAAACCGATCGCGGCCGAAGCGAAGACCCATCGATCACCCTTTCAGTTGCCGCCCGTAGGATAGAGCGCGGGAGGCAGTTCGGGATTCCAGTTTTCGAGAGGAGGCAGATCGGCCGTCAAGCCGCGGCCTTGCATCCACGCCGAGCACCATTCGGCCGAGGCATCGAACATGCGCGGGAAGCATGGCTCCCAGCCGGGAACCTGTTCGGCACACTGCGGAGCGGGCCCAAGCGCCGATCGACATTCGCCCGCGCGAGTCACGCCGAGCCGCTGGAAGTGCTTACACGTCCAACAGCTGATCTCCGGATCGATCCGCGTGATTTGCTTCACGGTTACATCGTCGAACAGTGAAAGACCTCCCATGAGTGTCCCCGCGTCTCCGCAGATCAGCAGCAGATCGAAATAGCGATCGATCGTCGGTGTCCAAGGTGTCGCCGGAACGCAGTTGAAGTTGAAATTCTGCCAAGCCGCCGTTTTGACCCCTGTCCATATCAGCGCGCCATCGATCACCACCGACGGCTTATTTGTCCCGTCTCCATAGGCCCAGCCGGAGACGTTCAGATAAGAGCCGTTGCGCGGAAAGTAGAGCGGCCGCGGCGCGGCCTGCCCGGCAACCGCAGCGCCGCCCGCTGTTGCCAAAACTTGCAGCGACAACGATCCGCCATGCGGAAAAGCCGCCTTGGAAAGTGTCGCGTTATCTTCGTCCCTCCACTTTCCGGCGTTTGCGATCTCCATGTTTCCATCAACGATCAGCTCCGGCGAGTACAAGATCCGCGGCCGCCGCGCGTCGCGAACTTGCATCCATGCAGAGCACCACGTTAGGAAATCCCCGCCGGACATCGGAAAGCGCGGTTCCCCGGCTTCGCCATCGCAACAGCTCACCGGAGGCAGCGCCCGACACTGCGAATAGTTGCCATTCTCCGCGAGGTTTTGCCCGTGCTTGCACGTTCGGCAACTGAAATCCTTATTGTTGACATTCAGAGGCATCTTCAACCCTCTTCTTTCTCTTCTTCGTCTTTCCCTTCTTCGATTCGCGGATCCGCTTCGACTGGCCGATCATCTTTCGGCGTTTCCACCGCGAGCTTGATCCGCACCTTGCACGCGCCACCAGCGCAGGCAGAGCACGCGCCGGATCTCATGGTTCCATCGCGCATCATCTTCACCCTGGACTAAACGGCGGAATCGTTCCTAACGATTCCTCGTTTCGTCTTTGCATCCACGCGGAGCACCACGTATGCCCCGCATACACGATCGGTGGAAACACGGGTTCATCTTTCGGCGATTCGCCGCCAAGAACGCAACACGCCGCCGGAGGCAGCGCGCGACACTCGCCGGATCCATCCATCTCGCCTTGATATACCATCGGCTGGAAGTGCTTACAGATCCAGCACGAAAACCGTTTGTCGTTTCTTGTTACCGGGCTTGCCATTTATCGATCTCCTTTTTTCGTTTTCGTTTTTGTTCGATCAACTCTCTTCTCGCCGCCTTCTACTTTTGCGGATAGGAGAGCACGGCGCGCGATTGCATCCACGCCGAACACCACGTAAAGAGCGCCGATCCGATTTCGGGGAATACGGGCTCTGTCTTGTCCTCAGTGCAGCATTCGGCCGGAGGCAAAACGCGGCACTCTCCCGATCCGTCAAGATGTCCCGGCCGGTCTTCTCCCGCCTGGAAGTGCTTACACGTCCAGCATGAAAACCGCTTGCTGTTGTCCAGTACCGGCATTTCGTTCCTCCTTGTTTGTCACCCGACTATGCCGCGAGGGGTAACTATGGTTTTCTGATCACGGCGAACTATACCATAGAGCCCGCCGCTTTTCGACCGATACAGATCCGCCGGCCGATCGAATTCATGCCGGTAGAGTGTCCACGTTGTCCCGCTCCACTTCTGGCTTTCGTATTCGATCGCCACGACCTCCCCGATCAAAGTCGCGCACTTGAGATCGGCGACTTCGAGTTTGAGCACGTTTGACGCCGCATATTTCGCCCAGCTCTTAAGCAGCGACCGCGCCGGCGCCGTCGATCGCGCCGGATCGTCATGGCCTAAGAGCCGTTGCTTTGCCGAGGCGAAGACCGCGCGCTTTTTCGGCTCCCCAAGCATCAGGCAGAATTGCTTTTTCGCGGTCTGTTTTTGGTGTCTACCTGGAAACTTCAAAACGTGCGACTTGCCGCCGGCCTTGTATTCGATCAACGTGACGAGCCCCAGCAAGGCGACGTTGCGCGGACACGTCAAAGCCGGGTTTGTCTCTTTCTTCGCCTTGGAAAACTTCGAAGCCAGATCCGCAACCTTGCGCCGCATATCCGCGATCGCCTCTTGTTGCGTTTTTCCGCTTCGCTTCGCGGCAATCAAATCATCAAGAGCGGAAACGAGCGTTGACATTGCCCGATCGGCTCTTTTGGCAACCGCGAGTTTTTCGGCAACTGTGCGCTTTTTCTTCATGCCGGATCGCCCCCCTCCAGCCCTTGATCTTCCGCCGCTTCGCCGTCGTCGATCTCCTCTTCTACTTCTTCTTCTTCGGGATTGACCACCGGCGCCGGCGCCTTGGCCGCCTGACGCTTCAGGAGCCACGCCCCAGCCATCGCCAGAGCTACCGGCAGCCAGTCAGGCAAACCTTTTCCGGCGAGCAGTGGACGGCTCCCAGGAGCCGCACCGCTCGAACCGTACCGCACCAAGGCCGACCACTTTCTTTCACCGGATTTGATCCCAGCCCACGCCGGGAAGCTCCGCGCGATCGCCGCGAACGAAGGAGCGATCCCGCCGGCGATCAGCTTGTCCATCTTGTCCTTGAGCGCACCCCATCCCGCCGCATAGGCCGAAAATATCAGCTTGCACTGATCGGCCGATCGCGGATCGATCTGCGCCGGGAAGCGCTTCGGATCGTAGCGGTGCAACTGTGCGCCGATCCACGCCACAAACCAGGCGCCTACCCTGATTTGTTGCCGGATCGCCCTTTCATCCGAGCCAATCAGATCGTCATAGGTAACGCCCGGCTTGAACCCCTGCGCGTTGTACGTGACCGCGGTCGTGGGGTTGATCTGGCAGAGCCCGAGATCGTTACAGGCCGATCGCTTGCCGCCCGCGTCTGTAGGCAGCTCCGCGCACCCGCTAGGCATCGTAGACACTAGGCCAGGCACGCCGCCCGATTCGGTCTGTATGATTGCAAGCATGATCTCTGCTGGTACGTCGCGCCGTTCCCACTCGACAGCTTGCCGATGCACTTCAACGGCAGCCGGCCATGTCACGGCAACACCTCGACGCAAAACCGAAACCCGGCAAGGTGCTTTCGAAACTCGGCAAGATCGGCCGGACACATCCCCGCGTTTTCCGCAGCCGCGATCGACGCTTCGATCGACGCCTTCAACATTTCGGCATAGGCGGCCGCAGTCTCGGATCCGTTTTCCTTGTCAAATTGCTCGTGATGTATCCGTACGACGCGCATTATTACCAGCCCCACCCGTGCCGCACGTTGTGGACCGCCGCCGGCGAGCTCGCCGGTTGCGTATAGCCTTGCAGCCTACCGCCGACCCAGCCGAGGTATGCGATCGCGTCGTTATCGTCCATGTGGAAACAAAGCCGCACGATCGTATCTTCTGGAACCACAAAGAAAACATTCCCCGCCGGTGTGCCCCAGGCATAGCGATCGTCAGACCACGGATCGATATTTGGCCACGGTAGCCCGGGCCAATCGACCGCAAAGCCTTGATGCACGACCGGAACGGTCCACGCCATCGGCCGCCCTGCAAGCTGTTCAAACTGCAAGCTCCAGAGCACATCGACGCCTTGACGGATCGGCCCGACCGGATCGATCCCACACGGCGATCCCGAAGCGATCGGCACGACCGCGCCAGTCGATAGAAGGTTGCCGTATAGGTCGATCTCACACGATCCGGTTGCGCCGGCGCCCGTGTCGATCGCCGTGACAGTGAGATAGAGCGTAGCATTGCCGGCGATCGGAGGTAGGATCCCCGCCATCGGAATGTTGAACGATTCCCCGACCGCATCGAACCCGACAAGAACCCGATCCGTCATGATCTCATCGCCGCCAACCGTTGTACCAAGGCGGATCTGTAGGTTCCCTGCCAGCGCTCCAGTTTCCGCGGTCAACCTCCCGACCAGGAACAGCGGAGCGTAGGATTGACCCGCAAGCCCCGGCAGAGTCACGGTATAGCCTGCAAGCGATTTCATGTTCACCGGCCCGAACGTGCGGATCGATATCCCAGGATTGACGAATCCCGGCGCCGTCGGCGAACCGATCAGATCAAGCCATGTCCACAAAAGCCGAATCACCCCGATCTCACCGCGCCGCGTTATGAACCTTGATAGCTCATACCATTGAGTCGGATCGGGAGTGCTCGGAACGCGCCGAGTGAAGCTGATCGAATCGCGGTAGAATTGCCGCGAGGTTGCGCGCCCGGTATTGTCGCGCTCGTCCTCAACATCGCGACGCGGCGAGCTTGGGCCGGCTTGCTCGAGCAGTTGAAGGCTTTGCGGATCGATCGGATCAGGAGCCCACGGTTTGACGTTGACATCCGGACCCTGGACGAGCCCTTGATCTAGCGCCTCTTGCAGCGTGCCGCGCAAGATCGACGTTTGAGCATCGCTTGCGGTTATGGTTCGATCAGCCGCCACGGACTAGGCCGCCCGCTGTTGATCCGCTAGCTCCACGCCATAGGATCGATCGACTCGTTCGATTCCGTAGAAGCGCAGCTGCACGGTGATCCCGGCGACGCGCGGTGTCAGGTTTGTGATCTTCACTCCGAGCGTTTCATTTCCCGGCATGGCGACCGGCGCCGGCAGCGACCGCCACGCGCCAGCCGTGGGGTTTCCAAGGTGCGCCGCAACAGGAACCGAGCCCTTGAAAAAGCGCTGTTGATTGTTGATCGCCCAATCGATCGAGAAAAGCCCATCTTGCGCCCATGGCGCATTCCCAAAGCCGATCGGATTTCCGATCCATGATAGATCGCCGGTCTGAACCCAGGTGATCCCTTGCAGGATGAAAATCCTATCGTTCAGGGCGATCGATCCGTCGGCTGGTACGCCGGCAGCGCAGGCGGCCGCCCCGCCGAGCGCGAAGTCAACCAAGAACTCTTGCGGACCGAACCGCATTTTTTGATCGGCCATGTTGGCGATCTCCTTTTTTCAAACGGGATACGCCCGGCCGATCAGCGATCGGCCGGACATAGAGCCCACCTCGAAAAAGGACGCGCGTTCGGCGCGCCCGCTCGGATCTCAGGACGCGAACAGCTCGCCGCGCTGCTGGACCAGCCGCACGCAGCGGATCGACGCTTCGATAGTCGCCATCGCCGCCGTTGTCTCGTCTGTCGTGCCAGGCTCCGCGCCCTCCAGCATGTCATGATCCCAGAGCGTCATGCGGGAGAGGAGAAGCAGCGCATACGGTCCGAAATTGATCTTCAGCTCGATCGGCGTTTTCGCGGGAACCGCGATCGCGTCGTCGATCTGCTGGAAGCGATTCCCGAGAGCGCACGCGCCCGCCGCCTCTACGGAGATGAAAGACGCGTTCAACCATTGCGTCCACATCGCCATCCCCTGCGGCCCGTAGCCCGCCGGCATCATGTGAGGTTTCAGGATGCTTTTGACGTCCTGCCCGACCCTGAACTCCACGGAGCAGTGCTCCGGTATCGTTTCGCAGAACATCTTCCCGACCGCCGATCCGTTCGGCGTCAAGTCGGTCAAGAGCGGATTCGGGCAGACGAACCGCAGCCCGATCGACTCGACATAGAGCGGATATTCCACACCGCCCTTGTCTTCGACGTTGCAATATTCTTGCCCTACCTCGGTCCGCGTTCTCGCGTTGAAAAAAGAGATGTTCGGAAACGTTGCGAGGTTGGCAAAGGACGAAGCCCCGTTCACCGCGCTGGGGTTGTTGATCAGGGACGAGATCCGAAACGTGTCGTATCTCATCCATGTTTCGCGCGCTTGTCTTGCGTCAGCTGGTGCCGTCATTGGAAAGTACCTTTCTCGGTTCGAAAACCGTTTTTCTGACCTTAGCGGTCAATCTTTTTTTTCGTCTCTCGTATCCCTGATCTTGTCAGCCGCGCGCCATCGGATAGATCCGCTTGAAATCGTCGATGACGGATCCCATCTGGCCCATCGTCGGATCGACCGGCGACACCATGCCGAGCCCGCCGAGGCGACCCATCGTCGGATCGACCGGCGACACGGCGCCCAGCATGCGGTTACCGTCGTTCACCGGCCGCCATTCGCCATCAGCGCCCAGGACATAGGAGCCTTGCGGAGTTTCTAGGATATCCCCGGCGCCGAGCCCCTTGTATCCGCCGGCCGGCAGCTCCGGCAGCGCTTCATCGTCCTGACCGAACCACGCGTTGAGGCTTTCTTGCCGCGGTGCGATCTCCAGCGTGAAGATTTTGTAGGCCGCCATCAACATGGCGCCTTCCGCCACGCGCTGCGCCGTTGCGCGCGTTCCCTTGAACAGCGCGGAGGTTGCGAACGCCGCCACGAAGCCGCCGATCGCGCCGAAGAGGTAATGCCGCGCGCTCCAGTTGTCGGTTTCCGCGCCGCCCTCGCCGCCCCACTTCTTGCCCGCGAACTTGAACGCCAGGGCGCCTAGAAGCATCGGCAGCGCCGCTTTCATGGCGCCCATGAGGTTGATCCCGCCGATCGTCGTGCCGATGTACGCACGCGCCCGGCCGGGGTTGTGGCGAGCCTTGCGCCGGCGCCGCTTCGGGTTTGCCGGGTTTGCCGTTTTCTTGAATTGGCCCGATCGCGTTCTTGCTCTTTTCCGCTTCGCCATTGTCGTTGTCACCTCCACAGTTGGGCGACGAATGATCACCCGTGTTTTTTTCGTCGAGGCTTTGCGCGCCTTGACTTTTCGTTTCGCTTTCGATCTCTTCTTCTTCACCGGATTTACCGCCAAGATCACAGGCATCGATCCACCTCTTACGCGGCCGCGCGGTTGCTACCCCTGGACAACGCCCAGAGCGCAGCGATCCCGAGCAGCCCGATCGCGACCATGTTTCCAGATCCTGACCCGAGCAGCCGATCGACAAGGCCCGGCGATTCGGTCCCGGCCGCTTTGATCTGTTCTTGGTTTTGCTTCTTCCAATCGGTCCAGCGCGCTTGCAGATCACGATCGCCCGAGTCGATCACCTTGCGATCCGCGTCTAGGAGCTTGTTTGCGAGATCGATCCGCTGTTGATCCGCGTCATCCCGAAAGATGTACATCGACGCCAACGCCGACACGATCAGAGCGATCCCGATCGCAGGCACCCACGCGATCCCAAGATAGATATCATCTTGGACCGATTCCGCAGACATCGACGCCGGCGCATAGACACTGAGATCGCCCGGCGGCCCGTCGTACACTCCATATTTTCCCAGCTCCGCGCCCGATATGATCCGGCCGATCGTGTTCCATTTTTTCGAGAGCAAGAGCACACGCGCGCTTTGTTGCGTTGTTAGGCTCGAACATGGAAAGCCGTTCGCTTGTGCGCTCGTGCAGAGCAGCGCGAGGCTTTGCGCCGATCGGATCACCCGCTGCAATTTGCCAGCGTGTAGCGCCTTGAAACTTGCCCAGCGTTGTTCCCTATCTCCCATCAAAACCTCGAAGCCACCGCAGAGATCAACCCCAGCGGCAGGATACCGAGCCCGCCGCTTGTGCCGCCGCCGCCCGCCGCCGGCGAGCTTCCCGCCGCTTGTGGGTGTGCGATCATCCATTGCGCCACGGCCGCCGCGATCACCGCGTCCGACACGCGCGGAGCTTCAACCGGATGGTTCGCCAGCCATTGCCGGACCGCCGCGCCGATCGCTTCATCGCTGGCCGATCCCGGCGCCCCGGTCGGACCTTGTGCGCCCGGCGGACCCGCCGGACCGATCGGACCCATGCCGCCCGCCGGACCAGCCGAGCCGGACCCGCGCGGACCCGCCGGACCCATCGGACCGATCGGACCCATCGCGCCCGCTGGCCCAGGCGGACCGGCCGGACCCGCTTTCAACGGGTTTCGTGCGAGCCAATCCGAAACCGCCGCTTCGATCGCCTTGTCGCTTGCCGAGCCCGGCGGACCGATCGGACCGATTGCGCCCGCCGGACCTTGCGGACCGATCGCACCTCTAGATCCCGGCGGACCGGCCGGACCAGCCGGACCCATGCCGCCCGCCGGACCTTGCGGACCCGCCGGACCGGGCAGCCCTTGACCCGGCAGACCAGGAGAGCCCGCCGGCCCTTGCGGCCCGACGACGTAAGGCGAGCCGTAGACCGTTTCAGGCTCGTATCTGGTATCAAGAGGCGGAATCCACAACACCGGATATCCACTCCCCGATCCTCTTTCGCTCAGTGGATCGGCCGAATACTTCGGAAGCAGTTGCGGCCCGTCGATCTGGTAGGACTCATAACCCGATCGCCCATATTCGATATGGCGGTTCCAGCTTGATCCCGCGATCGCATAGATTCCGTTTTTCACGCCGCCGCCGTATGCAGATTTCGAGATCGCCCAGACCGTATCACCCTTGACCACGCGGTAGAACGCGCCCGCCTTTGGCGATCCTGCGATCTGTGAGGCGATCGGCCGGTATCGCTCGATCGCGCCCAGCTCCCCGAAGCCGACCCCGCGCCGGTGTAGTTGCCGGACGAGATCGCGCATATGGATCGATCGTGCCATCATGGTTCACCCGTAGAGAGCAAAGCCGAGACGTTGCAGCGCCGCCACCGCTTGTGGACTGTTCCCCTTGATGACACGCCAGCCAGGAGGCAGAGCTTGCGGACCCCGCGCGACCGCCCGCGCCACGATCGGCCGGATCGCTTTCATCGCCGGCGCGGCCGCCGCCTTGCGCGCCACGGCGATCGCTTTCGCGGCGATCGCCGGCCGGATGACTAGCTTCTTTCCCGCCTTGTGCGCCGCGACACGCGCCGCGTGCAGCTTCGCCGCCTCGTGGTGAAGCGCTTTCTTGAACGCGACCGCTTGCGCGCCGCTCTTAAAGACCGGCTTTCCTTTCCGGTCTTGAAAAACTCCGGTTGCCTGCATGACCTTTGCGATCTTGCCCGCCATCAGCAGACCGCCGGCGATCGCCGGTCCCCACCCCGGTATAAACGCGGCGATCGGCGCCAGCTTCGCCGCATACTTGCCAACGATCTTCACCAGCGGCTTTACGATCTTCATGGCGATCGCGTGGACCCGATCGTATATTTTGATCAGGTACTTCCCGCCGGGGAGTTTCTTGATCAGCGACTTGGCAAACCCGGCAACCTTCTTGAACCCCTTCTTTATCTTCTTGAACAGTTTCTTAAACCAGCCGCCGAGCCCTTCAGCATACTGATACTGGTAGATCGATCCGTCGTCGGCGAGAGCGACGGCGCCGAGGCGCGGCCGCCCCGTGGTCAAGACCTCCCGCCAATCGGTTGGCGACATCTCCAGGATCTTCGTTCGGACAAGATCGGTTCCGCGGATCTGATCTTCTTGATCCACTTCCATCAACAGGCCCATGCCGTGACCGATCAGTCCCATTTCTGGCACGTACGCCCCGAACCCGTAAACGTCCCCATGGATCGCCATGTCCGCCGGTTCGTCATCTCCAGCAAGGCCGTATCGTTCGAGCCCGTAATCTGGAAACGCCCTATCAGTATCGGCCGCGCTCAACATGGTTTCGTCACCTCCTAGAACTTTTCTCGACTCGCCCGACCAATCGCCGACCGCGCCGATCAGCTTGCCATCGAGCCCCCAGATCGCTTTTCTTTTCGACGGCGCCGCCCATCCTAGATCGTGCGCTGGATACCCGACTGGATCGACAGGCACCCAGCCGATCCCAGGAATCGCCGCTTCGATGTAGACATGAGACAACGGGCCGGCCGATCGCAACCCCGCGATCGTCACGATCCGGACCGGGAACCCGATCGAAGCTAGAGCCGAGCCCAGCGCAACCGAAGCGCAATCGCAGTCTCCCCAGCCCTTGCCTTGCTTCACGTCCGCGCCCCAGACTTGACCCCAGATCGTGGGACCGTCGATCGGAACACACTCGAAATGAAACGGATCGCGGACGTACCGCCAGCGCTTCAAGAAATCGCGGTAGACCGCCGCAAGCTGTCCTAGGTAGTCTTTCGGCGCCGCTTGCGTTGCGATCCGCGCGACGTGCGAGCGAAGCGGCAAATAGGCCGAGCCCTCGATTACCGCTCGGCCGATCATCTCTATGGTTTTGCGGAGGCTCCCGCTTATCGAGGCAACATGGATCGCTGTCTGTTCTCGCTTTGGACATGCCATCAAACTAGATGGTAGTCAAATAATTGACGATTCGTCAAGAACAAACATTGACGGATCGTTAAGGAATACAGGAATCAGTTTGCCGGTATCGCGGCCGGATCTGCTGTAGCTTCGTCGGGCGGATCGTCTTCTTCTTCAATGATGGCGCCGTCGTCGAGCACTATTCCCAAGATGGATTCGAGCCGCGCTGGGTCCATCGTTGAGAGCTTGTCTTTGACAGCCCTTAACACTTCGTCAACGATCGGGTTGCCACTTTGTAGAGCCCCGAGCCCGCCGCCTTGTGCCGGTCCGGCCGCCGGCGCCGGTCCGGCCGCCGATCGTCTTTCGGGCATTGGCGGCGCCGGCGTTTGTGCCTGCGGAGCTGCCGCCGGCGCCCGCCGCTTTTCGATCTCGATCTGTAGGATTTGCTTGATCGCATCGTTCAACACGTCCGATCCGCCGCCCTCGGCAACATCGGCAGGGGTCGATCGGCCGATCGCCGATCGTAGGTTGTCTACTTGCGATATCATGTTGCTCACTTGCGCGATCACATCGACCGCTTGCGGAACAGGTTGCGCCAAGGCCGGAACGATTTGCGGCGCCGCCCCGATCGGCGCCGGCGCCGCCGCAGGCATCGATCGCAAGCTGTTCAACTGGCGTTCTAGATCCGCTAAGCGAACTTCGAGCGCTTGTGCGTAAGACGTTTTTTGACTCTCTTGGTTTTTGATCAGTAGCTCTAAGATCTTGCGGTAGTTCTCACCGGGATCTGGCGCCGCGAGCGCTTGCCCGGCTTCATTCACCGCAACCGCGCCCGGCGGACTGATCGCTTGGCCGTTGTTTCTGGGCGGATCGGGAAATTTCAAGTTGATCCGCTTACGCATCCGGCCGCGATCGTCGATCAAGACAAGTTGAAGCCGACGACCTCCCCAGCTTTGCCGGATCTCCTCGATGTCGATCGGAACCGTAGGATCAACGTTAACCGTCTCTAACGTGCCATCGCACCATGACGGACTAATCCTCACGATCTGACACCGCCAACCCGATCCGCACTCGCTTAGGAGACGCTCAAGAGAGACAAGATCGCCATCGAGCGCATCGATCCCGCGCAGCCTAACCCGACCTTCCCCTTTCTTCCGGCCGTTGAACCGCCGGCCGTCCGGTTTTTTTCTTGTGTCTTCGCTTTCGATCTCTTCTTCTTTTCCCGTGTCGGTCGTTTCGCTTTCCAGCTCCAGATCCATTTTTTTTTCTCCTGTCCAGTGGATTTGTCGTTTTTTCGGTTGATTTCATCACAAGTTGACCACGATCGCGCGTTTCGCAAGTGATTATCGGATCTTGCCTCAAAAATAGGTTTTTTCGCCGCGGAGACTTGCTTTAGCAGCTTGGTTTATGGATCAATCGTATTTCTAAGGAGGCTCCTTCAATGCCAAATTCCGCCCGCGCTGTTGATCTCGGTCGAATGACATGGATCGCATACCGCCCCGAACGTTGCCCCCCAAACCTATCCGCCCGCGCCAAAAGGTGGTTTTGGTTCTTCCAGGGGCTTGTCAGGCTCCAGTACAAAGGGATCCGCGCCCCGATCGGCTCCCTGGTAGACGCGGAGCGCAGATCGGCCGGTCAGACCGGATCAGAGCGTACCGCATACCGCGCCCTGTCCGAGCTACAGGCCGCAGGCTTGATCGATCGACCCCGAAAACCGGCCGGCTGTATCGAGATCGCTTTTCTCCCCGGTTTGCGCGTGTCCTACCTATCCACACCTCTGCCAAGCTGGCAGACCTCCGATCCTGCGATCAGTCCTGAGATCCGATCCGCAAGGCGATCGACCCAGATCCCCAACCGGATCCCGAATCAGATCGCGGATCGGATCTCACAGCCCGAAAAAAAAACGCGATCGCCCCACCGTTACGATGCCAGCGAATACCAGTCACTTTTGCCGGCGCCGGCGATCTCCCCCCCGGTTGCGGCGCCCCCCCCCGTGCGATCAATTGCACCTCTCCGGCAGCCCCCGCCCCTGTTCTCGTGCCGCAAGGTTGCCACCCGGGCCGATCGGCCGGCCGTGCTCGCCCTTGCCGCCGGCGAATATGCCGATCGGCGCCGCCGGCGCCCCACGCGGTCAGGCATCGACTGGAACCGCGAGACGGATCGATGGCAGCTGATGACCATCGCGGAGCGGGAACACGTCGCGCGGCTCGAACTCCTGCCCGCACTCCGATCCGCCCTTACAGACCACGCCCCAGGGGCGCCCGACCTCGACGACATGAAAAACGACGCCCCAGGATGCCCCAGGTTGCCCGATCTCGATGTTGGCTACATCCTAGCACCCCCCCCAAAAGCAGACCGCCCGCCGCCCCTAGAGCTATGCCTTGACCTTGCCGCCGGCGACCTCGCGATCCTCCTCGCTGCCCGCGATCGCATCCGGCGGACCGGATAGGAACTCGCCGCACCAATCGCTTTCGCCCTGAACCATCGGCAGGATAACCGCGGTCGTCATCTCGGTTACAGAGCGGTTCAGGGGATTGATCCGCGTTACGATCTGACAACGAGGCGGATAACGCCGGCAGATACCAGACCCGGCCGCCTTCGGATCGGACACGAAGTACATGCAGACCTTACAACAGACCTTTACAGGCATTGTCATCGAATAACCCTCCTTCGCGGATGTATCCGCGCAAAACACGTTCGCTCTTGTGTCCCGTATGCCGCGCGATCGCGCGCTCGGTTGCGCCCGCGGCCGCGGCCGCCGTGCAGAAGCCCGCGCGCAAACTGTGCCCACTGTAGATCGATCCGTCATAGCCGGCCGCGATCGCCGCCTTCTTCACGATCAGGCAGATCGCCCGACCGTCAAGCCGATCGCCCAGATCGGGAAACAACTCCGCTTGACGACGCCGCGAGTCGAGTACTCGCCGGAACACCGCGCCGCTTTTTATCCCGGCGACCTCCAGCCAGGTTCGCAAAGCGGCGACCGGGCAGAGATCCGAGACGCCGAAGGGGATCCCCACGATCCGCCCCTTCCCCTCTTGATCGGTTTTCGATCGCCGCACGATCAGCCGCAAACCTTCGGGCCGATCGGTCAGATCGCCGACGTTGATCCGGCCGATCTCTTGCCGCCTCAGAGCCGAGGCGAACCCGAACAGCAAGACCGCGCGATCGCGCTGTCCGATCGCAGTGTGCGGCAGAACAGAGCAGATCCGGACGAGATGTTCAGGAAGCAGCGGCGCCGCTTGCCGCAGCGGTGCGATCCCCTTTGCCCGGCAGATACCCGCCCAGGTTTCGCGCACGATCGGATCGCGCGTAGGTTCCCCGGCCCGCGCCAACTTGTGAGCGACACTGATCGAAGTAAGCGCCCGCGCGATCGTCGAGATCGATCGGCCCTTTTCCGCTTGATCGGCGATGTACGCCGCGATCGCGCCCGGCGCCGCCGGCAGTGCGACAAGGTGCCGCCGCTCAGCCCAGAATTGCCACGATTGCCAATCGTGCCTATAGGCGCGCTTTGTAGCTTCCGCCCGTGCGAGAGAGGCATAGTCCGCGGCCGCTTCAACGAGCCCGGCAAGATCGCTTTCCGGCGCCTTTGTGATCGCTTGAATCATCACGAAACGATCGGTAATGGTTTTTGCTTTTTCGCCGGCTTTTTCGCCGGCTTCTTTGCCGGCCGCTTCGCCGGCGCCGGCCGCACTGGCGCCGCCTTGCGCGAATAGCTCACCGCTTCGGCAAGCTGATAGATTCCTTGATCGATAACGCGCGCCTCTTTCCCGTCTTTTCCTTCGTCGACGACCTCCAGATCGATCCGACTTGGAAGCCCTACGCAGCGATCGCAGGCCCACTCGAACGACACGATCGCCAAGATCGCGCCATCGGCAAGGCGCATCGGGAGATATCGCTTGATCCGATCGCGGATCATGGTTCGATCTCCCCGGCAGTTGCCGCCGCGATCGTGACCGTCAAGCC
>Ga0315294_10003258_pt1 | contig 17664 bp, 12 predicted proteins | sample YL17G13_40_MG_FD_203626 | JGI IMG/M metagenome (GOLD analysis project Ga0315294, IMG submission 203626) | Sediment microbial communities from Yellowstone Lake, YNP, Wyoming, USA - YL17G13_40 | ecosystem: Environmental > Aquatic > Freshwater > Lake > Sediment | place: USA: Wyoming | collected... | reverse complement strand
CCACTTCGTGGAGCGGGGCCTCGCGGCGGCCGACGAGATCCTCACGCTGACCTTCACGGAGAAGGCCGCGCGCGAGATGAAGGAGCGCATCGTCAAGCGCTTCGACGACCTGGGCCGCGAGGAGGACCGGCGGCGGGTCGAGACCGCCTACATCGGGACCATCCACTCGTTCTGCGCGCGGGCGCTGCGCGAGAACGCGCTGGAGGCGGGGGTGGATCCGCACTTCACCCAGTTGGAGCCGGCCGAGGCGGCGATGCTGCAGCGCCAGGTGTACGACAGCCTCATCCGCCGCAAGTACTCCGAGGGCGGGCTCGTGCTTCGTAGCGAGGTGGCCTCGCCACTTCGCACAGTAGCAGCGGTGGTGGAACTGCTGTCCGAGTTCGATCTTGGGACGCTGCGCCACATCCTGTTTTCGGCGTACGGCTACATGCGCAGCCTGGGCAAGCGCCCGCCGGAGCTGGTCATCGCGGCGCCCGCCGACCTGGACGGGCGGGCGCAGGAGGCTCGCCAGGCGCTGGAGGCGGTGCTGGCCCTGCCCCGCAGCACGAAGAGCACGAGCAAGCTGCTGGACGCGCTCAATGCCCAGCGTAGGGGCACAGCATGCTGTGCCCCTACCGGACTGCTGCAGGCGCGCGAGTTCGACTGGGCGACCTATGACCAGGTGTGCGGGCTGGCGGGGTTGCTCGCAGGCAACGTCGGCAGCCGCGACCAGAAGGCGGTGATCGGGGCGGCGAAGGGGTGCATCCTGGCGTTCGCGGGGGCGCTGCTGGCGGTCGGCGCGCGCGCCCACGCGCAGGTGCTGCGCGAGCTGCTGGCCGAGTTCGACGCGGACTACAGCGCGGCCAAGGACGAGCAGGGGTTCCTGGATTTCGACGACCTGCTGGCGAAGACACGGGACCTTTTCGGCACGCCGCAGGAGCCGACCCCGACCGCGCTGCGCTATCGCGAGCGCTTCAAGTTCTTCCTGATGGACGAATTCCAGGATACCAACCGGCTGCAGATGTCGGTGGTCGCGCCGATCGTGCGGCCGGGGGCGTCGTTCACCGTGGGCGACGCCAAGCAGTCCATCTATCGTTTTCTCTACGCCGACGTGGACGTCTTCCTGCAGCGGGAGCGCGAGCTGGCGGCCAAGGGGGGCGCGAGCCTGCCGCTGTCGCGCAACTTCCGCAGCCACCCCGACCTGCTGGCTTTCACCAACGCCTTGTTTTGGGCGATGTGGCAGGAGGCGGGTTTTCCGTTCGAGGCCGCGACCCCGGCGGTGCGGTTCGGGCCGCGGGAGGGGCCGCGGGTGGAGGTGCTGCTGGTGGAGCGGGGGGAGACGATGCGCGACGCGCGGGCGCGGGAGGCCGACGCGTTGGCGCGGCGCATCGGCGAGATCGCGGGTCTGGGCGCAAGCCCCCCGCTGATGCTGACCGAGGCGGGAAACGAGCGCCCCGCGACCTTCGGCGACGTCCTGGTGCTGTTCCGTGCGACGAGCGATATCCAGTTGTATGAGGACGCGCTGAACCAGTACGACATCCCCTACCATACCGTCAGTGGGCGCGGGTTCTACAGCACCCGGGAGGTGCAGGACCTGCGCAACCTGCTGGCGGCGATCGAGAACCCGCTCGACGATGTCGCGCTGGCGGCGGTGCTGCGGTCGCCGCTGGTCGGCATCAGTGACGAGGGACTCTACTGGCTTGGCGCGCCGCCGGTCGCCAGCGAACGCGATGAAGACGCCTTGCAGCCCCAGGGCGCGGGGCGCATCGCCAGCCGGCTGGAGCAACTGGAGGCGCTCCCCAACCTGCGGCCGCAGGACCGCGAGCGATTGACGGAGTTCCGCAAGCTGTTCCGCAGTCAGCGCGAATCCGCCGCGGGCAGTCGCGTTGCCGATATCCTGGACCAGGCGATTCAGCGCACGGACTACGATCTCAAGCTCCTGTGTCAGCGCAACGGCCGGCGCCGCTATGCCAACGTCGAGAAGCTGCGCCAGATCGCGCTGAGCTTCCAGAGCAAGGCGCGCTTCGGCGTGCGCGACTTTCTGGACCACCTGGAGGCGCTGAAGGTGCTCGCCGAACGGGAGACCGAGGCCGCGGCCGAGGCCGAGGACAGCGACGTCGTGCGCCTGATGACGGTGCACCAGGCGAAGGGACTGGAGGCGCCCATCGTGGTGGTGGCGGACCTGGGGCGCGGCCTCAGGCATTCCGCCGGGCCTGCGCTGCTGTCCGCCGAAGGAGAGCTTGCCCTGCGGCTCAAGAACCCGGTCAAGGATGAAACGGCCAAGCCCGAGAGCTACGTCCGGCTCGAGCAAGAAGCGGCCGCGGACGAACGCGCGGAAGACCAGCGCCTGTTCTACGTCGCGTGCACGCGCGCCAAGGAACACCTGCTGCTGTCGGGCTGCGTGGCGGGCGGCGATGACAACGAGTCCGGGGAGGGCAGGGAGCCGCCGCTCGACAAGCCCTACGCTGCGCTCGACTCGTGGGCGCTGTGGGTCAGGAAGCTCCTCGGCCTCGGCCAGACGCCGGCGCGGGAGGGCAAGTGCGTGCGTGGCGCAGATTTTCAATCTGCGAACCAGATGGCAGGATACAATCCTGCCCCACCAGCGGTGCTGGTGCGCTCGGACGGGCCGCCGCTGGAGGTCGATGGGCGCTCGCGCCGACCGCTGATCGGGCGCTTCCGCGCGCGGCTGGAGGCGGGCGAGGAGCTCGATGTGAAATCGCCGGCGGGCGGGGCGGAGGTCGAGGAGGCGCTGCAAAGCGCGCAGGAGGTGGCCGAGCGGTTGAGCGCGGGGGCGACGCCGGCCCCGGCGCTCGCCCGCATTACCGTGACCGGCGTCACGCACTACGCCGCGTGCCCGCTGTGCTACCAGCTTGGCGACATCGAACGCCTGCCGGAGCATGGCCTGCGCCGTGAAACGGAGGATGAACTGCCGACCGGCCGCGACGATGATGAACCGCGCGACCGCGGGACGCGCCTGCACGACATGCTGAGCAGGATAGACTTTCACGCCGACTTCGAGCAGGAAGTGCAACGGCTGACTGGGGATCTGCCTGAGGATGCGCGTGATGACGCGCGCGACGTGCTGCGGCGGTTCCGCCGGGGGCGGCTGTGGGATGAACTGGCGAAGGCGCAGTCGCAGCCGGGCGGGCTCTACCGCGAGACGCCGTTCGTCATGCGCTTGGTCCGCGATGGCGCAGTGGGGCTACTGCGCGGCAAGGCGGACGCGCTGATGCGCCGGGAGGGGGCGTGGACGATCATTGACTACAAGACCGGCGCGCGCCACGATGATGAATACCGCCGGCAGGTGAGCGTTTACGCGCTGGCGTGTGGCGAGCTGCTCGCCGCGGCGCCGCGGCGAGGGATCGTCCATTACCTCGACCGGCGTGCCGGCGAACCCGACGAGTTCGACATCGACGACGCGATGCTGGAACAGGCCGCCGCCGACGTGGAGACCGCGCTGACGGGCATCGCCGCCGGGCATTTCCCGCGGCGCGAGGGGGACGCCTGCCGCGGGTGCGGGTACGCGGGCGTGTGCCGGGATCGGCCCGACTCGGCGTGACAGGGGTGGCGGGCGCAGATTTTCAATCTGCGAACCAGGCGGCAGGATGCAATCCTGCCCCACCATCCACCTACCGCAGGGCGATGCCGGCCTCCACCTCCACCTCGAACAGGCGCGGCCAGGGCAGACGCACGCGCAGATCCCGGAGTTCCCGGACGCGGCGGCCGGCCACCGCCTCGCCCTCGAAGTGCCGGGCGAACAGCTCGGGCGCGAGGTTGCTCAACCTTTCGCGGACGTATGCCAGCGCCCGGCGGCGCCCGTGCCGCAAGTGCAGGGGGTAAGTCCCGAGGTGTTCCCGCGTAAACCGGTAGGCGTCGGCGCGCACCACCGACTGGTAAGCGTAATCGTCAACCAGGCGCTCGAACAGGAACTCCAGGTGCGCCCGCAGCGAGCGGCCACCCGCGCGCCCGTGCTCCCCCATGATCCGCAGCGCCGCGTGCGCCAGCGCGGCGCCGACGGTGTTGCCCGCGGTGTTCCAGCCGGCGAAGGCGGCCAGATGCGGCAATACCCTGTGCTCGCCGAGGGCGGCGATGAGCGCCGGGTCGGCGCCGTTGCAGTATGCCACATCGGCGAGCGCGACGGGCTTTCCGCCGCGTGCGAGTCCGGCGGCGTGCGCGACGAAGGGTGGACGCGGCGCGGAGGCGGGCGAGATGTGATTGATGTCCGCCTGGGCCGGCGTTGGCGGCGAATGCAGGGCGAGGATGACGTCGGCGCCCTCCTCGCCGGGCGCGACCCGCAGGCCCGCCGCCTCGACCTGGCCCGCTACGGTCATGCGCAGCGGCCGGTCCTCGAACAGGGCTACCGAGTCGGCCCCGCCCGGCGTGCCGTACAGCGGGTACACCGCGGCCGAGACGCCCAAGACCTCCCCCGCCGCGCGCGCAAGCAGCACCATGCCCTGCTCGTCCGCGCCGGGGAAGATACGCACCGAGCTTGCGACCCCAAGTCGCTGCGCCTCCGCCGCCAGTTCGCCCTGTTCGGCGACATGGGGGCCGCTGGTGGGCGCGTCCTCCTGGGCCAGCACCAGGAAGTCAACCGCCCCCTCCCGCACCAGCTCCACCAGCGCCTTGTTCGCGGCAAGGTTGCGCCGCCGCATCGCGGCATGGCGCTCCACCAGCGCGCGCGGGAGGGTGGCACCCAGACCAGCCAGCTCCTGCGCCTCCTGCGCGTCCAGGGCGGGGCGGTGGCGCAGCTCCTGGCAGCGGGCAAGAGCCGGGCCGAGGGTGGCCAGCTCGGGCGACGAGACCGTGAGGCCGAGGCGCGGGATGACGGCGAAGGCGTGGATGCGCAGGTGCGGGAACCGCCGCCGCAGGTCGCGCAAACGGCGCACGCGCTCTATGGCCGCGCGGCGAGTAACCTCGGTCGTCCGCGATCCGACCAGCCCGCCGTAGGCCAGCATGTCGCACGAGACGACGACGGCGGCGGCGCCGCGCGCGGCGTCCTCCAGCCACGCCCACAGCGCGTCGGTGTCGCCGGGCCGCAGGAAGCGGCCGAGCAATCGCCTGGGCGGCAAGCGCAGGCGAAGGCCCGCGACGGCGGCCAGGCGGCGGGGGAACTGAAGGTTCGGGGGGCGATCGTCCAGAGGCAGAAGCGCGAGGACGGGCCCGCTCATGACACCGCCAGCTCATCCATCGCTTGGCGGAAGGCGCGGGCGGCGGCTTCGATGCCGTGGGGTTCGAGCCCGGTGACGATGGCGCCGATCATGATGCCGGTGATGCCGACGCCGACGATGTGGGCGACATCGTCCGGCTCCAGGCGCCGCTGGCTGGGGATGATGATGGGGGTGGGCACGGCTTGCGCCAGGCGCGAATAGCGCGCCAGGTCCGCCGCGGTCAGGGGCTGGCCGTACTGGTCGTGCGGGATGATCGCCGCCTCCAGCGCCTCCATGCCGACCGCGGCCAGGGCGGCCGCCGCCTCGACGCTGTAGGTCGCGTCAATCGCCATCACGCGCGTCATCCGCTCGTCGCTCAGCAGCCAGGAGGGGAAGCAGTGGGCGAAGGTGTCCACGAAATCGAAGCCCATATCGGCGACGGCCGCCACCTCGTCCCGCGGCAGCGGCTGCGTCACCCCGGGGACGATGCCCACCGGCAGGGCGACCGCGTCGAGGATCTGCTGCAAGCGGGGGCGCTCCTGCTCGAGCGTCCCGAAGTGGGTGCCGCTGGCGTCGTGGTGGACGTTGATATGAGTCTTAAGGGCATGGGCGCCGCCGGCCTCAGCCGCGCGGGCGAGGTCGGCGCGGTTATCGGGCAGGCTGACGATGAGCGTCGGCCCGTCGCACAGGAGCTGGTAGGTTGGCTTCACGGATGTTGGCGAACCGTTATCGGTTTATCGCGGCAAGCGGCTCACGCCGTCCGGCGGCGCGGCTGGCCGCGCATGAGCTCGAGCGCGACGACGGCCGGCGGGAGATCGAGGAGTTGGGCGACCCGCTCCACGGCCTTTCCGACCTCGCGATGGATGACGTCGCGCGGCGCGCCGTCGCCGGTCGCCTCCTTGGCGGTCTCGGAGATCCAGCCAACGCAGGTAAGAATGAACTCGGCGCGCGTAAGGGGATGCTGGCGGTTGGGAAGGCCCTGCCAGGTGTTCTGGATCTTGCGGCCGAGCAACTCCCACGAGGTAACCTGGGGCCTCTCGCCGCGTCGTTTCTCGGCGGGGGGCTTTTCGGCCCGGCGCGGCGCGGCTTTCGACTCCAACGCTGGCGGCGGCTCGAGGTAAGGTCTGCGGCCCTCGGCTCGCTGCACCCAGTTCCAGTCCTCCGGCGCGGTGCCCTCGATGACGCGGTATTCGATCTGCTGGCCGCTCACCTCGCGCAGCACCTCGGTTATGCGATGGCGATTGGCCGGGGTCTCGAGGTGGCCGGCAAGGTACTGGTCTTTGCCGGCCACGCCGACCACGAGCAAGTCGCCCTCGAGCACGATGGGCACGGCGACGCGCATGGCCTGGATCATATTGCTGAAGCTGTCCGAGCGCTCGAGGACTGTGTCGGTCGCTTCGCGCCACAGGCTCTGGGCATCGACGTCGACGAGCGGGTACTTGCGCGGCGGCAAAGTGGCATCGTACTGGGCGCGCTTGGCCGGGTCCGCCAGCACCTCGTAGGCCTCCTGCAACAGCTCGAACTGCCTGCGCGCCTGCTCGCTGTCGCCCGCCGCGTCCGGGTGGTGGCGCCGCACCAGCTCGCGGTAGGCCTGCTTGATCGCGCCGAGCGCCGCGTCGCGCTTGACCCCCAGCACGCCGTAGTAGTCGGGCTCCGCCTTTTTCTTCATTGCGCCCCCAAAAGCAGCGCCGAGAGCTCGGCCATGGTCAGCAGATCGAGCCGGTTGTGCCGCATCACCGGCGCGATCAGGCTTGCGTCCTGGCTGCGGACGAAGTCGTGGTAGCGCTGCGGGATGAGCGCACCGGGGATGTCGCCCGGGCGCAGCCGCCGACACAGGTGCCGCTCCAGCGTCTGCAAGCGACAGTCGGGCACCGCGCCGCGCCACCGCCGGCGCGCCGCCCACAGCAGGTCCACTGATTCCGCTTCCAGCCGCCGCGGCACCCGGTGGTACGCCATGCGGTCGCGCAGGAACGGCAGGTCAAAACATTTCCCGTTGAACGTCACCAGCACCTGCAGGCCGGAAGCCAGTTCGGCGAACTGCGCCAGCAGCGCCCGCTCCTGCGAGTAGTCCCGCGCCAGAAGCTGGGTGATGACCAGCTCCCCGTCCACGGGCCGCATCAGGCCCACCAGGAAAATGGGCCGGCCGATGAATCCCGCGGTTTCGATATCCAGCCAGCCGATGCGCGCCGGATCCACGCGGGCCAGAGGCTCGAGCTCTCCCGGCGCGGGCGGTGCGCCGCCTGCGGGCGGCTGCGTGGCTAGGTCGCGCGCGACCGCCACGGCGCCCGGAGGCCTAGCCGCCCATGCGCCGTCCAGGGCCGCCCACAGGCTCTGCGCAACGCGGCCGGCCTGCGACCAGATGTCGGACAGCCCCTTCTCCCACACCAACAGCTCCCCGTGGCCGGTGGCGGCAACACGCGCGCCGAGGGCCAGGGAGACATGGCGAGCCGAGTTTTCCGGGTCTGTGCGGCCTCGCGCTGGACCCCTCTCCCTTTGAGGGAGAGGCGGGGTGAGGGTGTCTCTCCGCGGACATCCACCCTCTCCCGGTCCCTCTCCCTGGCAGGGAGAGGGATGGCTGGCGCGCGAGCCCAGGACTTCGCGGTCACACGCGACCGGCGGGCGCGGCGGCGCTTGCTGTTTCACCGCCGGAGCGCGACTGCGTTGCAGGTATGAGAGCCGATCTCGCAGCGCCATGGTCATAGCTGTCGGCCTCACTATTCGTCATTCGGTCGGGGAAGCCTTCTCGCCCGGCGGAGGGATGCCGGTGCGGCGGCGCCTGCCGGCGCGGCGCACGTGCTCGGCTACCTTGCGGGCGACGGGGGCGGACACAGCCGAGGGCGGCTGTGCTACATGCCCTGGCGCTGCGGCGAAGGCGGGGCGCGGGCGCTGCGGCACGTAAGGCGCTTCCCCCAGGACCCGGTGCAGGATCACCAGCGCCGCCTCCTTGTCGGGGATGGGATAGCCGCCCCAGACGTCGGGATCGCCGTGCTGCGGGGGCAGGGTCACCGGCGATCCCACGCACGACGGGCAGCCCTGCTCGCATTCGCATTCCCGGATCAGCGCCAGGCAACTGCGCATCATCTCCTCGACCATGTCGTAGCCCTTTTCGGCGAAGCCGAGGCCGCCGGGGTAGCGGTCGTAGAGGAATATGGTCGGCGTGCCCGTGTTGCTGGAGTCAACGAGGCCGCCGAGATCGGTGCGATCGCACATGGCATACAGCGGCAGCACATGCACCAGGACGTTGCGGATGCCGACCAGCCCGTCGATGGGGCGGCGCTCGCGGGAGCGCGCCTCGTCGAGCGTGTCCTGGTCGGGAATGAGCCACGTGGATACGGTGTCCAGGCTCTGGGGCGGCAGGTCGAGCTTGCCGTAGCCGATGGAATCGAGGGAGTAGAACTGGATTTTCTTGAACGCGGTGGTGGCCCAAGTGATGGTCGCGGGGCCGTGGCAAATGCGCCAGCCGCGCCAGTCGTGCTGCTGCTCGGCCTGGCCCGCGCGAATGTGGGCGTCGAGCACCGCCTGGGTATAGTAGTCCAGCTCCCGGCGCTCGACGCGGGCGGTGCGCGCCTCGAGGTCCAACTCGCGCACGAGATAGGTTTCTCCCTGGTGCAGGTAAACCCCGCCGGGATAGACCAGCTCCGGCGCGCTGATGGCGTCCACCACGCCGATGACGCGGTTGTCGTCGGCGGCGTCTATGATAGTGAAGGTGTCGTCGGAGCTGGTGCGCAGGTTGATCTGGGCCGCGGGGTAGTCGGTGGTGGCCCAGTACCAGTCGCCGTCGATGCGCTGCACCTGGCCGACGTCCTGGAGGATGGCGGCGATGGAATCGGTGAGCTCGCCGAAGTAGCGCCGGTCGTCGCTGCGCAGGGGCAACTCGAAGGCCGCGCAGCGCAGGTGCCCGGCAAGGACGTAGGGGTTCTCGGGGTCGATGACTGCGTTCTCGGGCGAGCGGCCGAAGAAATACTCGGGATGGCGCATGAGGTACTGGTCAATGGGATCATTGTAGGCGACGAGGACGACCAGGGCTTCCTCGGAGCCGCGGCCGGCGCGGCCGGCCTGCTGCCAGGTGGAGGCGATGGTGCCGGGGTAGCCGACGATGATGGAGGCGTCCAGCGATCCGACGTCGATGCCCAACTCCAGCGCGTTGGTGCTGGTGACGCCGCGCAGCTCGCCGGAGAAGAGCAGGCGCTCGATCTCGCGGCGCTCCTGGGGCAGGTAGCCCGCGCGGTAAGGGCGCAGGGCGCCGGCCAGCTCGGGGGCGAGGCGCTCCAGCGACTCCTGGGTGTAGCGGAACAGCAGCTCGGCGGCGACGCGCGTCTTGGTGAAAGCGATAGTCTGCACGCCGCGGCGCATCAGGGCGGCCAGCAGCTCCTTGGCCTCGTCGTGGCTGGAGCGCCGCTCCATGCGCGCGGCGTCAATGTGAGGCGGGTTCCACAGCAGGAAGGTCTTGGGCCCGCGCGGGGAGCCGTCGCGGCTGATTTCCGTGATGTCCAGGCCGGTCAGGCGCTGGGCCAACTCGACGGGGTTGGCGATGGTGGCGGAGCAGCAGACGAACTGTGGGTTGGAGCCGTAGTGGTCGCAGATGCGGCGCAGGCGGCGCAGGACGTTGGCGACGTGGGAGCCGAAGATGCCGCGGTAAGAATGAATCTCATCCACGACGACGTAGCGCAGATCGGAGAAAAAGCGCGCCCAGCGGCTGTGGTAGGGCAGGATGCCGGTGTGCAGCATGTCGGGGTTGGTGAGGATGATGTTGGCGTCATTGCGCAGGCGGCGCCGCGTGGAGGCGGGAGTGTCGCCGTCATAAGTGCCGCAGGCGAGGAGGTCCGCCAAAGATGTCATTCCGAGCCCCTTCGCTGCGCTCAGGGCAGGCTCTTCGCCGCTGTCAGTCTGAGCGTAGCGAAGAGTCTGGTTCGGCTCAGGGTAAACTCGCGAGGAATCCCCTACCTCCGCAGCACCCTGGATAGGGGTTCCGCCGGAGGCGGACAAGTCTTCGGTCGCGGAGTTCACCCCTTCATTGCACTCAGAGCTTGCCCTGAGCTGGCCGAAGGGGCAGCCTCTGAACGCAGTCGAAGGGCTTCCCTCACAATGACTCCCACTATTGCCCTTGCGGCGCGGCGCGACCTCCCCGAAGCGCCGCAGGCCGCGGAGCTGGTCCTGCGCCAGCGCCTTGGTCGGGAAGAGGTAGAAGGCCTTGGAGTCCGGGTCCGCGAGGAGGCGCTCCAGCACAGGCAGGTTGTAGCACAGGGTCTTGCCGCTGGCGGTGGAGGTGACGACGACGACGTTTTCGCCCGCGCGCAGGCGCTGGATGGCCTCGACCTGGTGGGAGTAGAGGCGCTCGATGCCCTGCTGTGCCAGCGCTTGCCGAAGCTCCTCCGGCAGCGGCGGGTCGAGGTCCGCGAACCGGGCCTCGCGCGCGGGGAGGCGCTCGGCGTGCCGCACCTGCCCGGCGTAGTCCGCCGAGGAGCGGAGGTATTCAACGAAATCGGATACGCCTGTGCTCATGTCAATCGAAGGTTTCATCGGGCCCCGGATTCGCGTGGATGACCGGGAGGGATCATGCGCCCGGTATGTGGCACAGCCGCCCTCGGCTGTGTCCGACCTCAAGGAGTGAGCAGCTCCATCACCTGCCAAAGGTAGTCATAGCGCCGGCCGTTGGGCACACTGACCGCCTTCATCCACAACAGCATGTCGAGAATCCGACATGCAGATGGAACTGGCGAGACAAAGCCGAGACTACCCAGGTACCGCTGGATGTCGGCAAGTGCTGCCTGGTTGCCGTCGGTGCGCCCGATCGCCCGGATTGCCTCGGCGACAGCGAGCGCTCGGTCGGCCGGGTCGCTCTCAGGTATCCCAAGCCATTTGATGACGACACTGTCCGCGATGGCGACGAGACGCGGGCGCATGAGATGCAGTACCTTCGTGCCCGATGCGGGACCAATGTGAGGTTGCAGGATCACGCGGTTGTAGAGATCGCGGAGCGCCAGTCGAACGCTGTGCCATTCCTGATCCGACATGGCGATCAAGTCGCAAGATGCGTCAATCGCCACGAGCTCACGCAGCGGCGCCCCCACTAGCCGTGCCCAGGGACCATGAGGGGACCGCGCCTGCATCGCTCGATTCATGGCTTCTATCTGTTCCATAGTGATTATGTTGGGATCATCCGGACGCCCCTCGACGTCGTACTTCAGGTATGCGTCAATGGCACAGAAAACCGCGACTTTACGCTCGCAGTCGCCAAACATCTCGATTCGACCGTCTGGCAGCGGAATGACCAGATTCATGTCCTTGCCCCCTCACTCCACCAGCAGCAGGCCGTAGTAGTTCTGCTCGGACTCGCGAGTGCGGCAGACCTCGATGGGGAAACCGTTCGTGCGCGCCGTCTTGTAAACGTCTATGCCGCAGGCCTCCATCGAGGGGCGCGCCTCGCGCGGATGCACGCACGACTTCAGGTTGCATTCGTCGCACAGGCGGCAGGAGCCCGCGCTCACGCCGAACGCCTTGTGGAAGCCGTCGAGAAACGCCGCGCGCTCCAGCTTGGGCATCAGCCCGCGCAGGTCGCGCCAGCCGGCGATGTGCACCAGCAAGATGGTGCTGTACTCGTCGAGCAGCTTGCGCGTCGTCTCCGGTGTCGGGGAATGGGGCGGGCAGGTCAGGCAGCCGCCGTAGCCCCCGCAGCCGTACTGGCACTTGAGCCGCACCCAGGTCGCGGTGAAGACCGTGTCGGGGCCGATGACCTTGACCTCCTGCGCCCCGGAGCGTTTCGCCAGGCGCACCAGGCGGGCGATCTTGGCTTTGCTATCGCGCGCGGCGCTCGGGGCCCTGCGGGTCTTGGTGGTGGAGGGCATGGTGGTTCCTCCTGGAGCAGATGCACGTTTGTTTCAGATTCGGCGCGGGGGGCGCATGACCTGCCAGAAATGGGTGCCGGGACGAACCGGCTGCGGCCGGTATGCTATAATGAGCGCACGGGACAACGAATAGGTGAAAGTTCGGGAGCTGATTCGGTTGCTTGAAGAAAACGGTTGGACGCTGAGCCGCACCAGCGGCGGTCACCGCCAGTTGGTCCACCCGCAGCGCCCCGGTGTGGTCACTGTGTCCGGCAACCTTGGGCGCGATGTGCCGCCGGGCACATTGAATGCGATCCTCAAGGCGACCGGCCTGAAGGGAGAACGGTGATGCACTACCTGGTTGTGGTCGAACAGGGGGATACCAGCGTTGGCGCATATGTCCCCGACCTGCCGGGTTGCGCCGCGGTCGGCGACACCGAAGAAGAAGCCCTGCGCCTGGTGGGTGAAGCGATTGCGCTTCACGTCGAGGCACTCAAGGCCCAGGGTCTGCCCGTGCCGGAGCCCCGCTCGCACGGCGAGTTGGTTGCGGCTAACCCCTGAGTCGGCGTTTGCGGCTTTCGATGCCAGACGCTCGTCTGGAGGTGGGGGCAAAGGGCGTGTCGAAGCGGCCTGACGGGAGGTTACCTTGGCAGGCACACTCGGCACGCTCTACATCGTCGGCACGCCCATCGGCAACCTGGAGGACGTGACGCTGCGCGCGCTGCGGGTGCTGCGCGAGGCGGACCTCATCGCCGCCGAGGATACGCGGGTCACGCGCAAGCTCCTGGCTCGCTATGACATCCACACTGCGATCACGAGCTACCACGAGAACAGCCCGCCGTCGAAGCTGGAGTCCCTGCTGGCGCGGCTGCGCGAGGGGGCGAACGTGGCGGTGGTGTCGGACGCGGGCATGCCGGGGATAAGCGACCCGGGGGCGGACCTCATCGCTGCCTGCCTCGAAGAAGGCATAGAGGTGGTCGCCATCCCGGGGCCGACGGCGGTGATGACGGCGCTGGTCCTATCGGGGCTGGCGGCGGAGCGGTTCGCGTTCTACGGGTTCCTGCCGAGCGCCAAGCAAGCACGGCGCAAGGCGCTGGAGGATCTGCGAGGCTGCGAGCAGACCCTGCTATTCTACGAGGCCCCGCACCGGCTCGAAGCGTGCCTGGCCGACATGGGGGAGATTCTCGGCGACCGGCGGGCAGCGGCGGCGCGGGAGCTGACCAAGGTGCACGAGGAAGTCGCGCGCGGGCGGCTGTCGGAGCTGAGCGCGCGTTTCGCAGAGCGGCGGCCGCGCGGGGAGATTACGCTTGTCATTGAAAGCGCGCAGGACGCCGGCGGCACGCCGCAGGCGGCGGATTTCGACGAAGCGGTCGCGCAGGTGAGACGCCTGGTGAGCGAGGGGGCGTCGCTGCGCGATGCGGCGCGCGAGGTGGCGGCGGCGACCGGGCTGTCGCGGAACAAGCTCTACCGGGCGGCGGTGGGAAAGGGAAATGCCGACCGAGAGAGATGAGGCGGGCCGATCGGGGGATCGGCCCCTACGGCGGAGGGAGCACGCGGCATGCCGCGCAAATCGCCTCGACGGCAAGGCGTGGACGCGCAGCTCGATAAGCGTGTGGAGTGACATCCGCAAGACGCCCGAGGAGGCGCGGCTGAAGCACCCGGCGATGTTCCCGGCGGCGCTGGCGAGCCGGTTGATCGAGTGCTTTGCCGCGCCGGGGGACGAGGTGGTGCTCGATCCGTTCGCCGGCCTCGGCTCCACCCTGATTGCGGCCGCCCAGGCGGGAATGCGGGGCATCGGCATCGAGCTGTCGGCGGAGTACGCGCGGATCGCCCGCCGCAGGCTAGCGGCCCTGGATGATAGAGAGAGCAGGGAGCAGGCGGCAGGAAGCAGGAAAAAGGGAACAGGCGATCCCCCTACTTCCTGCCCTGCCATCCACGTCGGCGACGCGCGCAAGCTGTCGCGCTGGGTCGAGCCCGAATCGGTTGACCTCGTCATTACATCTCCGCCGTATTGGGACATCCTGACGCGGCGGCGCACGGCGGACGGCAAGGCGATTCGCAACTACGGGCGCGCCGGCGCGGATATCGGGCGCATCGCCGGCTACGACGATTTCCTGGCGGCGCTGGAGCAGGTCTTCGCGCAGGTGTTGACGGCCTTGCGCCCCGGCAAGTACTGCATCCCCATTGTGATGGACCTGCGCAAGCACGGGCAGTTCTATCCGTTGCACGCGGACCTGGCGCGGCGGCTGGAAGCCATCGGCTTCATCTACGACGACGTGATAATCTGGGACCGGCGCCAGGAGTACAACAACCTGCGGCCGCTGGGATACCCTTATGTCTTCCGCATCAACAAGGTGCACGAGTTCGCCCTCATCTTGCGCAAACCGGCGGAGAAGGGCATTGAACCGCAGAGGACGCAGAGACCACAAGGAAGCCTGGAAAAGGGAGGCCACGGATAGACGAGGATGAGCCGCGGATTGGCGCGGATGTGATCGATCTTCGTTGGCTTGCCCTGGTGCTCAAGCGACTCCTCTCCCTCTCCCCCGGCTCCGTCGAGCAAGAAGTGGGTCCCTTAGAGGGGGAGGGATAATCGGCGCGCCATCCCAACGCCTTGCGTCACGCCTTGGGCGCCGCCGTCATAGCCGCCGCCAGGCCCTTCTGCTATAATACGGTAAATGTGCCTCGCCAGAGGCGCGTAATCCCATCACGGAGGGTTGCCCTTTGTCCTACCGCGTCACGCTCATCCCCGGCGACGGCACCGGCCCGGAACTGGTCGCGCAGGCCCGCCGCGCCATCGAGGCTACCGGGGTCAGCATCGCTTGGGAGGTAGTGGAGGCGGGCGCGGACGTGATGGACAAGTACGGCACCCCGCTGCCGGATTCCGTCCTGGAGTCCATTGAGCGCACCGGCGTCGCCCTCAAGGGACCCATCACCACTCCCATCGGCACCGGCTTTCGCTCGGTCAACGTCGCCCTGCGCCAGCGCCTGAACCTGTACGCGTGCGTGCGGCCGTGCAAGTACTACCCCGGCATTCGCTCGCATTACACCGACGTTGACCTGGTGGTGGTGCGCGAGAACACGGAGGATCTCTACGCGGGGGTGGAGTTCGACCTGGGGTCGGCGCAGGCGCGGCAGATCATCGAGATGTCCGAGGGCAAGATCGCGGCGGACTCCGCGATCTCGATCAAGCCCATCTCGGAGACGGCCAGCCGGCGCATCGTCGAGTTCGCGTTCGACTACGCGGTCGCCAACGGGCGCCGTAAGGTCACCGCGGTGACCAAGGCCAACATCATGAAGTTCACCGACGGGCTGTTTTTCCGGGTGGCGCGCGAGGTCGCGGCCGAGCACGAGGGAAGAATCGAGTACGAGGAGCGGCTGATCGACAACATGTGCATGCAGTTGGTGCAGAAGCCGGAGCTGTACGACGTGCTGGTGCTGCCGAACCTGTACGGGGACATCGTGTCGGATCTTGCGGCCGGGCTGGTGGGCGGTCTGGGGGTGGCGCCGGGGGCGAACTACGGTGGCACAGGTTTCAAACCTGTGCCCACTGTGTTCGAGGCCATTCACGGGTCGGCGCCCAAGTACAAGGGGATGAACAAGGTCAACCCGACAGCGCTGATCTTGTGCGGCGTGATGCTGCTGCGGCACCTGGGGGAGCCGGCGGCCGCTGAGCGCCTGGAAGCGGCGACCGCGGCGGTCATCGCGGAAGGCAAGCACGTGACGTATGACATGAAGCCGACCCGCGACGACCCGACCGCGGTGGGCACGAAGGAAATGACGGATGCCGTCATCGCGCGCCTGTGATTGGGGGAAGGTGGCTAGGCCTAAAGGCCGCCATCTCCCTCTGGGATGGCGTTGCCACCCCAACGGGATGGCAGAGCCACCGGCCGGCGGCCTAGCCCGGACTATTCATGGTGTGCTTGAATCCGACACACAGCGCAACCTACCCTTCGGTGGCATAGGATTGCATCCTGTGTTCATTCTTCGCAGGTTGGAAATGGCTAGGCCCGCAGGGCCGCCATCCCGGCCCCGACACGGTCGGGGCTTAGGGACCCGCGCCACCAGGAGTATGAATAACCCGGCTTAGGTCACACCGGGCGACAGTTTCCCCAGCAGCATCTCCCACAGGCGCTGGTAGGGGTAGCTCGTCGGCAGCTGCACCCAGATGCGCCGCACCGTCTGGCGCACTCGCGCTCCTACTTTGAGCAGCTTCACCCGCAGCGTGCCCGCTTGCGCCGCCGCCAACTTGGTGCCCGCCAGCAATTGCCGCAATCCCTGCAACAGGACAAATGCAGCGGCGTGCAACAGCAGCCGAAATTGGTTGGCCAGAAACTTGTGGCAACTGGTGCGCCCGCTCGCTAGTGTTCAGTAACAGAAATGGCTTCACATACTGATGGCCGTCAAAGCGCCACCGGGGAACGGGACCGCGGGCCGCTTGCCGCAGTTCTTGTGTCAAACCGATTGCGTTACTGAACACTAGATCGTTCTTGAGTTCCTTGATGCGGTTCTCCACATCTCCCCGCTTGGTGTACAGTTCATCATAAATCGCTTCCGGCGCCGGCGCCTCGACGTTGGTCACCACAAAGCGTGGATTCTCTCCCCGCGCCAGCACCTCCGCCTTCACCACCACCCGCCGCGGGTGCGGCCAACTGTCGGCGGCGTAAGCGAACTCGCCGAAGCGCCGTACTTTCTCCCCCGTCTCGGCGTAAATCGCTTCCGCTTCGCGCAGCAACGGTTCGGCCTGCGCCAGCAGCCGCGAGTTATTGGCGAGCGAGATCGCGTAGCTCAGCCCCGCCCCCTCGCAGTAGTCATACACTGCGGGCAGCGCCAGCCCGGCATCGCCGCGCAAAAGAATCTCACTATCCGGGAACGCCGCCCGCAGCCGCTGGTGCTGCATCCTGGGGAGGCGGGACGGCCGGCGGTGGAGGTCAGCGGGGCAGCCGGGGAGGAAACGGGTACGGTGGCGCTGGTGTCGCCCGTGCCCAGCATCGCCATGCAGGGCGCCCCGGCGCCGTTCCGGGTGCGACCGGGAGAGACGGTGCGGGTGGAGGTGCCGGTGTCGGTGCGCGCCGACGCCGACTGGGGGCGGAAGACGGTGGTGTGGCGGGTGGAGACGGCGCACGGGGCGGCGGTGCTGTTTCGCCCCCTGGAGATTCAGCCGAACGCCGACGTTCGCCCCATGCCGTTGACCCTCGACGGGCGACGGCCGCGGCTAACGCTGGTCAACATGCCGCCGCCGGGGGCATCCGACTGCGGGCGCGCCTCGGGGATCATGGTTGAAGTGGATGGCCAGCAGGTGAGCTTCGGCGATATCGCCGGCGGTCAGCGGGTTACGCGCGCCCTGCCGATCGCGCAGCCTTTCGCCGGGCGGGCGCGGCTGGGGAAGGTGCACGCGAGGATCAGCTACACGCTGTGGGGCGAGCCGGTCGAGCGGGAGTGCGACCTCGACCTGGCGGTGGTTCCCGCGCAGGTCGCCGGGCCGCCGCAGGCGGCCAGGCGGCTAGGCCTAAAGGCCGCCGTGGCGGTCGCGCGCGACCCAGCCACGCTGGCCGCCGTATACGTGTTCAACGCGCGGGACGAAGCCCTGGAGAACTACCCGGTGATCGTCGATCTGCCCTCTTCTCTGAGCGCGCTGGCGGAGCGGCTGTATGTGACGGACCAGCAGGGACGCCCGCTGCCGTCGCAGGTGGATTTCGCCGCCCAACTGGCTTTCG
>Ga0315294_10003255_pt1 | contig 17666 bp, 20 predicted proteins | sample YL17G13_40_MG_FD_203626 | JGI IMG/M metagenome (GOLD analysis project Ga0315294, IMG submission 203626) | Sediment microbial communities from Yellowstone Lake, YNP, Wyoming, USA - YL17G13_40 | ecosystem: Environmental > Aquatic > Freshwater > Lake > Sediment | place: USA: Wyoming | collected... | reverse complement strand
GACTGTGTCTGCTAGAGTTATTGTTGGTGCGTCATTTACAGCATTTATCTTTACGATAATATTATCAGCTACTTGAGTTGGTGTCTGGTCTGTTGCAGTGAATGTGATTGTTTCACCAGGATCATTTACGTTGGCATTTGCAGAGAACGTTGCAACACCACTGTTGATGCTAACTTTAACATCTGTGTTGCCTGAATAGGTAAACGTAACAGAGCCATTTGCACCGCTTACGTAAGTGTTCAAGTTCAGAGTGCCAGTAGCATCTTCATTGAATGTAACATCTGGCAATCCAGAGAAAGTCATTGCAGCTGAAGCTCCTGTAAATGCCAGGAGTGTTAGAACCAGAACTATTGGCACTAATAATATTTTATTATATACTGTATTCATTTCGCACCTCAATTTTTTGAATAAAACTACTGGAAAGTCATAAAAACCTTTGCATGACTTCAAGCCCTTTCTTTTGTGGAGAAACGCCCCCGAAGGGATTCGAACCCTCGGCCTACAGCTCTCTTCCTTCAATAGAAGGCTGTCGCTCTATCCAAGCTGAGCTACAGGGGCTTAAGTAAGCATTTTAAATAATATATTATAAAGTTATTCTAATGGCCAAAGTTGATATAAGTCTCCGGCGAATCTTTGTAAGACGCAAGAAATTTCCAACTCTTAGAATAACTTATGACAAAACCAGCAAAAGCCGGCCTGCATGGATCAAAGTTGATGGTTTGCCCAAAAATACTTGTTTTCTGGCTTTAATGATAAACGGCAAACGAGAGATTTACAGAATCTGGATAACTTCCAAATATAGTTTATTTTTACCTATTGGTGCAACAAAAATAGAACTGGAAAAATTTTACAATGAATTCTCCAGAGCTTACGACAAATTTATAATCAAAAACAATTTGACTGCAGCAAAATTTTTAGTTAGCAAAACAAAGGTACCAAAAACTGCGAAAGTTTTGGATTTGGGCGCAGGAACGGGCATTGCTTCTGAAGTTTTTGCAAAGGCGGGCTACAAAAACATCACTTTAGTTGATTTTTCAGCAGGTATGCTGGCAAAAGCCAGGAAAAAGCCCGCTTTGAAAGGCTGTAGGTTTATAGAAGCAAATCTAAAGAAATTAAATCTTGGAGAAAAGTTTGATTTGATAATAAGCAATTATTGTTTGGCTGACGAAGGCTACTTTGATGAGGGCGAGATGCCCGCAATCTGGGAAATGGTTGCAAGACATATGACTTCAGGAGCTGAGTTATCGATAATGGGCTATTACTATAAACCTCCAAGCAGGTTTTTTAAGAAGCTAAAATCCGGAACTCATTTAATTCGGAAAAACTATCGTGAGAGATATTACATCGGAGTTAGGAGATAATGGATTTTCAAAAGGTAGAGAAGAAATGGCAAAAGGCCTGGGAAAAGGCAAAACTTGGCGAGGCCAAAGTTGACAAGAAAAAAGAAAAATTCTTCATGATTTTTGCATACCCTGGAGTCTCAGGATTCCTGCACGTGGGCCATATGAAAGGCTATGCTTACACAGATATGATTTCAAGATATAAGCGAATGCAAAATTTCAGCGTGCTGTTCCCTGTCGGAGTTCACGCTTCAGGAAATCTTGCAATAGCTTTTTCACAAAAAGTGCAAAAAGGCGATAAAAACTGGATTGATTATCTGAAAAGAAATGGTACAACGGATGAAGAACTAAAGCATCTTACGGACCCGTACAAAGTTGTTGATTTCTTTAACCAAAAATTCGTGGAGAATTGGAAAAACTTTGGATTTATTGCTGACTGGAACAGGTTTACGGCCACGACTTTCCCCGATTACGGTAAGTTCATACAATGGCAATTCAAAAAATTAAAACAACTTGGTTTGTTGAGAACGGGGGAGTATTTTGCGCCTGCTTGTCCAGTACACGGACCTGTTGCAGTCGATCCTAGTGAAACTGATATTTCAAAAGGAGGCCACGCGGAAAAAGTCGAATTTACTATTTTGAAATTCAAATTTGGTGATTCATATTTAGTTGCGGCCACTTTAAGGCCGGAAACTGTTTTTGGTCAGACCAATCTTTGGGTCAATCCGACTGCTGAATACGAAAAAATTCAGGTCGGCAATGAAATTTGGATTGCCAGCCACGAATTCGCAGAAAAAATCTCAAGACAAAAATCTAATGTGAAAGTAATTGGCAAGATTTCTGCATCTGAGTTATTAGGCAAGAAAGTCCGCGCCCCAGGAATAGACAGGGAAATTCCAATACTGCCAGCTGAATTTGTTTCCATGACTTTCGGCACAGGAGTTGTAACATCTGTTCCATCAGATGCGCCGTATGACTGGATAGCTCTTGAAGATTTAAGAAAAAACAAGATATTATCAAAAAAATATCAACTGGATAAAGTAAAATCCATACCAATAATAGAGTCGAAAGGTTATGGAGAATTTCCCGCCGAAGAGATTTGCAAAAAACTAGGCATAAAATCACAAACAGACCCCGCCTTAGAAGAGGCAACTGCTGAAATTTACAAAGTTGGATTCCACACCGGCGTAATGAGAAAAACTGCTGGCAAGTATGCTGGCCTGCCTGTAGCGGAAGCGAAAGAAAAAATCGGTGCTGATTTGACGAAACAAGGCCTTGCTGATGTGTTCTATGATTTGACCGAAGAAGTAGTTTGCAGATGTGGTGTAAAAGTTTACATCCAAAAAATTTCTGACCAGTGGTTCATACGCTATTCAGACAAAGCCTTGAAGGAAAAATCAAAAGAGCATGCGAAGACGATGAATGTCTATCCGGAAGAATATTACAAAAACCTGCCTGGTGCGATAGACTGGTTCCAAGACAGAGCCTGCGTCAGGTTAGGAAACTGGCTGGGCACTAAATTTCCTTTTGATGAAAAATGGACCATAGAGCCAATTTCAGATTCTACATTATATCCCGCCTACTACATTGTGTCCAAATTTGCAAATTCTAAGAAAATCAAACCTGCTGAAATGACTGAAGAATTTTTTGATTATGTTTTCTTGGGAAAAGGCAAGCCAAAAAAACCTGTTTGGAAACAAATCCGGGAAGAATTTGAGTATTTCTATCCTTTGGATATAAACCTAGGAGGCAAAGAGCATCAAACAGTCCATTTCCCGCCTTTTGTTATGAATCACGTTGCAATTCTTGATAAAAAATTCTGGCCGAAAGGCATTTTTGTAAACTGGTGGATAACTGGCGAGGGCGGCAAGATTTCAAAATCCAAAGGCGGAGCACAACCCATACCTGGCGCCATAGAGCAGTTTACGGTGGACGGCTTGCGATTGTATTATTCACATGGCGTCTCGGCATTTGAAGATGCTGAGTGGAATGATGACACTGCAATGAGCTACAGAAAGCAGGTTGAGAGATTAATTTCAACTTTTGAAAGCCTTTCAAAGTTTAAGGGAACCAAAAAATCTGGTGTTGACGACTGGCTTATTTCCAAATTGAACACAAAAATAAAACTGACAACAGAGGCCATGGACAAATTTGATCTTCGCAAAGCAGTAGACCTTGCTCTATTCGAATTTTTGAGAGACGTGAGCTGGTATGAGAGACGCGGAGGAAATAATTCAAAAACCGCAAAAACAGTACTTGAAACATGGCTTAAATTAATAGCTCCATTTGCGCCGCACGTAGCAGAAGAGCTTTGGCAGAAATTAGGCAAGAAGGGATTTATCGCAGAAGCAGACTGGCCTAAAGCTGATGAAAAGAAAATAGATGCGAAGGCTGAGCAGGCTGAAGCGGCAATGTCAAAATTATCTAATGATATTAGGAATATTCTGAGAATCGTAAACAAACCATCTGTTAAGGCAATCTATCTTTATGTAATTCCGCCAGAACTTGAGAGACACAAGCAGGCTCAGGACTTTTTGGCAAAAGAGTTCAACGCAAAAGTGCAGGTATTTGCAGTCAATGATTCAAAGCGCTACGACCCTGAAGGCAAGGCTGGCAAGGCCAAGCCCGGCAAGCCAGGAATATTTGTAGAATGAAGAAATACGTCTTTAGGAGATACAGTTCAGAATACCAAAAATTTTACAAACTAGAAAAAATGCGCTTAAGAAAAGTTCTGAAGTCGGCGAAAATAGAACATGTTGGCAGTACCGCTCTCGCGGGTTTGGGTGGCAAAGGTATTCTTGATATTTTAATTGGCGTGCCCAAAAATAAAATTCGTAAAATCAAGGAAAAATTGGAAGATGCGGGTTATGAATTTCGTAAGAGCGCTGGCACCCCGGATAGATTATTTTTTAGAAAAGATTATTCATATAAAAAGAGCAAAAGGAGAGTTCATTTACATCTGACTGCAGTTAATAGCAAAGACTGGAAGGACTTGATTTCTTTTCGAGATTATCTAAAAAGACATCCTGAAGCAGTGCAACAATATGAACATATCAAGAAAGAAGCTGTAAGAAAGGCTCACGGCGAGGGTGAGATCTATAGGAAACACAAACAAAAATTTATTAAATATATTCTCCATAGATCAAAAATGCCTCTTCAGAAGCCAGGTACGAGGCATATTTGTTGAATAAAATGGCTTGGAAAGATGCATTAAAGGAAGGGCAGGAACTTGTTTTAGCTACTAGCTCTAAAGACGGCAAACCTAACGCCAATCTAGTTATCTCAAATGGTCTTGTTGATGATAAATTATTAGTAAGCGATTGCCAGATGACTACAACAATAAAAAATCTGCAACAGAACGGCAGAATTTGTGTTATTGCAAAGCATGGTAAAGAATATTACAGAATTAGAGGTGATGTCACAATTTATTCCTCTGGAAAATATTTTGATCTCGCAGTTAAGAAAAGCACTCCTGAATATCCCGTAAAGCACGCAATATTAATTGAAATCAAAGAAGTGTTTGATTTAGACAAAGGTAAAAATATTCTTTAGTGCCTCTTCAGGTTCTCTATTGCTTCATCTACTTTTAGCAGGTCCTCTGAGCCGTTTTGCATGTTTCTGAGCTTTATCTTTCCTTGTGAGAGTTCTTTTTCTCCCACAAAAACGACAAAAGGAATCTCCATCTTGTTTGCGTAATCCAAATTCTTTCTCAAATCTCTGCCAGCAAGGTCCAAATCAGTATTGATTCCAGCTTTTCTGAATTTTCCAGCGATTTCAACCGCTTTTTCAGTTGTTTTGATAGGAATTATGTAAACCTTGGTCTTTGTTTTGACTTTTTCTGCTTTCAAAACTTCCAGAAGCCTCTCAAAGCCTATTGCCAATCCAGTTGCCGGAACATCCTGTCCTGAATAGACTCCAATTAATTTATCATAACGTCCGCCGCCAGCAACACTTCCAATGTCTTCGCCAGCGTCAACCTCAAAAACAAGTCCCGTGTAGTAATCCAGACCTCTTACTAAACTTAAATCAAAAACGAAATTCTTGATTCCAAAATCTTCCAAACACAGCAAGAACTGCTCAATTGTTTCCCTGTTTTTATCGCAAATCTTTATTGTCTTGGAAATTGCGTACCAGCTTCCGCGTGCTTTCATTAAAGTCAGAATCTCATTAACGGATTCAGATGAAAGCATCTTTCGAAGCTCTTTAGCAACTTCCTCTGGGCCTATTTTGTCAATTTTATCTATAATTCTGAGAGTTCTTGTAACTTGTTTTTTTGATACGCCTGCGCTTTCAAGCAATTCATTCATCAAAGCTCTTGAATTAATTCTGAACGTGAATTTTTCCAAACCGATTGCTTTCATAACAGCTGATGTACAAGCCAGCAATTCAGCATCTGCCATTGGGTTTGCAACCCCGATAATATCGATATCACATTGTGTAAATTCTCTGTATCTGCCTCTCTGAGGCCTGTCGTAACGCCAGACCCTATCTATATTATATAGCTTCAAAGGTTTCGGTAAATTTGGATTTGAGCTAATGATTCTTGCAAGAGACGGCGTCTTTTCAGGCCTCATTACAACGTCTCTTCCGCCCTGATCTTTGAATTTGAATATCAATTTGCTTTCAACGCTTTTCTCTTTGAGCAAGGCCTCATATTCCAAAACGGGCGCATTCCAGGGAGCAAAGCCATAAGTTTCGAGGACTTTTCTGATTTTATCTATTAGTTCCAGCCTCAAAATCTCATCTTCGGGAAGGAAATCCCTCATGCCCCTGACAGTTTCAAGATTAATCTTGGCCATGTTTTCACCTATAGTTTCGTTGTTTTTATTGGTTTCCATTTTCTAACCTCGCTCTTGCCAGCTTACTCGCCAGCTCGACAGCTTCCTTCGGCGTTTTTGCAGTCTCAAACCTATATTTTTGTCTAGCATCCAAGAATTGGTTTTGTAGTTTTTCTGTCCAACCGCCGGAATTGGCTAGCATTACTACCGGTATCCTATTCTGATAAGCAACTGAGATTTCATTCAGCGTGCCAGACCCGCCATTAATGGAAATAATTGCATCACAGGCGAGAGGGAGCAGGTACTCCCTCAAACCTATAGCACCATAAGTTGGCACAAATACATCTACTTCCGGAGCTAAATCCTCTATCTTTCTTGGCACGCTCAAAACAAAACCACCAGCAGCTTTGCAACCTTTGGCGGCTTCTCTGACTAAGCCAGCTTGTAGCTCTACGCCGCCAACTAAGATAGCTCCCGCCTTTGCTATTTCTTGCCCTATTTCTTGAGCTATTTTCCGGTATTGCTCTATTGGCAAATCTTCGTAAGATCCTATCAAACCTATTTGTAGTCTTCTCATTTTGCACCTCCTAAAATGTCGTTAAGAAGTCCGTTGTACTTCTGACAAAGCTCCCTAACTTGTTGCACATTTTCGGGAACTATGCTGGCCCATTTCTCCAGATTTTCCCAATAAGGAATTATTTTGCCAGATTCTGTTTTTCTTCCGTCTATGCCGAAAAAGTCTCGTAGTTCTATCCACTCAAATAAATCGTAAGTGCGAAGCGCAACAGTTTGCTTAACTGCACCATTAACTTTGTTTATGGCTTGCGTACCCCAAACTCCGAGATAAACTTTTGGAATTTTTATGCTAGCTTTTTCTAGCATAGAAATAACGTCAACCAAAGTATTGCCCTCAAAGGCCCCAACGTCTGCCAGTGCTATTTCTTTGCCTTTGTATTTGCTTGCTAGCTTGCTAATTTGCTCTTCGAGGCTTGGTGCTCCTGGTCGCGAGCCTATCTTGGTTTCGTAAGTTTTTGGGTCAGTCAAGCGGGTCACGCTAAAAAAACCATTGACTTTGCTCGGATTTACATATACATCATCTAATGTGACCACTGGCAGATTTTCTTGTGATAGCAAATACTGCAGCAGCTTAGAGAGTGCATCTGCAGAAACAGATTCCTTAATTATGTTTGCTGGCACATACGCCCAAAATTCTTGCAAGAATCTATCTTCAAGAGCATCTATCGCAACTTTCTGTCCTTCATTTAATTTGTAGCCTAGCCTTCTTTCTAAAGTTAGAGCTAAGTCCTTACTAACTAAATAGGTGAAGGCAACCACGCGTTTTTTCGCCCTCTACGACTCCATCTTCTATATTCTTATCTAAGTTGTTTTTTTCCATTTCAATTCACCTCAAAAACTAAGGGGCGGCTGCCGAGAATCGAACTCGGTTCTAGAGCTCCACAGGCCCCAATCATACCATTAGACCACAGCCGCCATAATGCAAACTTGCGAGTTTGCGGAATTGAAAACTGTTTTGCAGTTTTCAATATTCTTACATCTGGATAGATGAAGACAATCACCACTTATAATATTACTTGAGCTAGAGAAAAGATTTCTAACAATGAAGGCAATCAGCTCTTTTTGCCATGATTAAACTCCCGATTGGTGAGTATAAAAAGCTTTTGTTTTGTTTACTTGAGTATACGAATGTCTTTTTAGTGCGCGGGCTCAAAGCTCTTTGTAGCTATCAGTTCTTCGTAAGGTAATTTTTTCCGAATGTTCCAGTTTTCATCAAAAAGACACCTAATTGTGCGAGAAATTTCTAACTCTTTAGGTTCAACTTTTGATGCGAGATACAAAGTATAATCTATCTCTGGTTTTTTAACGAAATACCAGCTTTTGTAAATTGCTGCAGAAGCCGCTGATTTTTCTTCCTCTGTTTTGCAAGGAGCATACAATCTTAAACAATCTGCAAACAAATTTGCAAACCAATTAAGCGTCATAAGACATTCTTTTGGTGTTACTTTTTTGCTTTTATAAAAAATCTCTACGTATGATTTTACTTCCTGAGGTATTTTAGGTATGACGTCAAGTTTAAGGTAATCTAAAAGCAATTTTCTGCCGGCCAGCCGCCTATTCGCATCTGATTCTAGCAGCGCATTTCGTATAATTTGTGACAACGCAAAGCCCATTTCGCCTGCCGCTCGTTCCTCATACTCCAACCAGAACTTGTTGATCCCGACTATTGGCGGGCTAGACAAAAGTTGTGTGCTAAAACCCTCCTTCCATTGTTCATAATGCATACATTCATGTGGCAGATACGATACTAATTCCTCCAACGACCCTTTTTCCAAGTAATCTTCTGATATCAGTAAATTTCCGATAGAGTGATCAAAAGCAAAATCCAAAGATGTGACGCCCGCAGGAAGCTGCACTGTTCTTATTTCTATTAGGTTTACTGGCAGAGAAAAGCGATTACAGTTTTCTGCCCATGATTTGTTAAGGGAGTCATACTTTTCTTTGAACATATCAAAACTATGCGAGATAACAATTTAAACTTATTTTACATTATTTAGCCATGGCCACATTAAAAATAGACTGTCCTGGACACGGAAACAGGAATCATCCGAAGCTGATGTTCATAGGTGAAAGACCTGGAGCCAAAGAATTAGAGACTGGGCATCCTTTTGTTGGCAGGGCCGGAAAATTCCTTGATAAACAGCTGGAAAAGATTGGCGTAAAACGTGCTGATTGCTACATAACTAACGTTGTCAAATCTTATGCTCCTGACAATAAACCGCCGACAGATGAAGAAATCAAGGCATATTTACCAATTCTGGAAAAAGAAATCGCTGAGGTAAAACCAGAAATTATAGTTCTATTGGGAAAGACTGCTGCGAAAAATGTGCCAATTAAAGCTCCTTACACCTATATCGAACTGCCACATCCATCTGCAGCAATGAGATTTACTAAACAAAGATTGAAATTCGAAGAGGGTATGCAAGTCTTGAGCAGATTATAGCCATAAACTTATAAACTCACAATTTAGTGGGAATTAAATTGAGAGTACAGTTCTCGATGTTATCGCTGAACCTAGTTCAGCGGGATAGCCGAACTCGTTCGGCTATAGTGCCTCAGATTTGAGGGCCGCGCAACCGGGTGTAAAAAACCATGGATTGTGCACTCGTTTGCTGTTTTCTTGATTAGGAAGTATAGAAAATGGAATTTAAAGAATTAGGTTTAGACCCTCAATTAGTAAGGGCTGTAGAAGAAATGGGCTATAAAGAGCCAACTGACATACAAAAGGCAACCATACCGCTGATAAGAGCCGGAAAGGATGTTTTCGGACAATCTATTACGGGATCTGGAAAGACTGCCGCTTTTGGTTTGCCCATCTTAGAGAAGATTTCTCACAAAGGTAAGATTCAGGTTTTAGTGTTAGTGCCAACCCGTGAGTTATGTGAACAAGTCGCAAAAGAATTCATAAAATTCTCAAAATACAAACCAGTAAGGATTACGACTGTGTATGGCGGAGTTGCCATCGGGCCGCAGATAAGGAACTTATGTGATACGGACATAGTTGTCGGTACTCCTGGCCGGATTTTGGACCATTTAAGCAGGCGCACACTAGATTTGCGCAATGTTTCATTTTTAGTCTTAGATGAAGCTGATAAGATGCTTGAGATGGGTTTCATAGACGACGTTAAGGACATCATAAGATACGTACCTAAACAAAGACAGACTCTGTTATTTAGTGCAACGATTTCATCTGAAGTTATGTGCATAGCTCAGAACCATATGATAAACCCTCAAAAAGTTGAAACTGACATTTATTTTGAAAAAAGCCAGTTAAAGCAAGTTTATTATAACGTGCCGGGGGGAGACAAATTTTCCTTGCTCGTACACCTGATGAAACAAGAAAACCCCACATTGGCAATTATTTTCTGCGCAACTCGGCGCAGAGTGGATATGGTAGCTAAAAACCTGCAAAAACACGGTCTTAACGTTTTACCAATACACGGCGGTCTGACTCAAGCAAGAAGAACTCAAATCATGGAATTGGTTAAAGCGAATAAAGTCAAAGGTCTTGTAGCAACTGATGTAGCTGCCCGAGGCCTTGACATAAGGAATGTTACACACATTTTCAATTACGACATACCAAGGACATCAAAAGAGTACGTGCACCGAATTGGTCGTACTGCGCGAGCTGGCGAAACGGGAAGAGCCATTTCTTTGCTGTGCGGGGAAGACCATGAAAACTTCAGACACGTACTAGCAGATAGGGAACTTGAAATCGACGTTGCTGAAATGCCAAACTTCCAAAAACTTCAATTTGAAGCCATTAGAGCAGAAGGGTCAAGATTTGGTGGTGGTCCGAGGAGATTTGGCCAAGGACAAAGACAGCACCATAGCCAAAGGCCAAGACACTGGCGTTAGAATAATTTTAGATTTTTTTCTTTAATTTTGGACCTGGCAGCTTGAGCAGTTCTTCTCGAACTGAATTTTTTTGAGCCCCGTACAGGCCGTATCCGACAGCGAGAGAAGTTAGATACGCTGGCAATACACATATTGGCGGAATAAGTTTCGCCACGGCTGCAATAGCGGCGAATACACCTACCACGATGGGCATACTGTATAACGCGCGCCAAGGTTTTATGCTACTGACTTTGTAATGTATCCATCTCGTCTCGAAAAGAGCATCAGAGTCATCTTGTAGTGCTATGTCCGTAAGTTTCATTACCAGATTTTCATTCTGCGTCAGAAAAATTTTATTTCGTTTCGGACATTTCACCATTTCATACACGAGCAAGATAGCGTGAGTCGTTTCATGATATGTGCAACCTTTTAGCTCTGCAGAATTAGATGTATTATATGTTCTAATTATTCCATTTTGCCAGTCCTGGCAACATGGATGTTTGAAAGGATCAAAACGGAAGCCCAACTCAAACTTTGGCTTAAAATCGCTTTCCAGGTAATCAAGAGCCTCGTTTAAGGCTTCTTTGTCTTTAAACAAATCATCTAATGTTCTGAATTTGTTTATGCAAGAATCATAATGCGACTCAACGTCGGCAATTGTCGCCATTAAATTTTGGTAAATGATATATTTTAAAGGATTGCCGACAATTATTGGTATGGTCGAGACTGAGAAATCAGCTGGCTTCATTGTTTTTAGAATTGAAAAGGGAATTAGAAAATATCTTTTGTTATACAAAAAAGCATCTGGAATCTACCGGGAAAGCTGGGGCTTTCCGAAAGGATGGACTGAAAAAGGCGAATCTGAATTAGAAACCGCGAAAAGAGAAACAGCTGAAGAAGCCGGAATCAAGGACTTGGAAGTTATTCCTGGATTTAAAGAAACTGTGAAATTTTTCTTTAAAAAAGAAGGAAAAATGATTGCAAAAACAGTTGTTTGGTTTTTGGGAGAAACAAAACAGGTAAAAGCGGAAGTCTCGTGGGAACACAAAGAAGCTGACTGGTTTGACTATGAAAGCTCTATGCAAAAACTGACTTTCAAGACTGACAAAGAAGTTTTGCAGAAGGCGGAAGAATTTATGAAACCCAAGAAAATGCAAAGCAATTTTCTGGGCCCAAAAAATCAGTAGATTTTTTAGGGAAACCGAGAAGTGACTTAAGTAACTTTATTCCTCGGTAGTTTCCTCAAGATTCTTTTCTTTTTGTTCCTTGTATTTTGCTTTATTAAACAAAAATCTGACTTCTATGTCTTGTATCTCTGGTATTTTTTTCTTTAATGTGTCTTTGTAATTATTTATATCGTCCACGCCAGACATGGACCAGTCTCTTCCTCTGCTTGAGCTACGCGTCAAAGGAATGCATAGTGGATATTCTCTGCCATCTATGCCATAAGACTCGGCAATATCCCATATTGTTCTGCTTGCCTCATAGCCTACGCTTGGTACGGCGTCAATTATCTTGTTTAACGTTCTGTCATCTGACCTTACTGGTTTTATGAACAAAAGTGCGTCTACTGGCATGCGCTAAGAACAACATATTGTTTTTTATCTTTTGCTGTAACCTAAGCTTTTTATTCTGCTTTTCACTTGTTTATATTGGCTATGATGAACTTTGAATTGGCAAAGCTGTTCTACGACTTAGCTGATATTCTTGAGGCTCAGGGAGTGCAGTGGAAGCCTACTGCCTACAGGAAAGCTGCAAGAACTATGGAGAGCCTTCAGGAACCTATTGAAGACATTTATGGGGAAAAAGGTCTAACGGCACTTGAGGCGCTGCCTGGAATTGGCGAAAGCATAGCCAAAAAAATTGTTGAGTTCATCAAAACAGGAAAGATCTCTGCTTACGCGAAAGAAATGAAGAAATTGCCTAGAGAATTTGCAGAGATGATGGAAATACAGAGCCTCGGCCCGAAAAAAGCGAAGATTCTCTATCAAAAACTGAAGATAAAATCTATCAAAGGCCTGGAAAAGGCCATCAAAGAACACAAAATTGCAAAATTGAAAGGTTTTGGCCCAAAATCTGAAGAGAATATTCTTGCAGGTCTTGAGATGCACAAGAAGAGAAAAGAGAGAATGCTTCTGGGAGAAGCATTCCCAACAGCAGAATATATTGTTAACCAGTTGAAAAAATTAAATGAAATTCAACATATCAGTCCTGCGGGTTCTCTGAGAAGAATGAAGGAAACCATAGGAGATATTGATATTTTAGTTGTACCTAAAGATGAAAAACCTGCGACAATCAAAAAAATAATGAATTATTTCACAACCTTGCCTGAAGTTTCTCGCGTGTTAGCAAAGGGCGAAACAAAATCGTCTGTAGTTTTGAAGAATGGCATCCAGGCAGATGTCCGCGTTCTTCCAGACAAGATTTACGGTGCTGCTTTGCAGTACTTTACTGGCAACATAGACCATAATGTGAAGCTTAGAGGTATAGCAATCAAGAAAGGATTCAAATTATCTGAGTATGGCTTGTTTGACAGGAAAACAAACAGGCTTGTTGCCGGCAAGACTGAAGAAGAAATTTACAAAAAATTAGGTCTAAACTACGTGGAGCCTGAGTTGAGAGAAAATACTGGTGAAATAGAAGCCGCACAAGGGGGAAAACTGCCAAAACTTGTAGAATTAAAGGACGTAAAAGGCGATTTACATCTGCACACGAATTGGAGTGATGGTTCTGATACTATCGCGGATATGATTTCTGCTGCCCGAGATTTGAACTACAAATACATCGCATTTACGGACCACTCAAAATCAGATACTATAGCTCATGGAATGGATGCAAAAAGACTGGAAAAATATGTCGCTGCTGTGCGTTTGGCAGCAAAGAAATTTAAGGACATTAAAGTACTTGTGGGTGCAGAAGTTTATATTCACGCTGATGGAAGTTTAGATTACTCAGATAACATCTTGAAAAAATTAGATGTTGTAATTGCATCAATACACCGAAACTTCAAGATGCCCAAAGAACAGATGACTTCGAGGATATTGAAAGCACTTAGCAACAAATATGTTTCAATCTTTGCACATCCTACCACCAGGCAAATTTATAGGCGAGAGCCGATTAATTTTGACAAGAAAAAAGTGTTTGAATTCTGTGCAAAGAATAAAATTGCCTTGGAAATCAATGCAGGACCAGTAAGACTGGATTTGGGTGATTCTGATATTAAAGAAGCTATATCATTCGGCTGTAAACTAATAATAAACACTGACGCACATAACACAAACCAGTTGAATTACATGCTGTTTGGAGTCGCTATGGCGAGGCGCGGGTGGGCAGAAGCAAAAGACATAGTAAACACTTACCAATTGAAAGACCTGCCAAAGATATTTAATCATTTGCGATTTTAATCAAAATATGCGACTTTCAGAAATGATTCGTTATTATTCAAAACCCGGTATAGCTCAAGAATTAGCCCGCTATGCTGAACACAGGGAAGTTGCGGTACAATTTCAGGATAAGTTTGGCAGGCGACCTGATATTATCCAGTTTCCAACTGATGTTCTAAATCAGGTTAGAAAAGGCGCAACTTCTTTCCACGCTTCTCAAGAACGCTGGTCAAATCCTCTGAAGTTAGGCCCTGAAACCACAAAAAAAGATATGGACGACCTGCGAACGGGCTGGGATTTAATTATAGATATTGACTGCAAAATTGTAGACTGGTCTAAAATCTGCGCTGAGCTGCTCATAGAAGCGCTGAAATGGCACGAAGTAAATTGCGTTTCGCTGAAGTTCTCAGGCGGAAGCGGCTGGCATCTCGGAATTCCTGCAGAAGCTTTCTCTGACGAGAAACTAGCTTTCCCGGAAACACCACAAATAATCGTTCAGTACCTAAGAGAATTCATCAAACAGCGTCTTGTCGACAGGATTTATGAATTTGAGGGTGATTTGAAAAAAATAGTTGAGAAATCCGGCAAGAAAAAGGAAGAAATTTCACAAATATCAAAAGCGGGCAGTGCCGAAGGAAATATTTTTGATCCGTTTTCAGTTTTAGGAATTGACATTGTAGCCATTTCTCCGAGGCATATGATAAGAATGCCCTACTCTTTGAACGAAAAAAAATGGCTGGCATCCATTCCAGTCAAACCTCAGGATTTGAAAAGATTCACAACAGACTGGGCAAAGCCCGAGAACATAAAAGAAATTTCAAACAATTTCTTGAACAAAGAAAAAATAATCCTGGGAGAAGCTTCGCAACTGCTTATGCAAGCTCTTGATTGGAGAGCTGGCTTAGAGTTGAAGGAAGTCAAGAAAGAAGTAGGGAAAAAGTTTGAGTTTACGGAAAAAGTACCAAGGGAAGCTTTCCCGCCTTGCATAAAACTTATTCTGGCTGGCTTGCCAGATGGTAGGAAGCGCGCTTTGTTTGCTTTAATTAATTTCCTGAAATCTGCTGGTTGGCCCTTGCAGGAGATTGAGCAGGAACTCCAGACATGGAATATGCAAAACCAGCCGCCTTTGAAGCAGGGCTATATTAAATCACAGCTGTCATGGCACAAAAGGCAGCAGACAACATTCCCTCCGCCAAACTGCAAGAAATATTTTGAAGATTTTGGAGTGTGCAAGCCAGATATCACCTGTGGAAGAATAAAAAATCCAGTCTCTTATCCACGATTTAAGATGAAGGTTGGTAACAAGACTTGATTTGCGTTAATTTTTTTGAAAAATCTACGCCGCTCAACTCTGCGTGCTCAAGAGCAAATCCTAGGTATCTATTCACTGTATCCTTATCGCAGCCTTTTTGTGCGTGATCTAAAGCAACGTCTAACCAGTAATTAGCAAAATAAAATTCATTCTTCTGCGTACTAGTTAGGCCCCATGGGCCTGTAAAATTTCGTTCTAACCAATTCAAACTTTCAAATTTTCTGACTCGGGTTTGCAAATCTGTGTTGTTCATTTCATAAAGCCGAATCAATTGGTTTAAAACTATTTCTATATGCTATTATACCGAAATTGACTTAAATAAAAAATTCGGGTTTATATTGGAGGTTGCTGTGGTAGCGGCATTTTATTTTATATGCTTATAAATGTCGCTGCGTTAGCTCGGGTATTGAAATAAAATGACGGAGAATTTTACCTACGAAGATTTGTATGAACTTTTGCGTGCTGAGAAATATTCAACAGACCTGCAGAGCCTAAATTCGGAACAGTTAGGTAAAATAAAGCAATACCTTGATGCGAAGCGAACAATCCTTCTAAAAGATAAGAGTTCTGAGTTTGACAGGGCAAAAAGGGACAAGCTAAGGACTGAGCTGGAGAATGCCAGGCGCGCCATGAAAGATCTGTATGAAAAAAGAGAGAAGAAAATAATCAATAGGGCAATGTTCACCGCGAGAATGGCGTTTAAGATGCGCGACACTACAAACATGCTTCCTTCGGAACAGGAACTTTACGACAGACTCGTTGACGTTTTGAAGTTTGGCTGGGCATCTTTCTTCAAAGAACTTAATAGAGCTGGTGTCAATTCGACAGAAGAGCCAAAGCTTTTAAAAGAACCTTCAAAGAGACTACTTAAGTTCAACGAGGCCATACCTGAACTAATGGATTCAGAGCTGAAGAAATATGGTCCATTCGAAGCAAATCAGGTCGCAAGCCTCCCTGATGAACTTGCTGAGTTATTGATTCAGCAAAAAAAAGTCACGGAATTAAGAGAAAATGAAGCTTCCAAAAACAACTAAACGCTACTGCCCCTACTGCAAGAAGCATACAGAACACAAAATTACTGTTGAAAGAACCCGTGCGAGACCAAAAACAAAGAAACGCGGTTTATCATGGGGCACGAGGCACATGGCGAAGATATCTTCAGGTTATGTGGGCTTCCCTCGTCCAATACCACGCGATAAAGCAAAAACCAGCAGAAAAGCAAACCTGAAGTTTGAATGCTTTGTTTGCAAAAAGAAACATTTCCAACAGAATCCAATCAGGTTGAAGAAAGTGGAGCAAGCATGAAATCATTTGAAAATAAATCAAAATTTGCCAAGGTAAGATGCGAGAAATGCAAGAATGAACAGATAATTTTTGGAAAAAGCTCATCGCAGGTCAAATGTCTTGTTTGCAACGAAGTTCTTGCAGAGCCAACTGGCGGAAAAGCTGACATAAAAGCTAGAGTGCTTGAAGTATTATCCTAATCTTAGAGTGTGAATTAATGTATCAGAAAAAAGGTTTTCCTGAAAAAGATGATTTAGTTGTTTGCACTGTCAAAACTATTCTTGCTAGCTCAGTTATCGCCGACCTTGATGAATATGAAAAAAAGGAAGGGATGATTCACGTCTCTGAAATTGCGAGAAAATGGGTCAGAAATCTGAGAACATACATGAAGGTTGGCTCAAAAGTTGTTTGCAAGATAATGGAAGTAAAGCCAGCTGAAAATTTTATCTCATTATCTGTAAGAAGAGTTGGTGCGGCCCAGCACAGAAACAAAATGGCTGAATGGTCTGATGAAAAGAAAGCTAATGATATTCTGGAAGTCTTCGCAAAACAGGCAAATCTTACAACAAAACAGCTGTATGATGAAATCGGAAACAAGATTCTAGATAAATTTGGTTTGCTATATCCGTTTTTCATGGATATTTCCAGAGAAGGAGAAAAAGTTCTGCTTGATTTGGGCGTAGAGAAGGCCTTGGCAAAGCAATTGGGCGAACTTATTCAGAAAAGAATAGTTATACCAAAGGCAGAAATTACAGGTACTTTGACTATGGAAAGTGCTGCGCAAAACGGGCTTGAAATAATAAAAAATGCAATTACAACAGCAAAACAGATTGCTGCAAAGAAGCAGGCAGAATTTGGATTAAAATATCTGGGAGCACCAAAATACAGATTTAAACTTGTTGCATCAGATTTCAAAATAGCGGAGGAAACTTTAAAAGAAATTAGCACCCAGCTTTCTAAGTTGCTGGAAACAAATGAAGGTTCAGCAGAATTCAAGAGGGAAGATTAATGACTGAATCAAAGTGGATCCTTAAGAAAAACTTCACCCAACTCCCAAAACTTCAGAATCCAATTCTCGTTGAAGGCCTGCCAGGCATTGGCAGTGTGGGAAAAATTGCTGTTGACTATCTTGTTGATCATCTTAAATCGGAATTGC
>Ga0315294_10003253_pt1 | contig 17674 bp, 13 predicted proteins | sample YL17G13_40_MG_FD_203626 | JGI IMG/M metagenome (GOLD analysis project Ga0315294, IMG submission 203626) | Sediment microbial communities from Yellowstone Lake, YNP, Wyoming, USA - YL17G13_40 | ecosystem: Environmental > Aquatic > Freshwater > Lake > Sediment | place: USA: Wyoming | collected... | reverse complement strand
ATAGCTTTTAAGATTTCCACCGAGCTTAAAATCCTTCGCGGATCCTGCAAAGGACACGAAGACATCGTGCACAACATCTTCGGCCCGGCCGGCATCATTCAAGAGAGCCATGGCTAACGTCAACAGATGGTTAAGGTACTTCTCGTAGATACGCCGCAGGGCATCTTTGCTGCCGCGCTTGAACCTCCATTTGAGCAGTTCGTCTTCTATCATCCGCCAGCTCTCTTGTTTAGCCTTAAGAACGATCATTCATTACTAATATCACGAATACGCAGATGGTTTTAGTATAAAGAAATCCAATTTTTTTGCTACCTGTAACGTTCCATGCTCTAAAGCGGGATTTTCATTCACAAAGGCACATAGAAAAGGCCGAGCCAATCGGCCCGGCCGTTGGAAGGGTCGTTTTGTACAGCGAGTTGTCTGCTACTACAAGGGTTCGTAGTCGGCGGGGATTTCAGGCTCGACATCCTCGGCCAACAGGTCCACGTTCCACTGGAACTGGTCCAGCGTCGACGTATGACGGATGTTTCCATCGTCAATAGCCTCGATTTCCACGAGGACGGGGTAGCCGGTCTCCACGGCGACCCACAGCCGACCCGTGAAGCTCTTGAACGGGAGGCCGCTCGAGTCCGTCGTTTCGATGCCCTCACAGAGCACGCCGTCGATCGTCTTTTGGCCCAACGCATGATGTTTGAGGGCCAGGCAGCAGTTGACCAGGCCCTGGGTGTCTGTCCAACGATCCTTGTCGGCCCGCACTCTCTGGACCTGCGCATCGCTCATTGCCTCCTTGTTATACTTTTTGGCATCATGGGCCACCCATATCGTGGTCTTCGCATCCACATCGTAGTAGATCGTACGACGTATCTGACCGTCTCGATACTTGTCCGTGCGTGTGACCGCCGCGGAACGCCAGGTGATCGTATAGGCATTGGGCCAGTTGTCATTCGGATCGCGTGAACCGGTCCCTCTTGACCGGAAGATGACGCCTGGGCTGGCCTCAATTTTCTGGGCGATCTCGGCCCAGGCCACGCCGGACTTGTTTTCGGTTGTGATGAATTCAAATAATCCCAGGACGACCACGGCGATGATAACCGCTGCGGCGGCTAATTTTGTAATTGGACTTTTCATAATTGTTCTCCTTATTTTCGGCAAAGCAAATGCCGACTGTTGTTTCATTGATTGTTTCTGTGCATCAAGTAATTCATTTAAAACTGTTTGATCCTTTTGGGTATTGGTATCAATACCCAAATCCAGATTCTTGACGAGTTTTTCTATATTCTCTGACGATCTCACTTTTCCACCTCACCATTCAAGATTGACCGCAGCTTGTTCAATCCATATCGATATCGACCTTTGACTGTATTGACTGACACACCCTGCGATTGAGCGATTTGTCTGAACTTCATGCCGGCCCGAAGGTGCAGGATTACAGCCTCTCGCTGCTCGTATGGAAGTCGTGCCATTGTTCTGCTCCATCGTCTCAATTCTTCGCTCTGTATTATCCATTGCTCGGGTGTCTTCGACTGCGAGACAACGGGTTCCGCTTCATCCAGCCCGACAGTTTGCCGGCACTGATTTGCCCGGTTTTTGTTTCGGGCGCGATTCGCAACACAGGTCAGCAGGAAGCTTTTAAGGTTGCCGCTGAGCTTGAGCGTCTCGGCCGATTGTGCAAATGAGACAAAGACATCGTGCACTATATCTTCGGCATCACTCGCATTGTTCGAAAGAATCGCCACCCTCAGCAGGTCTTTTTTATACTTTTCATAGATACGGCACAGAGCATCGCTGCTGCCGCACTTGAACTTCCATATTAGCACTTTATCTTTGAGCATCGGTAATTTACTTTCCCAAGCTTAGGATTACTACCATATATAACACAACTGAATAGCTTCTTTGGGTATCAAAAAACAAGAATTTTCAGAAAATTCTGGCAATGCCGCCGGTGAAATGAACAAAAAAAGCCGAGCCAATCAGGCCCGGCCTTTGTATTAGGACGTGATTCGATCTTGGGACTACTGGCCGTCTTTGGGTGTGCCGACCGAGTAGATGACTTCAGTTCCGTCGCTGAGTAAGTACTTTTCTCGTTTGAATAAAAAGACACGACCCTCCACTGTTTCCTCATATGTACCGAGGTCCTCTCCCGGCCCCGCTTTCTTAAGTCGGCGCAATTCCTCCAACTGTGCGCTGAATTCTTCCCGATGTGCCATGTCGTTCACTCTATACTCAGCACCTTCCCGCATGTCCTTTATTTGGCCGTCCGAAAGTTGATATCTGTACACATGAACTCTCATCCGACCGGTACCGTCCACTATCGTTTCTTCGACCCTGAGTAATTCCTTCTTGCCCTGTTGGCTCAGGTTCTTCATCTCTCCTTCTAGATAGAGCGATCGGAAACCAGGTGGTATGCTGATTTGGCGGTCACCTGGGCTAAACTCCACGTCCCATTCGAATTGGTCGACGAACCCTTGCATTCGGCTACTGCCGTCCTCTCCGGCAGTAGCCTCGACTTCTATCAGCACGGGATATCCTGTTTCCACACTTACCCATAATCGCCCGACGAACGTTTTGGTCGGGGGGGCTCCACATACCGTGGGATCATTGGTCTCGAGGCCTTCACAGAGAACGCCGTCGATTGTCCGGGTTCCCACCTTACTATGCTCGACGGACAACATCCGGGAAATGATGTCCTCCGGATGCAATCATGGGCTCTGATCGTTCTGTACAGACTGGACAGTTTCTTCCTTTATGGGTTCCTCAGCATACACGTTTTTATCATAGGCAAGCCACACCGTAGTCTTAGTGCTCAAGTCGAAGTTTACTGTCCGCCGAATTTGACCTCCCCGGTACCAGTCCGTCCGTGAATGCAAGGGAGATTTGTAATGCATTATGTGGGCTTTGGGCCAATCATCATTGGGGTCTCCCATGCCGATCTTTCTCGTACGGTATATTACCCCCCGGCTGGATTCCACCTTCTGGGCGACCTCGGCCCAGACTACGCCGGAGGTGCTTTCAGTTTTGACGAATTCAAATAATCCCAGAACGACTACGACAATGACAACCGCCGCCGCGGCTAATTTTGTGATTGGATTTTTCATAATTGTTCTCCAAATATCTGGCCGATTTCCAGCCAATTTTGTTGTTTTACATTCCTTTTGTACTTTCAGGGTATCGTACAAAATTCGCCGATCCATTTCGGCACTGGTATTGATATCCAGAACGTGTAAATCTCTGATACGTTTTACGAAATTCTCTACCGGTTTCATTTTTCAACCTCGCCATCTAAAAGAAAAGAGACCTCAGCTTTTCTAATCCATACCGATACCGGCTCTGGATTGTACCGACCGGCATACCCTGTGATTCAGCTATTTGTCTGAACGTTCTTCTGCCCTGCAGGTGCAGTATAACCACTTCTCGCTGCTCGTAAGGAATTTTGGCTATTGCCTCTCTCAGGCAGTGCAATTCTTCCGCTGATATTAATGCCTGGCTTGGTATCTTATAGTCGGGTATTGCCATATCAGTTTTGTTCATTCCAATGGGCTCTCTTTTTCTTGCACGAACTCTGTCACGTGAAAGATTAGCAACGCACGTCAACAAATATCCTTTGAGGCTTCCGGTTAGTTGGAAGTCGTCGGCAGATTTTACAAAAGAGATGAAAACATCGTGCACAACATCTTCTGCCGCATTTAAGTCATGCAAAGGAGAATTCGCTAATGAAAATAAATCACTCTTGTACTTCTCATAAATACGGCTCAGAGCGTCACTGCTGCCATACTTCATCTTCCATAGAAGAATCTTGTCTTCTATCATTTGAAAGCCTCATTACTAATCTCTAAACGATCGATCGCCATATATACAACGATTAAACCATCTGATTTAATCTAAAGAAACTTATTAATTTCTATCGTATTTTACTTCTCGAAGCGCATAGAAAAGGGCCGAGCCAACTTGGCCCGGCCTTTGTGTCTGGAGGGGGTTCAATTTTGAGGCTACTGACCGTCTTTGGGCGTGCCGACGGACCAGATAACTTCGGTTCCGTCGCTGAGTAAGTACTTCTCTCGTTTGAAGGAGAAAACACGGCCCTCCACTGTCTCCTCATATGTACCGAGGTATTCTCCCGGTCCCGCCGTTTTAAGTTGGCGAAATTCTTCCAACTGTGGAATGAATTCTTTCCACTGTTCCTCGTTATACAATGGCATGTCGTCGGCAGGTTCCCCCATGTCCTCTGTTCGGCCATCCGAAAGTTGATATCTGTGCTCATGCTTTTTCAACCGATAGGTACCGATTATCGTTTCTTCGACCCGGAGCAACTCCTTCTTGCCCTGTTGGTTCAGGATCTTCATCTCGTCCAGATCCCTTCGGGTCTGCTCTACATCAGTTACTTCATCGGCGTCCATTGTGACGAAGTCCTCGCGATCTTCGCTTACGAAAATGTGGCGAGTGCCGTCATCGGTTTTGCCAAAGTAATAGTACCTTCCAATATTCACACCCACGACGGTCACGACTCCGCTGAATATCAGGGCAATCACAGCCGCGTACTTCCAGTTTTTGATTCTTACAGACATGGTCTGTCTCCTTTCGATTTCTTTGAGTACCTCTCGGCGAAGTTGTTGTCGGTGTAGATGCGACACATGTTCCGGCAAGACAACGCCCTTGAGATATCTCTCTGTTTTCTCAATATTATCACTCATGGTTTCGTTCCCAACTATTCTGGTAACACGCCCCAACGCACCAGGATATCCTGTAACCGGGCCAGCCCGCGGTGCAACTGGGATTTGACTGTGCCTTCTTTTCTACCGGTGATCTCACAAATATCCGCGACTGCCTTTCCCTCAAAGTAGCGTAGAATAATCACCGTTCGGTACTTTACTCGTAGCTCCAGCATCGCTTTGTGGAGCAGACTATACTCCTCGGCTACTGCCATGCTGTCACTGGCTGATTGATCGGCAGTATGACTATCGTCGTCCGACTGAAGGCTGACAATCTTGATGCGTTTTTGCCGCCGCCAGTGCATCCGGACTTCATTGGTGGCGATACGATATAGCCACGCCCGGAAGGGGACCTGCCGCCATCGAAATCGCCCCAGTTGTTGAAAGACAGCCAGAAAGACATTCGATGTCAGATCCTCAGCAACTGTGCCGTCAAAGGTGCAATGGTAAATGTATCCGAGAATCTCGCTGTAATATTTGTCAAAGAGCCTTCCAGCGGCTTCGGTGTCTTGCCGGGCCGCAGAGACCAGCATCTGGTCTTCGTCCAAAATTTCGTCATGGGATTCCAATTGGCACTCTAACGCATCGTCAACCATTCGATTGCTCCGGAGTTAGTCATCACCTATTATAATGCACAGAAAGCCCGAAGGTTGCATTTTTTGGAGTCATAGGCGCAATAAAAAAAGCCGAGCCCATCCGGCCCGGCCTTGTTCACAGATTCATAAGATAGTCTATCTATTTAGGCAACGCCGCTTCACGTTCCGCCAGTTTCTCTGGGGTGACGGTTTCTGCGTGCAGATCCCCGAAGATGACGCGGTATTCATTATCGGAGACCTTCCACTGCATCAGAACCTTATCCACGTCTTTGGGGGTAACGGTCTTTCCATAGTATGCGGGGTCCTTCTCGTCCTCCACGAGACGAATGTAGAACATACCGAGCCCCCGTATGGGCATCAGGAAATCCACAAGTTTGTTGCTTATCTCTTCGTCCGTAAGCCCTTTTGACTCTTCCTTTAATCGAAGGGCGGCGGGGGTTTCACTCTTTTCTGCTAACCGTAGAACTGTGGCAGCGACATCCCTTTCATATTCAGCGTGATCCCTTTCGTAATTGGTGATAATCTCTGGATCTGGATACTTGCCAAGCAACTCGACCCATACCTTTAGACCCTGGATGGCGGTCTCCTCAGTGATGTGGGCGGGATATTTGACCACTTTACCGGTATAGTCATCTGGTATGACCGGCTCAAACTCGGCCGCATCAACGGGGACATCCCACTGGAAATCGTGCATCACAAAGTGGTCGCGCGCGATAATCTTGTCTCCCATCTGGTCAACAGTTGTAAAATAGTATCGCTCAGGCAACCGTGTCTTCACATCTACCCACATCTTGGCATCGACCTCAACTTTGTTTGTTATACCGAACCAAGAATTGGGGTCGGTGGTTCGAAACCCTTCGACCTCAATGCCGTCAATGGTTGACCTGCCCAGGCTCTCGTATTTGCATGCCAGGATTTTTTTGGTCAGCGTGCGCGGATGGAACTCCTGCTGCCCTTCAAACCAACCATCGTCAAATTCTACGCGCCAGTACTTCTTCTGCTTATGCAAGATGTAAATCATGGTATTCTTATCTGGGAGCCTATACATTTCTTCGTACTTGCTCCATCCGCCATTGGGGTCGAGTTGTTCAACTTTAGTTTTCCAGCCATATTCTTGTGATATCAAAGAGGTGCCGCGTATTTCTGAACTGTAAGGCTTGTTAGGATCCTCGCCGGTTATCTTATCACTCCATTGGGACCTGAAGGCCTTGACCTGTTCGATGCGGGCCAGCACGTCCGCCAGGGCAATACCGGAGCCGGTGGTCCTCCAGAGAGATAGACCGATCAAACACGCGATAGTAACAACCGCGGCGGCAGCAAGTTTGGTTAATGGACTCTTCATAATCGTGTTCCTTAGACTGAACGGGCGGACCGTTACCGATGTCTGCCGGTGCGCCCGCGAGGTTAACGCTTGCACGGCTTGCGGGTGATTCCGCTTCCACGCATCAAAGTCCGTCCGAGGCTTTTCCGAGCCGATTGTCTCAGTCAGGGCTTCATCGAGCCATTTATTATTTTCAGGACGTTCCATAATCGTCTCCCGTAAAACCGTTTCTTTTCAAATACTTTGCTATCTTACGTTTTGCCCGAACCAGCCGGCCGTTCACTGCCTGCGGCGACAGACCCAGAACTTCCGATATCCGCGCCTGCGAGAATCCGTCGAAGTAACGCAGAACAATCAACTCTCTTTCTGCTTCTCGAAGGTTCCAGACCGCCCGGCGAATGGTTTCCCGGCGATCCCCGCAATCACTGCCGCTCTGTACGGCGTGTTCGTCGCTCAAAGCAGCCGGCTTGATCCTGTTGGCTCTGAGCATCTGCCTCGAAACGTTCCGGCAGATGCCCGCCAGCCATGCGGCAAATCTCTCTTTATTTTTCAAACTCTCTATGTCGCGGCAGGCGATGGCGAAGACTTCCTGTGCGGCATCCTCTGCGAGGTCCCTGTCGGCCAGCATCGAGTACGCCAATGCGACCATCGGGCTGTGATAACGCTCGTAGAGAGCACCGAAGCTTTCCAAATGGCCATTTTGGGCGGCTTCAACTAATTGTGTTTCTGAATTCAAATCCACAACAATTCACCATTCAAAGAACAAGTTGATACCAACTTCTGTTATTATAGTGTAATTCCGAGTTCAAAATGTGCGCGTAAAATCTACTTTTTTAGCTCAACTGCAAAAAAGTTAGTGGGCTGATAAGAAATGAACCCTGCAACTGGTTTGGATTTAACGCTTTAAGGCAATCGCCGGGGTGGCTTACGCCACAGCATGAATGGGTATAATATCACCGCTATCGGGGAGGATGGCAATAACGCTGGGAAGCGACCCGAGCGCCCTAATGGTGGCATACGGCGTAGGGCGGTATCTTCAACGGTGCCGCAAACTTATGTTATTATGCTGGTGCCCATAAAGCGATAAATCCTTTTATAATCATGTTTTAATCCTCGTCGTTCTTATCCGGTGCGGGGCTCTCGCTCGAATCCGCTGCTTCGTCTTTGCCCTTTTTCTCGGCCGGCTTTTCCTTCGCATCCAGCCGCTTTTTGATATCGTCCAGGTCGCTTTTGAATTTTTCCGTTTCTTTCCTGAACTCATCGACGGTCTCGCGCAATTGGACGATTTCGTCCGGAACGAGTTGTTTCTGTTGCCGCAATTGCTTTAGTGCTCTCTCGGCTGCTCGCTCGATATTGTCGTCCGGCTCATCATTGGAAAACGTCTCGACGATGGGGATGGCCTTGGGGTCGCCGAGGGTTCCTAATGCCTCAATCGCCCCGGCCTGAATCCTGTTCTTCGGATGATTGACATAGCCGGCTAAAAAGTTGAGTACCTTTGTTTTATCGTCTTCATTGCGGGAGATGTGCGCCAGTGCGTTGAGGCCCCGGGTGAAGTCCCAGGAACGAAATTCCATCTCACGTTCATCCATGACTCTCTGGAGGGGCACAATGAAGAAAGGCTCATCCAGCATACGAATCGCCTCGATCGCGGCGGTTGCCAGCTCGTTGCGATAAGATACGGATTGGAGGTACTTCAGAAGCAGGCGGCGAGTGCTTTTGTGATGGTAGAGACCAAGATTGCGAATCGCCACCTCCAGAATCGCCGGATTCTTTTCATTTCTTAAAGTTCTTTTTAAAAGCTCCATAGTTTCGGATCTGTAAAAGCCGCAGACATCTCTGACGACCTGCTGGCGCACCCTCGCATTCTCCTGAACAAGCGAGTCGGCGAGCGCCTCGAACGCATCATTGGTGTGAATCTCGCGCAGTGCCGAAGATGCATTTCTGCGCACGGCATAAAACGGGTCGTTGTTAAGAACATCTTTGAGCTTTTCGACGGTCTTCTTATCCTTCATTGTCTTAAGCGCGTCGAGGGCCCGCAATTGCCCAATTACGTCGTTATGGTTCTTAAGCTGCTCATACAGCATCGCCATGGGCTTGTCGAATTTGATATTGGCCAGCAGGCCGTAATCAGGATCGAATCGAACGATGTTCGGCTCGTCGGGCAGCCGGAAGTAGAAGTCATGCTGTTTGCTGTCGACAACGATCTCGCGGTCGATCGGCTCGTCTTTTATCATAAAACGAATTTTCGTCCGGAAATGAAAGAGCATTACATTTTCAGTGACATCATGCGTCTGCTCGACGGAGATTTTGGCGAGCTTGTCTTTCTCCGACCAGTTGTAGCTGACTGTCAAATCGGGATGCCGGCCGTGATAAATCCATTGGTCGAAGAATCTGTCATACGATTTACCCGTCAATTCCTCGATCACCGAACGGAAGTCCTCCGTAACCACACTACTTAAAGCATGACGTTCGAGATATGTTTTCACGCATTTGCGAAACATCTCCTCGCCCAGTTCGGTCCGAAGCATGTGCAGCACCCAGCCTCCTTTGCTGTAGGTCCGGTAGTCGAACTGCTCGTCGGCCCTGCTGTATGAGCGATAGACAATCGGTTTGTGCTCGGGACGGTCGCGAAGCAGGTAGGACGCCGTACCATAAAGGCCCGCCAACATGCTGTCTCTGCCGTTTTTGTAGCCGTCGTATAAATCTTCGTAGTATGTGGCAAAGCCTTCGTTAAGCCACGTATGGCTCCAGTCTTTGCACGTGACATAATCGCCGAACCACTGGTGGACCAGCTCGTGAGCGACGAGACTCTGACTCGAACGGATGTTCTCGGTCTCGTCCGTGAAAAGCGTGCCGGTGCCGAGGATCGTCAGCGAGGTATTTTCCATGCCGCCGCCAAAGTCTTCACACGCCGCCTGGTAATATTTGTCCCACGGGTAGGGCACGCCGATTTCTTTCTCGTAGAACTCCAGCATGTCCGCTGTGTCCTTGAATGAGTTCTCTGCGTATTTGATCTGCGATGCCGGCGTATAAAAAGCAATGGGAATGTCCCTGTACTTCGACTCAATCTTGCCGAGATTTCCTGCCACCAAAGCGATCAGGTAGTTGACGTGGGATTTGTCCTGGAGCCAGCGCACGACCTTCAGCCCGCTGGCTGGATCCATCTCTTCGGAGACGAGCCTGCCGTTAGATATAACCGTCATCTCCTCCGGCACGCGGCAGATCACCTCCGAAGTAGATCGTTCGTTCGGATAATCGTAATTCGGATACCATTGCGGCGCCTCGTGTGTTTCACCCTGGGTATAAAGATGTGTGTCGCCTTCGCGGTAGCCCTTCTCCGGCGTGCGGAAGTACAGACCTTCCTTAGGCTCGGCCTCGTAGACGACCGTGACGGTTGTCTCGGCTCCGGCCGGAACCGCCGGCTCGAAGGTGATCGTTATGGCCTTGTCCGTTGCGGTATATCCTTCAATCTTCGCGCTTGACGTAACCGAGGAAACATCCAGGTCGACCGCGTCCAGCCGGAGCTCCGTCAGCGGCTTGGAAATCGGCGCAAACTTAATCATCGTCGTTCCCGAGATGGTACGTGTCTTGAAGTCGGGTGTCACATCGATGGTGATATGCAGAATGTCAGCCTCCCGGTCCGGGGCGTACTGCGGTTCGGCGATTGCCGCTTTCTCCTGGGCCGCCGCACCGTAGACCATCCTGCCGCACTGCAATTCGTCCAACCTGTCGTCGGCGATTCCGGTGATTGCCATGCCGGCAACGCAAACCAGAAATACACAGCTTGTTATGCGAATAATACGAGCCATTCTATATCTCCTTTTATAGGCTTCTGCAAAATTGAAGTTAGGCATATATTATTTTAGAAAATCAGTTTCACGATTTTCTAAAAATAATCGGGTACCGTATGATAACGCAGTATCGAGTAAAATGTTACGCATTTTGGTTTTAGAAAGAAAAAATCAAAAGAAAAGATTTTTTCTTTCCAAAAGTATGCCCAACTTCAATTTTGCAGAACTCATAAAATAAGACCTCGTCCCGCAATGTCTCAAAGAGCCAAATTCGAGATGATATGTCACTGTACGTTCGTGCAAATATACTGCTATCCCGCAAAAGCGCCAAGCCTGAATTTTGTGGCTGTGTATTTGATTGTGTTGTTATGGGACGTTTACTTCTTAGCCTGTTCGAGAGCTTTGTCCAGATTGCTGAAGCCGTCCTGCCATTCATTGAGCCGGGTGACGTCCTTTTGTTTGGCGATTTCCATGAATTGCTCATAGGTCGCTTCGATAGACTCAGGCATCGGCCAATCGGCACCGGCGGCTTCGCATGCCTGTTGCATGTCGTCCCATCGCATCATAAACGTGTACATTATCGGCAGTTGGGCGACCTGGACGCGGAATCGCAAGTCGGGATTGTCCAGGACGGCGTCTTCGGCGGCTTTCAATCTCTCCCAGCCCTTGCTGAGCGTCTCGAAGGAAAGGAATTTGGCCGTATGCTGCGAAAAGCACCCCAGATGATCGCCGCTTGCCTCGACGGCATCGTGTGTGATCTGCAGATAATCCTTAATATGTGGGCCGGCGGGGCCGTAATAACCGGCGATGAATTCATCGATAAGCTTCTGCCCGTCCAGCTTGGGATCCCAGAGCAGCTTGGCCAGGACCCAGGCGCGCAGCTCGGCCATCTCGGCGCCGTTGGATGTATACGCACCCTGTTCGAAGATGCCCTTGACATTGTGGTCGACGAAAAACTTGACGTTCGGGCCCAGCACTCGCAAATTCGGGTGCGGCATGATATAGTGCCGGAAGTTTGTTGTATAATCCCAGATGTACAGCCGGTTGCATATCTTCGACCAGCCGACAATATCGTCGCGGAACTCCTTGTTTCGCTCATCACTCAAAGGCTTACTGAACGAGCATTCGATGCTGCACAGCCGGACAATCACGTTGGGTCTCGGCTTGGTGATCTTCGGCGGCTTGCGAGTGTACTGATACGCCAATGTGCTGATCGCTACGTTCGGAAATTCTTCTTCGATGTCCTCGGCCACGGCGTTGACAAATCGAAGCATTAGTCCCGCGGGACTGCCTTCTTCGTTCTCTATCGCTGCACACTTACTGCACTGGCAGTTTCCGTACCAGTCGTTCTGCGAGACCGAGGCAATCGTCGCAGCCGGATTATTCCGCAGACGCTCCCTGAGATTCTTGATCAGCTCCTTTCGCATTTCTTCGTTTGTCAGGCAGAGCTGCGCCCGCTCGTGGCTGCGTTTACCTTTGATTTCGCTGAACCATTCGGGATGGTCCTCGAAATATTTTTCCGGCGGGATAAGCGGGAAGAAAGTGTGCACAAATCCTTCGTACGTGTGTTTGCCGCCTCGTTTGGCATCCAGTTGCTCGCTGTTGCCGTTGCTCTTGTTCCGTACGGCCCAGTCGCCGTCGAAGGAGTCGAACCAGAATGTCTCGCGATATTCCAGCGGCGGCAGGTAGTGAACGTTGAGCCGGCCGATTCGGAGCGTCGGCTTGATCGGGATGGTGCTGGCTTGCGACGACCACCACCGGCAGCCGACGTACTCTTCAAGGAACGTGTAAACCGCGTAGAGCGTGCCTCGCGGCCGGCCGCCGGCTAAAATCAAATCATTGCCAACAGTTTGGATGACGATGCCGTCGGAGCCAAGACCGTCGGTGGAGAAATCCGCCGCGGCTAATTTGGCTGCTTCGGATCCGACGAACAGCCGGGATTGGCCGGCGGCAGGGGGGGCTTGAATCTCGAATGTCGCGCCGGTAATCTGGCGGAGAAAGCCGGCCAGTTCGGTCGCCGCGTATCGCTCGGATTCCTCAGCATCCTCGGCGACAACTATGACGGCTTTAGCCGCGCCGTTTAGTGCAATTGTTACTGTCTCGTTTGTCGCTGCTTGTACATATCCGGCAGTAAGTGAAAGAACGACAAGCAATACCATAATTCTGTTTTTTTGTAACATCATTTACGGCCTCCTTCAAGAGCATAAAGTTCAGGACAGTTCGACTTACGGTTTTATTCACAGTTTGTCATAATTCGTTTTGGAATACAACTTTCCAAGCCACCGAGCGATTTTCCGGGCAGTTTATGGTCACGCGGATTTCCGGCCCGGCCTGCTTTGGTTCGATAGTGACACCGGCCTGTCTATCGGCCTGCGAAACATCTACCGACCGGACCTGCCATGGACCGTTGCTGGCCGGAGCGTAAATGCGAAGCTCGTACGGGTCCTCGCCGACGACTTTGGATTTGCCGCGCATCTCTTTTTTTCTGCTGTTCCAGCTCTCCTGGCCAACATCCACGATGCCCTGGGTGATGTGCCTGGATGTGCTCACGAGCACGGGTCTGTCGCCGAGCGGGCGGATGCTGATTATCCGGCAGCAGGAAGGCTGCAATTCCGTTTCGAGCGAGCCCGAGAACGGCGGTACGAACTGATCGGCCCAGTAATCGAAGCCTACGTAGTTTCCATCGGAGCCGGCGGGCAGGTCGAGTTTCTTTAGTTCGACGCGGACTGTATCGGACTGCTCCTCGTTCCAGTTGAACAAGCCGATGATATCTTTTCTTTGCCGGCCTGTTCCGCCCGTTAGATGCCAGATTTTTGCCATGTTCGATTCGAACAAATCGATCGGCCGGCTGCTCAAGCCGTGGTTCGGCATGGAACGTTTGACAATATCGAGCCTGTCGTTGGGCAGGCCGGGCAGCCATTCGCTGGCGATATTCAACTGGCCGCTGATGCCGATCCATGAGCCCCAGGCGCGGGCCTGGCCGAGTGTCAGCGGGTCTCGCAGCATGAGGCAGTCGGGGTCATTGTGCCAGAGGCGGTTGTGCATGAAGTATAATCTGCTGCCCATTTCGGCACAGGGCAGTATATTCCGCCAGTTTGCCTGGATATCCCTTCCGATCCGCATTCCGTCCACCAGCCCGATCGAGGCACCGAGCGTTCGCATGTTCTGAGCAATATTGCAGCCGAGGATGTATACGTCTCTGCCGGCAGCCTGGCGAACGAGTTTCAGGCCGTCACGATAGGCCTCGATGTTCGTCCTGGACGGATCGTGAAAAACCGCATCGCCGAGGTTGTCGTCACGGTAGTCCGGCTTCGGATACAATATCTTTGTGGCCATCCCGGTCCATAGCCCATCAATCTTGATATACTTGTAGCCCCAATCTCTGGTCATTTGGGCTATGACTCCGTACAGGAACTCGCGGGCCTCGGGATGCGTCATATCCAGGCAGCTACCGGCCCAGTACACGGTATAAATCGAGCCATCGTTTTTGTGGACAAACCAGTCCTGGTGGTCGTCGAACACAGGCCGGTTCGGGTCCCAGCCGGTCGGGATGAACCAGATGCCGGCCGTCATTCCCTCTTCATTAATCTTCTCGGCGGTCGGCTTCATCCCGTTCGGGTAGGGGCCGGTCGGATTGTAATTGGTGAAGTCACGCCGGCTTAGTTGCCATTTGTCGTCGATCTGCAGCAAATTGAAGCCGAACTTTGTCAACTCCTGCCCGCAGAACTCCGCAAGCTCGGCCATGTGTTCTTCGTCGGAGGCTCCGCCGTTCGGTTTGGAGTACCAGGTGCAATAGCCTGACGGTTGTTCGGGCAGTCTGATTTTGTATCTTTTTGCGATTGCTCCGGCGTATTCTTCGAGTCCGACCAGAGCATCGTCAAAGTACCCGATGGCGAACGTTTCGCCGGCGACGTTTTCGCCCGGCTCAATGAGCAGGTTTCCGTATTCGCTCCTTGCATCAATACGCACGGAATCCTCAGCCGGTTTCGATAAGACAGTGCCGCTCGCGCGGTCGTGCGTCAGCCAGCCTGCTACGAGGCCAGCACGCGTATCAGGCTCGGCCATAGCCATGAACATATAGCTGGTTCTTTCCTTCTCGGCGGTGGTCAGCCCGTCGCAGCCAAGGATGCGAAGGTCCTCGGTGGCCTTGCCCAGATCGACCTGAAAGCTGACCGGTACCATTTTGTTAATGATGAGCCTTTCATTGGTCGGATTGTGCATCTGCGATTTGATGCAGACGAACGACAGATTACTGTACAGGGCGAGCGTATAGACGTAGCCCGATGGGTATTTAACTTCGATGGCCTGGGCGGATCCGATCGCATCCTGAATCCTTGCCGCGCGGGCCTTGGGGATGTCGTCGCCTGCGGCTTCTCGAAAACGGGCTTCTTTAACGAACACTTTCTCGCCCCGGCGGGCGGAAAACGTGCCGTTACTTACATTATAAGACACGCATAGAATACCGTTGTCAATCGTGATGCTCTTTACGCTATGAGTTGTTGTGCGCCGGTACCTGACCGCCACGCAGCCCGCCATACAGGCAAGCATTAAACATACTATAGTCGCAAGTGAAGCTCTCATAAATCTCCTTACCCATAGGTATATTTATTGATTCAATAAAACCAATAGTATACCCTTTTTCCTCAGAGAGTAAAAGGCCGGATTTCAGCTTGCGTAGCTGTGCAGGCCGGGGAAGAGCCGGGAAAGGTTCACCCAGAGCAGCGTGATGATGATGGCGACCATACCTGCAATGGCCCAGAGGCTGTTAATTCGCGGGTGTTTGCTGCCGAACATGTAGCGGTAATGGAAATATCCGAGGAAAACAAGCCACGACGCCAGCGACCAGAGCTCTTTCGGGTCCCAGCCCCAGTAGTCGCCCCATGCGAGTTTGCCCCAGTAGCTGCCGAGGATAAGGCCGAGCGTCAGTAAGGGAAAGCCGACGCAGACGATACGGTACGTCGCCTGTTCGGGTGGCAGGAGATTTTCGCCGGGCTTCGGATTCTTGCCGGCCAGTTGGCAAATCGCCTGGAAGGTGGCCTTTGCCATAAAGATGTATGAGAACATATAAACGGCAACGTGGGGCGTAAAGAGCCAGCTCTGCAGGGCCGGGGGGAGCTGCTGCGGCTCGGCGTTGAATACGAAGCCGGCGGGGAAAAGCACGGTCGCTCCGATCAGCATGTCGGCGCTGTAACCGCCCACGTGCAGGACTTGCCGGCAAAACAGCGAGACCGGATAAATCATGCCCAGGCATAAGAATACTTCGAAAAGATTCTGCAGCGGCACGTGCCGGACGTGATACCAGCGGTATCCGAATGCGCATACGGCAATGGCAAAACCGAGCAGGTATAAGGCATGCCCGGCTTTGGGCCGGCGAAGAACGGTTGTGACGAACGCCAGTAAATATGCGGCGATCGTCATGTAAACAAGTAAGCCCTGAATCGTGTATTTAATTTCCATTTATGTACTCTCGAACGTCCCGAGTGTCACTCTGAACACAGTGAAGGGTCTCATATATGGCTCAACGATGAGATTCTTCGCTTCGCTCAGAATGACAGTTTTGTTACATGCTTTTTGGTTTTATCCTTTTGAATATATGCCTTAGCCAAAGATGCCAGATAACGCCGATGCAGAGCATCCAGTAGCCGGCATAAACGACGTACAGGCCCGTATCGGAAACGACCTGTAGAACGGTATACTGCCCGGCTTTGTCGTCGTATGAGCTCTGGTAAAAATGATAGCCGCCGAAGCGCAGCGGGTGATTGACTTCGATGTCCTTCTCTGCGACGACTTTGTCGCCTTCGATTATCTGCAGCTCGCTTATGTAATCGCTGATGACTCTGTGATAGCTTAGCGAGAATTTGTCCTGGCCGTGGCTGTGTCCGGGGAAAAGTTCGAAGATATATTGGGTGGACGTTTGGCCGCCCGGTTCGGTAATCTGAATTTCGAGCGCCGGATTCGAGCCAGGTGACGGATCGTCGAAGGGGGCACTCTTGCCCTCTTCCATTCCTATCTTGAAATTTTCGTAAGCTTTTATGATTTTTATAGTGCCGGCTTCATCGCCCAAAGGAAATTCCTTGCCGACTTCGACGGGCACTTTCCACTGCCGGTGCTGGCGTGTTTCGATCTGCAGATATACAGGCTGGTAATATTCGATTCGGAAGTCTTTCAGCTTCAGGGAGAAGGGCAGCTCTTTCTGCTCGCGGGTGCCGTCCAGTGCGACGTGATTGTCACTTTTACCCTCGTAGATCGCCATTCGGCCCGAGCGGATTTTGTCGATTCCGAAGAGCTTGTTCTGAAGATTGTGTCCGGCTCGCGAGCCCCACATTCCGCCGGCAAGAATCAGGACACAGCCTGTGTGAATCAGCAGCAATCCGGGCACGCGAAGAAGCCGGCGAAAAGCTGCGATCCCGATTATTAGCAGCGTTGCCAGCGCCGTCCAGTAAACCACCAATGGAGGCTGATTGAATAGCTGCTCCGCCCGCTCGGCACCGATAAACGCACCATAAATGGACAGGGCAATCAACACAATAATCAGCAGCAGACCCACCCACATTATAGTGCGTCTATACTTATGCATCTGGTTTCCTTAATATCAATCGATTGACTTTATGAGGTCAATTATGCCCTAAAGAACATTGTTTTCAAGAATATTTATATACGGCCTCCGGTGCCCGATGGTTCGATTTCAATGTAGTTTGCGGTTGATATTTCCCGCTGAGGCACGTAAAATGCACCGTAATCGAAGAATAGGAAACACAATTTTCCTTGTAAAAAAAAGAAAGAGCACGGTCCAATTAAAGGTTCGATCAATGGCAAGAGAAACTTCAAAAGGACAATGTAATCTATGCAGTGAGACTTTCAGTAAATCGGTTATGACAAGGCACCTCAAATCGTGCAAACAAAAAAATAGTGCTGAGACGGTCTCTGAAGACCAAGGCTCACGGAAAGCGGAGGTCTTTCAGCTTCTCGTTGAAGGACGCTACGCGCCCGACTATTGGATGCATCTTGAAGTTCCTGCTAATGCAAAGCTCGAAGTGCTGGACAGGTTCTTGAGAGACATCTGGCTGGAGTGTTGCGGCCACATGAGTATGTTTAGTATTCAGGACCAAAGATACTCCGTAGCGCCAATGGCAGATTTCGATGATAAAAGCATGAATATCAGATTGGATGCCGTTCTTAGTCCCGGTATCAAGTTCTGTCATGAGTATGATTTTGGCTCTACAACTCATTTGACGCTGAAGGTGGTCTCGCAGGAGCAAA
>Ga0315294_10003251_pt1 | contig 17678 bp, 15 predicted proteins | sample YL17G13_40_MG_FD_203626 | JGI IMG/M metagenome (GOLD analysis project Ga0315294, IMG submission 203626) | Sediment microbial communities from Yellowstone Lake, YNP, Wyoming, USA - YL17G13_40 | ecosystem: Environmental > Aquatic > Freshwater > Lake > Sediment | place: USA: Wyoming | collected... | reverse complement strand
ATCACCCTCTTTACCAGCGTTCGCTGCGGATCGAGCGGGTGCGTAAAAATGATAACGTCGCCCCTCTGCGGCTCGCCGAACCAGTACGCGGCTTTAACTACTATCAGGCGTTGGCCATCATGAAGGTTAGCCTCCATGGACGAGCCTTCAACCACACGGCTCTCTATAATAGCCTGCACCCCGAAAAATATGAGCAAGGCCACTACCAGGGTCGCCAATATCTGTAGAATCGTTGATCTCTTCACACCTGTATTATACAACGAAACCGCAAACTTATTGTCAACAAGCACATTAACTAAGTAGTAAAATCAGCCGCTAAATCTAACAAAAAGCTGATAAATTAACCATATAGACCTAAATCATGGGAGGTGATAGAATCTGTTTGCAACCTTCGCTGGGAGAAAAAAGATGTCAGGTCATTCCAAATGGTCAACTATTAAACGTCAGAAGGGCGTGGCCGACGCAAAACGCGGGACCCTTTTCACCAAGCTGAGCAAGGAAATCGAGGCGGCAGCGCGCAGCGGAGACCCCGACCCCACTTTGAACTTCAAGTTGAGGCTGTCAGTACAGAAGGCACGCGACCATAACATGCCAGTCGAGAACATCGAACGGGCCATTAAAAGGGCTTCAGGTGAATTAGGTGGAGTCCGACCGACCGAACATCATTATGAAGGCTACGGGCCGAGCGGCACAGCAATACTGATCGAAGTTCTGACAGATAATAAAAACCGTACTACTGCAGAAGTACGCAATGTATTTTCACGTGGTGGTGGCAACCTCGGCGAGAACGGATGCGTTACATGGATCTTCCAGCCCAAGGGAGTAATTACAGTTGAAGCATCAGGCAACGCCGATGACCTGGCACTTTTAGCTATCGACGCCGGCGCAGAAGATGTAAAACAGGAGGGAGAGACACTGGAAATTCAAACTACACCGGAGGAATTAGAGGCCGTGAGGAAAAAACTGGAGGCACAGAAGATTAAAATCGCCTCTGCCGAATTGACGAGAATCCCACAGAATCTGGTGCGGCTTGATAAGAAGGCCGCTATTCAGGCGCTGAAGCTTATGGACAGGCTCGAGGAACTTGACGATGTGCAGCGGGTATATACCAACGCCGACTTCCCCGATGACGCCATCGCAGAATACAGTAGTCAGTGATAATATATTTAAGAGACCTCTTAGAAAGAGGTGTCCTTCCGCGGAAGGACCGGGGGCGCGGGGGTGTCCCCCAGCTTTAAAAATCCCCCGAGATTGGGGGGATAAAGGGGGTTGACTGAGGCTTCTCCGACACTCTTCGAGCGACAGTATCCTCATCTCGCAATAAGACCGAGCTTTATTTACCATATCCGCCCATCGACACTCTGTTGAAAATGTCATTCTGAAGGAGCCAAGCGACCGAAGAATCTCGCCTTTGCCGGATATCCCACGTAGTAGGACAGGACATGACATCGACAACATCAACACAAAATCGAAGGATATACTCACAGATATGCGCATTATAGGTATCGACCCCGGAACCCTCACACTCGGATACGGAATGATAGATGAAGTATCCGGCGAGATAACGCACGTGGCCTGCGGAGCGCTTACCGCGCCGTCATCCATGCAGTTGCCCGACCGCCTCTACAAAATATACGGAGAGCTGCGGGAGATCATCAAAAAGTACAAGCCGGACGAGGCCGCCGTCGAAGAGCCTTTCGTCGCTAAGAACGCCCACTCGGCAATAGCGATAGGTCAGGCCATAGGCGCAGCGACGATAGCCATAATCGAGAGCGGGATACCGCTGCACCACTACACACCGGCCCAGATAAAACAATCGGTAACCAGCTACGGGCGCAGCGGGAAAGAGCAGGTCGCAGATATGGTATGCATTATGCTTAATCTGAAGTCGCTGCCACATCCAGCGGACGCAGCTGATGCGCTGGCTGTGGCTATATGCCACGTTCAGGCAAAACACGTATCGAGCTTGCTAAAATGATCGCAGGTATCGAAGGAAAATTGCAAGCTAGAAGCGCCAACGGGGCGGTCATCAAGGTTGGCGGTATAAGCCTTTCCGTCCAGATGCCCACCTCCACGCTCAGCGCGCTGGGCAACATCGGCGATAAGGTGCAGATATTCACCCACCTGCAACTGCGGGAGGACAGCATCGCACTGTACGGCTTTGCTACGGCAGAGGAGCTCGACACCTTTCGTATCCTGCTCTCCGTCACCGGCGTCGGGCCCAAGGTCGCGCTCTCGGTGCTTTCGGCGATGAACCCGGGACAGCTCGCGCTGGCCATCTCCAGCGGAAACGCCGACATGCTGTGCCACATACCCGGCGTGGGCAAAAAGACCGCCGGACGCCTGCTGCTGGAGCTCAAAGACAAAATCGATGGCATCGCAATAGGAACACCGGTCGCAGAGGGTAATGAGCTGACAGCGGCGCTCCTCGGTTTGGGGTACTCGCCTTCCGAGGTCACCTCCGCCATCTCCGCATTGCCCGCCTCGCCTGAGCTGACTATCGAGGAGAAGATACGGCTGGCGCTGCAGCACTTCTCCGGCCGATGATGCGATGGACAAGAACCTCCTCTCTCTTTTGGCCTGCCCCGACTGCGGTTCCTGCGACCTGCATGCCGTCTCCGACAGCATGCTGACGTGCGCTTCGTGCAAGGCCACATATTCGATTATTAACAACGTGCCGCAGATGCCGCCGTCCAACCTGGCGAAGTCGCTCGCACGCAAGGAGGAATACATCGGCAAGCTGATGGCAGCCACGCGTGAGGGCAAGCATCCGAGCGACCCGGCGAACCTTGAGACCGACCGTCTCATGTGGGAGCACCACCTCTACGACTGGGGCAAAGAGGTGATTTTCACCAACGCCGCCGCCGCCGAGATATTCACCGTGTACGCCGAGAAAGGCGCGCGCGACCTGTGCCGGCGGCTGAAAGACATCGCCGGCGGCGTCTCCGGCAAGCGCCTGCTCTACGTCGGCAGCGGCAACGACAGGCTGGTCTCTCTGCCGATGCAAGCCGAGGGCGCGCTCATGGTGAATCTCGACATCGTGAACGAATCGATGCAGGACTTAATGAACTGCGGCGCCAGGACATGCGTCTGCGGCGACATCCGCCAACTGCCCTTCCGCAACGAGGCCTTCGACATCGTTTTCTCAAAAGGCTCGCTGCACCACTCGCAACCGATCGACGAGCCGCTGCGCGCGATGGCGCGCGTGTGCAAAAAGGGTGGATACATCGTCCTCGTCGAGCCGAACAAGTACATGACCGTGCCGCGCCACCGCCTGCCGAAAGGGCTAGCGGTGCCCACTCCGTACGAGCACCACCTTTCCAGCCGCTCCATCGTCAAGATGCTCAAGAGCAACGGCGTTGCCAACGTTCATACCGAGGCCTTCACCCACGCGCCGCCGGGAACGCCTAAGCTCGTCGCGCGCATCTGGGAATGGAAGGGACATGCCATGCCGTGGCTCTTCAAGTATTTCGCCTTCGAGTTCCTCGTGCGCGGGCAAAAGAAGTTATAATGATAAGAGACATTTAAAAAGGTAGGGGGCACGGCGTGCCGTGCCCGCATGAGATATAGGGAATTTTAAAAATGTCATTGCGAGCGAAGCGAAGCAATCTCTACTTACGTCTTACCACACAAACGGCGAGATTGCCACGTCGCTACGCGCCTCGCAATGACAATATAGAGAGGGTGTAGGGGCGAATCTCGTATTCGCCCTGATGAGAGGTTAATTCACCCTCACCTCGCCCCGTCGTGGGCAATGACAGACGATAGATATCCGTAGGGTGGGCGCTGCCCACCAAATGAGAGGTGTCCTTCCGCGGAAGGACCGGGGTCTTAGGGGTATCCAAGCCCTCACCCTGACCCTCTCCCGCTGCGGCGGGCGAGGGAAATAAAAAAGGAAGTCCAGAGGGATCGCCCTCTGGTGGGGTTTTAGGGGTGTCCCCTATCTTTTTTAAATTCCCCCAAGACTGGGGGATACAGGGGGTTGACCTAGCCCTAACCAAAGTTTTCATAATGATTTGAGATGAAGATAGCATTCGTTTATATCGATCCGAGCTACCAGCACATGGGGCCGTTCCACATCGGGCTGGCCTCGCTCATCGCCTATCTCAAACAGGGCGGACACGAGTGCCAGGGCTTCCACCTCCTGGGCACCGCCACGGAAGAGGAGTACATCGATTTTCTCAAGAGCAAACGCCCCGACATCGTAGCGCTCTCCATCATAACCAACGTCTTCCCGCGGCTGGCGCCACTGGCGGCGCTCACCAAACGTAACAGCGACGCCCGCATAATCTGCGGCGGCGCCCACGCCATGCTCTACCCGGAAGAGGTCATCAAGATCGACGGCGTCGATATGGTCGGCGTCGGCGAGGGCGAGGGCGTGCTTCTCGACCTGTGCAACCGTCTGCAAAGCGGCGGCGATATATCGGACATACCGAACCTGTGGATCAAGCGCGGCGATGAGATCATACGCAACGCAACGCGCCCGCTCATCGAGAATTTGGACACGCTGCCCTTCGCCGACCGCGAGGTGCTCCCCTTCTCCAACAGCTTCGACCTGAATTTCATGAAGCGCGGCGTCTTCATGGCCTCGCGCGGCTGCCCCTTCAATTGCGCCTACTGCTGCAGCGCGGCGATAAAGCGCTTGTACGGCGGCGACAAATACGTCAGGTTCCGCAGCGTCGGCCACCTGATCGAAGAGGTGGAGCGGGTCACCAGGGACTTCCCCAAGATCGAGTACCACGTGTTCCACGACGACCTCCTACCGATGAAGAAGGACTGGTTCGCAGAGTTCACCAAGCAGTACAGCCGCAGGATCAAGAAGCCCTTCGAGATGAACTGCCACCCCAACCTGATGGACAAGGACATCGCCCTCATGGCGAAATCGGCCGGCTGTGCCATGATACGCTTCGGCCTGGAGAGCGGCAACGAGCGCTTCCGCCGCGAGATACTCGACCGCAGCGTGACCGACCAGCGCATGATCGAAGCCTTCCGCTGCTGCGACGAGGCGGAGATCCAAACCCTGAGCTACAACATGATCGGCCTGCCCCACGAGACGCGGTCGTACATACTGGATACCATCAAGCTCAACGCCAGAGTGAAGCCCAAGGCCATGCACGTTTCCATCTTCTACCCCTACCCCGGGACCAGAGCCTACGAGATGTGCCAGAAGGACGGCCTGCTCACCGATAAGTACACCGACAGCTTCTACGAGGACAGCGTGCTGGCCCAGAGCAGCATATCGCCTGAGCAGGTGCGGGCGATGCAAGAGCGATTCGAGCCGCTAGTGCGCACCTACTCCCGATGCCGCAACGTGCCGACGCCGCTCGATAAGCTCGGCGAAAAGCTTATCGACATCGGGGTGCTGGCGGCAACCGACCAGCGTGTGCTGCGCATGAAGGCTAAGCTCTCCCGCAAGAAAGCGCCCGATGCCAGGGTCTCCGGCGGGACATGCTACGTGGTGCACGATGGCAAGGTCAAGGTGTTGGAGAAGAAGTGAGCCGCCGCCATACAAAGAGTGCCCCGTCTTTTTCACAAAACAACCTTTAGTCGTAACAGGGAAATCCAGAGGGAGTACCCTCTGGCGGGGGTTTGGGGGTATCCCCCAATTTTCACAGTCCCCCAACGTATGGGGGACTTACAGGGGGTTTGGATGTTGTTTCCCCCTTCCAAGGGGGATAACAGGGGGTTGAAAGCAGCGACACCCCCCAAATATTAAGAGGTGCGATATGGATGCTGTTGCCTATATTATTTTCTCTCTAGTTATCATAACTTTGATCGCCGTAATTATTGCCTTGCTACGACGCCCACAGCGAGTGGAGATGCCGGACATCAAGGGTCTGGAGCAGAAGCTGCTCTATGCGCTGGCCTCGCAGACGTCGGTGAAAGAGATTCGCGAGATACTGGAAGGGATGCCCCGCGACGTGGTTCAATCAATCATCGCCAGCACCAGCAAGCGCACCGGAAAGCTGAACGAGCTCATGGCCACCCTTGAGATGACCAAGTACGACCGCCTTTTCTACCTGGGTTCGCCTATCGATTTTGTCGGCGTGAAATACGATGAGGGGGTGGACTTCATTGAGGTGAAATCCGGCAAATCGCGCCTCAGTGAGGATGAGAAGAAGCTGCGCGACCTCATTCAGGCAGGCAAGGTTTTCTACGTGCCGCTCAAAGTCGAGCGCATCAGCATTGCAGAAGAAGTGGAAACAGAGGGATGACCCAATGTATTCCCCGGTTCTTAAATAACTATAGACACATACTTCGATCAGGTGTAACCTTTTATTAAGCCGTTCATGCGTAGATTACTGAATAAGCGACTATACTGCGGGCAGATTCATGTGTTGGTTTAGAAAGAAGAAAGCCAAACAACCTGAGAGACGGAAGGCGCCGCCGCAAAAGCGCGACCCCAACAAGCGTCCCGCGGTAACCACGTACAAGGGGTGGAAAGCCGATCGCACGCCTACACAGCAGCGTCTTGCAGAACAGCGCAAAACGACGACGCAGCCCGCCGCCAGCCCACGTGGCAAGATAGAAGCAGGAATAAAACCGCGTACGACAAACAGATATGCTCCGGAAGTATTGTTGAGATTATTCCTGCGCGAGGACTGCTCCTGGTGCAGAAAGTTTTACACGCATCCTACCGAATGCCCGTCCGATAGATACGGACTGGAGAAGTGCGATCAGTACGAGGAAATAGACAAAGATACCAGAAGCAGCCTGATCGAAACGCCGCTATGGCAGGTCGTAATCAGGGAGGTAATGTCCAAAAAAGTGAGCCCGCTGCCGACGAGAAAATGCCATTACTGCGGCAAGCTGAACCCCGAGCCCGAAATGACCCGTCAATGGATATGTGTCAATTGCGGTTCAAAATTATAGAAACACAAACCTATCATGTCCATCCTTTTAAACTAATGATTTGACACCTTCTCCCAGCAGTCCTACAATCCATACATCTACATCATCCAAGGAGGCGGTTATGAAGGGATCAAAGACAGCAATAGCAATTATTCTCGGAATGTTTCTCGTTGTGGGGATCGCCTGCGGAGGAAAAAGCGAATCACCAACGCCGACGCCAACTCAAACACCGACACAAACGCCGATGCCGACGCTGACACAAAAACCAACCCCAACGCCAGTTAGAACAATTATCAACGTCAACGAATCTGACTCCGGGAGCACAATCACCCTGGGCCACAGCCAATTTCTCGCCGTAACGCTGGATTCAAACCCCGGTTCAACAGGATTCTCATGGAACCTTTCCGCAATAAGCGATACCGATATGATTCAATGGGTGAGTGACGAGTACATAGCACCGGAGCAAACCGACCCTCCCATGGTCGGAGTTCCCGGACAGGAAGTTTGGACTTTCGAGGCGCTTGCTGCCGGCACTGCCACAATCTCGATGAAATATATCCAGCCATGGCAGCCGGAGGCCGAACCGGCCGAAACCTTCGAGATCACGGTAAACGTTGAATAAAACGGCATCGATATCTCGACGAGATAGACAATCGGCACTTACATCGTGGGATATGCAATGAAAATCGCCAGACCAGCGGCAATTTTATTGTTGGCAATAATACTTCTCTCAGGCGCCGCCTGTTCCGTTTTCTCGCCAACATTCTCCACTCCAACACCAACGCCGGTGCCCATCCAGATAATCGCAGAGCCCACCTACTCACCGGATACAATCACCAGGCAGTACGAATGGAGCTACGACGGGCAGGAATGGCAGTGGACGCTGTCGATACCGCAAAGCCTCTACGACTACTACGTGGAGCGGCCCCGGGCACAGACCGAGGACTATTCCATTTATGTGACACACCCCAAGGACGACGAATATATCGACACGCTTATCGATAAAATCGAGGAGGTCGCTACTAACGCAGGATATGATGAGATGGAGACCGTCAACTTCGCCGTATCATTCATACAGAGCCTGCCGTACGCAGTAGACAACGTAACCACATCTTACGACGAATATCCGCGCTACCCTATCGAAACGCTCGTCGATAACGGCGGCGACTGCGAAGACACATCGATACTTATGGCGGCTATACTCCACAAGATGGGATACGGCACGGTACTCCTATCGCTGCCGAACCATATGGCCGTCGGCGTCCTGGGCAGCGAGGAATTCAGCGGGACCTACTGGCCTCACGACAGCGGTAAATATTACTACCTGGAGACCACCGGAGAGGGCTGGGAGATCGGGGAACTCCCCTCGGAGTATACCGGAGAATCCGCTTCCATATACGACATCACCCCCGTGCCGATACTTACCCATGACTGGAGCGCTGAATCTTCGTGGTTCAACAAAATGAATTTAACTATAACGGTCGAAAACCTCGGCACGGACACAGCCAGCGACGTCTATATATACGCCGCTTTCGACGCGGGCGGCGATATGGTCTGGAACGCCGAGGAAAGTCAGCATTTCGATCTTGGGTCTGACCAGAGTATCACCATAACAATGCAGTTAGACATCCCTGCAGGAGAGCATACTCGGTTGCTCGTACAGATAGTGGACGATGGCTACTCTGTGGACAAAAGCTACTCCGAGTGGTTTGACACGTAGTATTGATCGACAGCGATTACTAGCTTGCCTCCAACCAGCGGAAAACGTATCATGTGTCAAAGATACGTTCGCTCTGTTCTTAAATTGGGATACTATTGAAAAAGAGGTGTCCTTCTATGGAATTTTCTCTTGGAAGGACCGGGGTTCTAGGGGTGTCCCCCAAAATCCTCCTGATATCCCCCTTTTTTAAAGGGGGACTGAGGGGGATTAGAGATAGAGGGGATTGACCAAGACAGTTTCAGTACAATCACAGGAACTTATCAGTATGTCCAAAAAAACGTTTCACATAGTCTCTCTCGGCTGTACCAAAAACACCGTGGACTCGGACTCGATGTCCCAGCTATTAATAAAAGGCGGCTACAAATCCACCGATAAACCCACTCAGGCCGGCATCCTCATCGTCAACACCTGCGGATTCATCGGGCCTGCCAAAGAAGAATCATTCAGCACACTGCGCGAGCTGGCCTCCAAGAAACGCAACGGTCAGTTGCTCATCGCGGCAGGCTGCCTCACCCAGCGCTACGGCGCAGAGGTAGCCAGGCAAGTACCCGGCATCGACGGCGTCCTCGGCACGCGACGCTGGATGGACATCGTGCAGGTCGTCGACCGACTAAGTGCGACACCGCATCCCGAACCTTTCTACCATCTCCCCCAAGCCGCGACGATCGGCACCGACGAGCATGATACTATCCGTGCCAGCATCTGCGGCGCCAGCGCGTATCTCAAAATCGCTGACGGCTGCCGACGTCCTTGCGCCTTCTGCGCCATCCCGCTCATTAAAGGACCAGCCGTCAGCCGCCCGATGGCCTCTATTCTGGATGAAGCCCGCATCCTGCGCAACAAAGGCGTGCGCGAGCTGGCACTGATCGCACAGGATACGACCGATTACGGTCACGACCTGAGGATAAAAGACGGGCTGGCTGTCTTGCTGGAGAAACTGACGGACGCCGTACCCGACATGGACTGGATTCGCATCATGTACGCCTACCCCGGCTATGTCAGCGACCGGCTGATCGAAACCATGGCCAGCCGAAAACAGATTCTGCCCTATCTCGACATGCCGCTGCAGCACGCCGACCCGAGGACGCTCAAGCGCATGAAGCGCCCATCCAATATCGGCTGGGTGCGCAAGACCATTGCCAGGATGCGTGAAGCGATACCAACGCTGGCTATCCGCACCACATTCATCGTCGGCTACCCCGGCGAGACAGATGAGGAATTCCAAACGCTCCTCGATTTTATGCAGGAGATTCGTTTCGATCGTGTCGGTGCCTTCAAGTTTTCCTTCGAGCCAGGCACCGCAAGCGAGAAGTTAGGCGATCCAATCTACGACAAGGAGAAAGATGAACGCCTCGATCGATTGATGTCCCTCCAGCAGAGCATATCTCTTCAAATAAATCAAACTTTCGTCGGCCAGACGCTCGATGTGCTGGTGGAAGGTTACGATAATGGCATCACTATAGGCCGCTCCTACCGCGACGCACCGGAAATCGATGGCCTAGTTCTTGCGGAAGGACAGGCTGAGGTTGGTCAAATCGTGCGGGTTGAAATCAGCGGTGCAATGGCTTACGACCTGAGCGGAACGTTAATCCAAAAGTAAATACAAATTAACGATTGCAACTCTTCAAAAAAAGAAGCCCCCTTAACCAGGGGGCTTCTTTTCTATACTCCCTCTAAATGACTTTTTAATACCTTCTGGATTGGACTATCAGTACCAAAATCGACAGAATCAGAATGGATGCCAGGGCAATGATAACCCAGACCCAAATCGGTAGCCCAATTTTTTCTGCCTCTGCTGTAAACCCCGTGGTAAATGTGCCCGTATCGCTCCACGGAGAGTGTGTTATTTTATTCACCCCGCGCACCTGCCAGCAATAACTCGTGTTTTTAGCCAGATCGAACGTTATCTGGTATGCAGTACCGTTGATGGCGCTTTCCCCGGAAAGATTGAGTACGGGATTATTCCAGTCACAGTTCGCAGTCAATATAAGCTCATAACCTTTGGCGTCTATAGAGCTGTTCCATTGCAAAGCTGGCCTCAGCATGACATTCTTCTGCCCCGCCTTAGGGCCAAGTAGTCCGGGCATAGCTAGAGCAGGACCCAATGGCGTAGTGAAGCTCCAAGCATCTGACCATTGACTCATATAGGGTGCAACAACACGCACGCTCCAGTAATACTTGGTCCCCAGCCAAGGATAAGCTACCTTCATCGTCCCATCACTGTACGTGGTCCCACCATCGTAATAGCTGATATCTACGGGGCTGTCTAATTCTTCATCAAACGCAATCTGAACCTCATAGGATTCCGCCCCCGGGATTTCCTTCCATTCAAGCCTTACCCTTGCCCTGCCGAGGAAAGCCTCGTCCTTCATGATATCACCGACGGAGGTTGCACCGTCTTCGGGAGCAAGCAGCTTCATCTTGACTATCTCGTCACTGGAAGTCCAGATCTGGGTATACGACGCGCCACCCACAGCAAATAGGACATTAGGGGCAGACACTAGTTTCAAACCACGTCTTACCGAATCGCCGGTACCCAGGCCTTCATCGATTTCCTCGAATATCGGATTATCTTTCATAGTCGTAGGATTGATCGAGCGCCATCCTATCCCCATACTGCCACTGACTGCATACAGAACTCCATATTGGTAATCACAGGCCAGCGAAGATATGTCACCTACGACAGCACTATCTGCTATATGCTCCCAGATCGCCTCGTCACCCCCTTGAGTATCAAACCGCCAGATTCCCTGAGTGGATGCGCCACCCTGTATTCCGGCATAAATATAAGACCCGTCATAAAGATCCGGCGCCACATGTACGCTATCGGCAAGTGCACCCGGCGTATCCGGGCCTACTTGGACAAATGTGAAATCGGATTCGCTGGCCTTGTAAACTCCCCCCTGATTAGTGCCGGCGTATATATCACCGCCATCTGTAAGAACCAAGTCAATAACCGTATCACCTACCGGTATCTCACTGCCAACAGACGAAACCCATGTCGCACCTGCATCAGTAGTCATCCAAACTCCGCCGTTAGCATCGCCAGAGTAAAAAGTATTTTCATCTTTTACAGCAAAAGCAGTAATATTCTGTTGAGCGCTACGAGTAGCCTGAAACGTCGCACTGTAATCAAAAGACGGAACTATAGCTTTGCTACCGCTCTGGGCTACAATAACCGCGCCAGAAGTGAGCCTCACCATATCAAATACGCATGTCGCCGGGCCCGTGAGAGTCGAGCAATACACGCGCTCCCACGTCCTGCCCTCCGTCACCGTACGCCACAGGCTAGCATCACCAGTTACAATATCCATCGTAGTAATAAACATAGTCCCATCAGAAAAGTACCCCTCGGACGGGCTCATGTCAGTTATCCCACCCTTGACAGGATCACCTATGACTGTATCGATAAGCCCGCGCTGATTCCACGAATAAAAACCTTCGCCCTCAGCGATTAAGGCGGCCGAAACGGCGCTCTGATCACCGAATGTGCCCACATAAGCTACGGAATTTGCCATAACAACAGTGGCTTTAGTCTCACCAGTAGGTTGCTTATAAGATGATAAATAATTTGCATCCTGTGAATCAGGTTGCCAGGTCCAAGTCCCCCCAGCAATAGAACCTGTATATAACAAGAATTGTCCTGGCACAGGAGATATAGGAGGCAAACTGGGATTAACTTCTTCAGTACCGGCAATTATAGTTACCCCGCTCACAGCACCAGATACAGCTATACTCCACACATTAGTTTCGGAAGGATTGCCGGCACTTACATCTCCTCTTACATTTAGATCAGTAAAACTTGATGCACTCAGCCAGCCCCCGTTAATACGAAAGACGTCGCCAAGCGCCACTGGCCCAAGCCCGGTGGCAGATAAGCCTACAAAAAGCGTTAGAACGCGACCGGTACCACTGACTGCCTTATAGTCATCCGGGAACCCGATACAGGCCCTGTATGACACAAAATCGAGGCCACCCTGGTCTTGGATAGTTGCATCTTTTACAGCGGCATCCCATGCCCCTATCCCGAGCTTGGTCCTTACCACCGTCTTGGGTGTAGTTGTATCTGTAACCACAGCGATAACTGCTGTGTCCGTCGCGTAGTTGGGCGACAATCCTACCGCCAGTACGTCGTATGCGCCGACACCCTGAGCTACCCACCCGCTAATACCTAATATGTATACATCGGTAGTTGTTATCGCAGGATTAGCGGTCCCTACCGCCACAACAATCCTGCCTGAAGAATCTAATGCCAAGTCAAGAGATGTTATTACATCCGTACCAGCCGCATATTTAGTTCCCGGAACGGGATTTAAATCGTCAAACGTGCGGCCGCGATCCTCAGAATAATACACGCTGTTACTCGTGGCCACAAAAACCCACCCATCAGAACTCCATGACGGCGAGAGTTCCACCGCCACGATAGCCCCGGTATCGACAGGGGCTTTAGCAGCCATAGCGTTGCTGAGATCAGTATTCTGCCATGTAAAAGCACCATCCGTTGACTTCAGCAAGTCCCAGTCAGTTAAGATAAGCTCATTTTGCACAGCAGCGAATACTGTCGCACCATCCGGGGAGACGGCCATCGGACCGATATCATACCCAGGATAAAGCTGCATATCGTCTTCAACCGAGATGGTAATCCGTGTCCACTCCAGGCTACTCGTCTGCGCATAGGAAAAACCTGCAGTCGAAACTATATTGGAGCTAATCAGACACACCGCAAGTGATAACGCTGTAAGCAGTCCCAAGGCCTTCATTTTCTTATCTTTCATATTTGCCTCTCCCCCCACAGGGTTAGGAAGTTCTACCATATATTAGCAGAATTTGTCAAGGCTTGCTAATATATTTTTTAAAAGTTACCGAGTCATAGAAATTGTATTATATACCTTCCAGAGATACAAACTCAATATACGAATACCAATTTTCTAGAGGTACGATATTTCTCCCGTCGGAAATTAAGCGGGTTGGACAAACTCTATTCTAACGACTTAAACTATAATCGGTCGACAATTATTTGTTAATCTTTCCCATCATGCAACTTTCGAGCTACGAGAATGCCGGATTTTAAGATCGTCTCAGACTTCAAGCCTACCGGAGACCAGCCTCAAGCGATAGAGAAGCTGGTCGATGGCCTCAGGCGCGGGCTCAAGCACCAGACGCTGCTCGGCGTGACTGGCAGTGGCAAGACCTTCACAATGGCCAATATCATCGAAAAAGTGCAGCGCCCCACGCTGGTTATGTCACATAACAAAACACTTGCTGCACAGCTTGCGACGGAGTTGAGGGAGTTCTTTCCAGATAATGCAGTAGAATACTTCGTCAGCTACTACGATTACTACCAGCCCGAGGCCTATGTCCCCCAGACAGATACGTATATCGAGAAAGAGACCGATATCAACGAGGAGATCGACAAGCTGCGTCATGCCTCCACCAGGGCACTGCTCAGCCGCCGCGACGTCGTTATCGTCGCATCCGTCTCCTGCATCTACGGCCTCGGCTCGCCGGAGGAGTATAAAAGCTTCGTGCTGACATTGAAGAAAGGGCAACTGGTAAAGCCTGAGCACGTCGCCCGCAAGCTGGTCAGTATGCAATACGAGCGCAACGATATCGACTTCACCAGGGGGCGCTTCCGCGTGCGCGGCGACACGCTGGAGGTGCAACCGGCTTACGAGGAGCTGGCGGTGCGGGTGGAGTTCTTCGGCGATACCATCGAGCGCATCGTAGAGGTAGACCCGCTGACCGGCGAGCTGCTGGAAGAACGAACGGAAACAGACGTATACCCCGCAAAACACTTCGTCTTGTCTCCCGACAAAATGAACGCAGCGATCGATGATATACGTACAGAGCTGAAAGAGCGCCTCGCCGAGCTTAAAGGAGCGGGCAAGCTGCTGGAAGCGGCAAGGCTCGAATCCAGAACCAACTACGACCTTGAAATGATGCGGGAGGTCGGCTATTGCAGCGGGATAGAGAACTACTCACGGCATCTGCTGCGGCGGGCGCCGGGAAGCTCTCCCTGGACGCTGATCGACTATTTCCCTGACGACTACCTCCTCATCATCGACGAATCTCATATCACGCTGCCGCAGATACGCGGAATGTATCACGGCGATAAATCGCGCAAGGAGACGCTGGTGGATTACGGATTCCGGCTCCCGTCGGCGCTGGACAATCGCCCGCTGAATTTCGAAGAGTTCGAGGAACACGTCAATCAGGTGATCTACGCCTCCGCGACACCGAGGCCTTACGAATACGAGCACAGCGAGCGTATAGCGGAACAACTTATACGTCCCACAGGCCTGCTTGAGCCCTCAATAGAAGTCAAGCCGACCAAGAATCAGATCGATGACCTGATGGAACAGATAAGGGTCAGGGTTAAACGCGGTGAAAGATGTCTGGTAACAACGCTGACCAAGCGCATGTCCGAGCAGCTGGCGGAATATCTGAAGGAGATGGGGATCAAGACACACTATCTGCACTCGGAGATAGACACGCTGGAGAGGGTCGACATACTCCGCGACCTGAGGCTCGGGGTGTACGACGTAGTTGTAGGTATAAACTTATTACGCGAAGGGCTCGATCTCCCGGAGGTGAGCCTTGTTGCGATACTGGACGCTGACAAGGAGGGCTTCCTCAGGTCGCGCGACTCGCTGATACAGACCATGGGCCGCGCCGCGCGGCATATCGACGGCCACGTTGTCATGTATGCGGACACGGTCACCGGCTCGATGCAGGCAGCCTTAGATGAGGTTTACCGCAGAAGGAAGATTCAGACGGCCTACAACGAAGCGCACGGCATCACTCCTCAAGGCATAAAGAAGGCCATCAAGGACATCAGCGACCGCATTGTTGCCGTCGCCGAGGCCCGCGCGCCGTACCAGGTCAGCAAATTACCGAAAGACGAGCAACTTCGCTTGATTAAAGACCTGGAGTCACAGATGAAACAGGTGGCTAAGAACCTCGAATTCGAGAAGGCTGCATTGTTAAGGGACCGTATAATAGAGATGCGGAGGAACATGGAATGAAAGAGGAAGGCGAAACCAAGCAGGAGCGCCGCGAGAGGCGGCTACGTAAGAAGCGGGAGAGGATTCCTCAACACGGCAAGAGTTTAGCGCGGGTATATCGGGATGCTGTACTGAAACGGCTGCGCAAGAAAGCTGAGTAAGTCAACCTCATTCTACCGCAGCAGGCGGCTCTTCTTCCTTTTCAATTTCTTTAGGCAAAGGACTCTCTTCTTCAACCCCTCGAGAACGTGACGGCAGGCGCTCCTTAAGCTCCTCTACCTTCTGTGAAATGTACTCATACAGCTGCGAACGCTCCTTGGAGAAGGCAACGCTCAGGCGCGAATTATATCTGCCGATGCCACGATACTTGTCATATCTGTTTTTGGTCAGCCGGCCCCAGAAGGTCCCCTGCAACTGGACCAGCTCATTCAATATGTATTTCTTCACCTGGCGCGCCGCCTCATCGGGAGAGACGTGAGCCCCACCCTTCGGCTCCGGCACTATCACATCCACCACACCAAGATCGGAGCAGTCCTTCGCCGTCAGTTTCAACGCCGTGGCGATTTCCTCGGCCTTACTGGAATCCCGATACAGAAGGCTGGCAGCCCTCTCGGGAGGTATCACCGAGAAGATGGCGTTCTCCAGCATTAAAATGCGATCGGCGACCCCGAAGGCCAGCGCACCATCGCTGCCGCCCTCGCCTATGATCACAGCTACCACCGGCGTGGGCAGATCCGACATGTGTGCTAGGCACTGAGCGATAGCGTTGCCGATCCCCCGCTCCTCGGCATTAAGTCCGGGGTACGCCCCCGGCGTATCGATAAATGTGACTACGGGCAGCATAAACTTAGCAGCCAGCCTCATGGCCCGCTGCGCCTTGCGGAACCCCTCGGGATATATCCAGCCCTTCTTACCCTGGTCTCCATGGCCGCGCTCCTGCGCGATAACCACGACCGTGCCGCCGCCGATATCCGCCAGCCCGCAGACAACCGACTCATCGTCGCCGTAGCAGCGGTCTCCGTGCAGCTCGATGAAGCTGGAACATATCCTGCCGATATAATCCAAAGAAGTGGGGCGGTCTTCGTGCCTGGCAAGCTGGACGCTCTTCCATGCCGATTCCCTGTGCGTCGATATCGGCGGGTAGGGGCCGAACCTTCTCTTAATTGTTATACGATACTGAGACAACAGCTGATCCAGCAATACAGCCAGCAGCTCCCTTAACCTGGGGCGTTCTACAATCAGGTCGATCATCCCGTGTTTCAGATGGGATTCTGAGGTATGGGCTTCCGAAGGCAGCGTGCCCCCTTCCGTCTCCGTTACCAGCCTCATGGGTGCGAACCCTATAAGCGCCTTGGGCTCAGCGACGATAATATCGGCCAGGTTGGCAAAGCTGGAATATACCTCGCCAGTAGTGGGATTGGTGAGAACCGAGATGAACGGGAGATTCGTATCGATAAACTGTTTTGCCGCGGCAGCCGTCTTGGCCATCTGCATCAGGGCCAGCACGCCCTCCTGCACACGCGCGCCGCCGCTCGAGACGATTGCCACCAGCGGCAACCGTTTCTTCAAAGCATGCTCGAAGGCCAGTGTCACCTTCTCCCCCACCACACACCCCATGCCGCCGCCGAGGAAGCTGAAGTCCAGAACTACTATTACCGTCCAGGTGCCCTCAATCTGGCAAACGCCCGTGACCACCGCCTCAGGCAGGCCGGTCCTTTTCTGCGCTTCAAAAACGCGCTTCTTATAGGAGGTCTCCCCTGAGAACGACAGGGGATCCAGGGACGCCAACGATCTGTTCGTTTCGATGAAGCTTTCGTTGTCCGCTATAAGCGCGATACGGTCATAAGCGGAGATCTGATAATGGTACCTGCATGCAGGACATACGCGATAGCGTTCGAACATTTCATCCGATGCCAGATTTCCCCCGCAGTAAAGGCAGGTATTCATGCGATCGAATGCGCCGTGTTCCAGCCGTTCCGGACGGCGCGGTACAATCTTATCGAAGAACCCCTTCATCATGCCGCATCGCCCTCCGCAGCCTCGTGCTTCTTTACATCTTGCTTCTTCATATCGTGTTTAGCAAGCACCTGCCGCGACTTACC
>Ga0315294_10003249_pt1 | contig 17688 bp, 15 predicted proteins | sample YL17G13_40_MG_FD_203626 | JGI IMG/M metagenome (GOLD analysis project Ga0315294, IMG submission 203626) | Sediment microbial communities from Yellowstone Lake, YNP, Wyoming, USA - YL17G13_40 | ecosystem: Environmental > Aquatic > Freshwater > Lake > Sediment | place: USA: Wyoming | collected... | reverse complement strand
ATATCACGGGTAAAACTGGGGGAGCGAGGCCTGCCGAAGTTAGTTTACTTGAAAAACTCCTGTGGATGGCTCCCCATGGAATAGAAGAGCAGGACCGCAATCGAGCTATGGATATAGCGGATATAGCCTTAAGCGTTCGCAATAAATTGGCAGTCGCTCTGCCGGAAGTGGCTGATTTGGCAAAACAAATCCAGAGAAGGATGGAAAAATATCTGGCAACCACTCACAAACTTTTTGTCCTGGAGCCCACGCTTGGCACCCAGCAGCCCCGCGTTCACGACAAGGTGGAGGTGGTGGGTGATGAGACCGGGAAATTCGGGGAGATTTTGCGGGTGACCAGTTTGGGATATATTGATGCTGACGGGAAATTAGTCAGAAAAGCTAAAGTAATAATTGGCGACGGCACAGTATTTACCTCCAAGTCCTTTGATACGGCTGGCCCCGCTCGGCCCGAAAGCTGGTCCAGGGTCCCGCCGCCGGATGTTCCCGCCGGGCCTGCTCCTGTTCCTCCTCCTATGCCTTTGCCTTCCACTCCTCCAGCACCGAATATTTCCCTCGGAGTCAGGGCAATGGATCTGGCGAAAAGAGTGGGGAGAAGGATCTGGAAGCGCTGGCTTAAGATCAACGGCGCCGTGTACCGGTTCCAGACCAGGGTCGTAAAGCTGGCCGTAAGAGCGGCTAAAGGCGTGAATTCTTTTGTAATAAAGACCTTTGGTCCGGTCGCGGACTGGTTCATAGACGGCCTAGCGGGATTCATAAAGGATCGTATCACCCTTCCGGAAATAATGAGGATCGATATCTATTTTAACAAAGATAAGTGGGAGTCCGGGGACGCCAAATTGATCAGGCGTTTCCGCAAGACCAGCCTGGTCAACCACCTCAAAACTGAAGCGGGAGAAACGGTGGCCGAGATCCATAAGTTCGGCTCCACCTACAAGCTTAGGACCGTGGCAGGCCAAAAGGTGGAGATCGAAGGCCACGAGTTTGCCGGAGTGATACCGATCAAGAGCGGAACGGTGATCAAGATCGGAGAACGCAAGTTCTTGATCGACATCCAGCCGGCGCGCCGAAGTTTTCGCCGGGGCAGGGGAGTGGTGCAGATAGCGGGCGGGGAGAATGGTAAAGTTGCCGTGAAAAACGCTTATTTATTGACCGACCGCGCCGGCCGGCTGAGCAATGAAGATGCCGTCGGCCATGCCCGGATCAGCGATGATCTGGAACTTTTTGTTGAGGCGGACGGCATGGGTGGGCATCAGGCCGGAGAGATAGCCAGCCGCATGGTCATTGAGATCGTGATCAGCGAGGTGAAGGAGGGCGCCAGTTTGGAGAAGGCCATAGAGAAAGCCTCACAATTGATCTATGAATTATCACAAAGTCATCCCCGCTTCCGCGGCATGGGCAGCACCCTGGTGGCGACCCTGATCGACCGGAAGGCCAAAAAGATGCGGACCGCCTGGGTGGGGGATTCGCGCGCCAGATACATCCCGCACGATCCCGCGATGGAAGCCCAGATCTTAACGCGTGATCAAAAGCTCATCTGGGTAGCAGAGGAACCGGGGATCAAGCCCCTAGCTGAGCAACTGCCGATAGGGGTAAGCCGAATGGAACAGATAGAGGCAGTGCAAAATAGCCCGAAATGGAGGGCTTCCGACAACGTCATAACCAATACGGTCGGCCATAAGGAAAAACTCGAGATCCACCTCGTGGAAGCCCCCCTTATCCCGGGACCCGAACAGGGGATCCTGGTTTTAGCGAGCGATGGGTTAACGGCAGGATTGAGCGAGAAACAGATCGCCGAGCTGGTCCGTCAGGGCGGATCTCTGGAGGAGATCGCCAAACGGCTGGTTGAGGCGGCACTCAAAGGGGGAACCCGCGACAACGTTTCGGTCGTATTGATCCGGGTCCCGGCGCTAGACCTTACCCAGTTAAAAGAACAGGTTTTCGAGCATAATTAAGTGAAATTCCCAAAAGGATTTCCCGATAAATAATCAGCATGAGCGCAATAACCGGTATTTCAATATATAAGTCCGTGACCCTGGGCGGCAGCTGCGGCCCGCAGAATTTCAGCTTTTCGCTGAATAACGCCGACCTTCAGGTGCTCAAAGAGCGCCTGCGCCGGTTCGGCCTTAACGATGAACTTACCCTGGACGATCTAAACGCGACGCTTCTCTCCCGCGCCATCTTCGGCAACGACAGCGGGATCCCCTTTATCAGCGTGGATGAAGTTTATGAGGGGGTTCCCTGCTTCGTCTTTTTTACCTGTGACGGGGAGTTGGCCTCCGCCGATATCACGCTCCGCCTGCCGCCCAATGCTTCCGCCGAGCAGATAAGCCGCTTGCGCGAAACCTTAACTGCTCTGGGATTACAATGCAATTTGCCGTCCCCACCTCCGCCGCCGGCCCCGCCGACGCCACCGCCTCAACCGCCGGTCATCAATCCGCCGGTCGAGCCACCGCCGCCTCCGGTTCAGCCGAGGGATGCGGGGACACCACGTCCCGTGCCGGATGCCGAAGTTGAGCCCGAAGCCCAGGAAGTTCCTCCGGCTTCAGCCGGGGTTTCCCTGGGGAGCACGAGCTATGACCCCGATACCGGGCGCATGACCGTAACTATAAATGTCAGCGGGCAGGAAGTGACTTCAGACAGCGATATCGAGATCGTGACCTCTTCCCGGGCGGTCCGCGTGATCGGATCTCCCGAAGGTCAGGGCGGTTCCATAAGCTTATTGCTGGATACAGCTAATGCGGAGCCAGGAAGCTCGTTCTCAATCACGGTTACCGTGGATGAGAACCGGCTCGGCTCGGTGAGGGTCCAGGTGCCCGAAGAATCGGAAAATTAACAGGGAGGATAAAAATGCCAGGTAGATTTCATGTTGCGCCCATGGAAAGGAGAACCGTAGACAGAAGGATCGTAAACCGGAGAGTTGAAGCAGATGCCAGACGCGTAGTTAGCGGATTGAGAATGGCGGGCTGGGCGGCTTTGGCGCTTTTGGGCTGCACTGAAAAATATAATCCGCCGACCGCTCCCGATGTGCCGGTTCGGGTTATTGATGCGGGCTTGCCCGATGTGCCAACTTCGGTGGTGGATGTGGGCATAACCGAGGTTGGCGTTGAAGCCCAGATCGCGGACGCTACCGGCGCCCCTCCCGGACGTATCTTTAATGTTGGGACATATGCCGGGGCTTTGCGGATCAATCAGACCGTGCAAATATCTTTTAATTTGCCGGTAGAACTTAAAGAGCTATTTGGCAAAGTAAGTTATTGGGGAATATTGGGACCGCGGGTCGATAGCGAAGGCCGCACTCCTTTTGAGCTTATCAATTTTGTGATAGATCCCAAGACCGGAGCGGTAACGGCGGGCGTTAAACCCCTGCCTGGCGCCTATTCCGAAGGGGAAAGAAACCTTTGGCATCTGGTGGCTGAGGTGGGCGAGGGTGAGGAAATCAGTTATTGCGCGTATGGGTTGCCCATAGCTGACGAAGTCAGCGAAAGACCCGATGCCGGCCACAGACGAGAGGACGCCGGTCATAGAAGGGATGATGCCGGTCAACCGCCGTCTGAAGATGCTGGAGCACCGCGCGATGTTGTTGAAACAGGTGAAGCCAGAATAAGGATCCGGCCATAAAAGAAAGTGAAATTTCCGGCCAAAATTGACGATATATATGTGGAGAGAGATAAAGGCCTTAAAGGCCTAGAAGGAGGACAAAACCATGTTTCGAGGCATTAGAGCGGTTGCAGAGAGGGTGTTTAGACGTGCTCCGCGAGTGGTGGAATCAAGAGCCAGAAGCCTTGCTCCCCGCAGAATAGCTTATGGAGTAGCCGCAGGTATAGCTGCCATGGCGGCCTGCAAAGAATATAAGCCCCCGGTGGTTACTACCGATGTCCCGGTTTCAGCAGTAGATGGCGGGCTTGAGGATGCAACAGTTAGGGAGGCGGTTGGGGAATTTGTCGCAGCTCCGGTCACCAGAATCTTCAGGGCTGGGGTTCTTGACACTGCTTTAAAATTCAATCGAGCCACTGAAATTTCTTTTGCCTTGCCCGAAGAGCTCAGGGATCTTTTCGGTCAAGTTAGATTCTTCGGGATCATCGGCCCCCGGGTGGACGCACAGAATCGTTCTCCTTTCTCGGTCACCGATTTTAAAGAAGAAAACGGAACGGTGTCTGCGTCAATCAAACCCCTGCGCGGCGCCGAAAGCAATACCTGGCATCTGGTGCTGGAGTTGGGCGAGGGTGAGGAAGCAAAGTATGCCTGGTATGAGATCGTCGTGGAGGGGAGGACCTCTCCCGCCGATGCCGGCACCAGGGATGCCCGCAGAAGGGACGATGCGGGAGCTGCTCCGAGAGATGTGGCAGCCCCTCCTCGCGATGTTGCAACAGGTGATGCCAGGATAAGGATCCGGCCATAATAAAAATGAAGCCCCAGGAGGATATTAAATGACAAGAATAGATCCGGTAGGTAAAACCCTGCAGAGTTATGCCGCGGCCGTGGCCGGAGACGATAATGTTTTAAGCGAGCAAGAGCTTACTGAGAACGGTTTGCCGCAGAGCATTCCCCAAACTGACACCGATCCCGCGATAAATTCCGCGGAGCTGGAGGCCTATCTTTTAGGCATGGCTTCCGCCCACGGCAGCACCATTACCATTAACCAGGTAGATTACGCAGTTTCCTCTGCTGGCGAGATAATGGCCGCCTGCCAGACCTCGGCGGTTGATGTTCAGGCCATGCGCGGGGTCGTTGAATTGCTGCAGATCATGATGTCTGCCGGCGCTTCGATCGGAGAGATCACGGGCTATTTGACCAGCGAAGGAATACCAGGACAGGATAATTCCTCCGGCGCTTTTTCTTTTATCGCCGCATCCGGACAATTGATGGATGAACTTAGCGGTCGGGAAGCCCCTAACAACCGGCCGGCCCTGGCGGACCTGATGATCAGGTCCATAGCTATCCGCATGGGAGCTCTTACCCGCGCATTAAGGAACAGCATTCTGGGCACCAGCGGAAGATCAGCTGATGAGCCCTTGGACAGAGAAGGAGCCTTGCAGGGGATGCTGCTTGATGCAGAGAGATATCCGATAGTGGAGAACATAGACAATTTAATTTCTGCGCTGGCGGAAAAGATCCGCGCTCAAGATGCCGGCAGCAATTTATTGCCGGTCCTGAAAGACCTGTATGTTTTTGCCGTGATCTGTAAGCTGGCCGCCCAACTGGAGGAAACCTTTGTCCAAATCGTGGGCGACGATCCGGTGCGCAGCCAAAAGATGATAGATCTGTATAGGCGGATAATCGGTGATCTTATGGCTGCCAATGTCGGAAGCCGACCGGAACTGGCTACGATCCTATCGGACATGATAAATAAACTAGTTGAAGCGATCTCTGAGCTGTCGCCGGGTTGCCAAAGCGTCCTTCCCCCGATCCCCGAGATCCTCCCGGTGGATACTTCGGATGAGGAGAGGGTCGTTCAGCTGGAGGCCGCCTGGGGCGAATGGCTGATACAAGCCAAGGAAGCTTTAAGCGCCCAGGTGCGCACCACGCTCCCTCCCATTGAGCAGGCAGGGCAGGGCCCGACTACCGCTGAGATCACTTTCACTCCCATGTTCGTGGACGATATTTCCCGGATCACCGCAGACAAGATCAAGATCGTGGATACCACTGGCCAACAGGTGGCGGGCGTCCAGGTAACCGGGGTCAGGGTGGATGGTGATCGTTTAGTGTTATCCTTAACCATCGACGAAGGCGTTGCACTAGGAAATTACTCTATCCGCTTGATCGGGGTAGGCTCCTGGTATAGCACTCAGGTAAGCGTTCAGCCTTCCACGGAGTCCGAGATCCCTGTGCAAGGAGTGGATTATACCGTAACTATTGAGCCGCAGGATATCGAAACGGTCGGCTTCAGCATTGTTACCGAAGATGAAGTTTCTCCCGACGACCTCGAGGCCGTAAGGCGCGAGGCCGCGCTCATCCGCACTGCGGAAGCGCCGGTCGAGAGCCGCTGGATAGACGCCGGACAGGGCGATGGACTGGAATATTCGGTCAGCGCCTATGGCGGAGTGGGCTCTTCCTCCGGAGTGGACCTGGGTGTGGTAGGTATGGCCGATGGCGAAACCATCACCCCAACGGTGGGAGCGGACGCCTCCTTCGGCGCCAGCTTTTTGGTGGATAATTACCGGTTCAGATTGGGCCTGTTAAGCCGCGGATTGTATGAGGGCGGCGACGGCGAGGAAGCTCCCGAGACCGGGATGTTCTCGCTGGCCGCTTCGGTGACCGGCGCCGATCTCTTTTCCTCATTCTACCCTGATTTCAGCCTGGGATTAGGCTACCGCCATCTCTGGAACGATGCGGAGACCCCGTCCCATCCCGAAGGGGACGAGCTGTCTGTTGGCTTAGATGTCAACGAGGTCTTCCCGCTCTCTTCTCATGTGGGGCTGGGAATTACCACCGGGATGGACATTGCCTGGAGCGTGGGCGAGAGCCGCTATGGCTGGGAAAGATATGAAGTGCCCGTGGGCGCCCGGCTCAGGTTCTCATCTTCCGACGCCAACCTGGACCTGGCCCTGGGCTATCTCTACCGTTCCCAGATCATGCGCGAAAGGGCCGGTGAAGGATTCGGAGAGCATTCCACCAATATTGATGGTAATGGCTTTTTCTTGGATACTACCGTAGAGACCGGCGATTATGCCGGCAATATTGGATTCAGCGCCCTGTACCTTGATGATCCCGAGACCGTGGATGTCGATCTAAGGTACCGCTATCCCTTTAGCTGGGGAAGCGTGGGCGGCTCCGTCGGTTATGAAAGCGAAGATTACTTAGGACCGGTGGTCACCAGGGTTCCCATCAGCGTAAGCGCCGAAGGGGAAGTCTATCCGGGATTTGAGCTCTTTGGCCAGGCAGAAGGCGGGCCATTGTGGCTGGATACTCCGGAAGGGGCCGTGGAGCCCGATCAATCCGGCGGATATTTTGGGCTCACTGTCGGCGCGCGGATGGGCAGCCGCTCCACCATCACGGAAGAGCTGATCGATGACACGCCGAGCGCATCGCCGGCGCGTATCGCAGAAGACAGCTCCCGCGACATCAATAATGCCATCGCGCTCCGTTACCTTTTGGCCTTTAAAATGGGCTTGCTGGATGAGAATTACGAATTAGATGAAGATACCCTCCCGCCCAATATCGAAGCGGCCTATACCGAAGCGGATGCCCGCGGGCCCTACGGTTATGGATCGGGGGCGGCAGGAGGCGGGACTCTGATGCCGCCGCGCGGCGAGAGAGTTTCTCTCGGGGATGTGGCGCCGGTAGTGTGCTACCTGGGTATCAATCCCATCCTGGAAGGGATCGATGTGGACAACTATACGCCTATTGATCCTCTCCATCGGGATAGATTTGAAGATCAGCTTTATGTCTTCGAAGGGCGGGGCGACAAGCTCCGGGTGCTCAACGTGGGGACCAGCCGCCACGCGGTAATTGAGGAAGAAGGGATCGCGGTGGACGCAGTGGACGAAGGCACCACCCTCACGGGCGACCTGCTTGGCGCGGTGATGGTGATGGTGGAAGATGTTGATCGTCATATCAGCCGGGCCGGGGTTGAGTTCTTCTTAAGCTTGCTTGAAAACTGGGATGAGATCGGGACCAATTTCGGCGGCACACGTGAAGAGTTCATTGAACAGCTTTTAACCGAGCTGAGAGGGGAAGTGGTAGGCAAGGCGGTGATGGCCGTGGCCAAGTGGGTCCTGGGTGTTTCTGACCTTGAAAGTTTGGACGAGGGCCAGATCAATCAAGTGATGGCTAAGGCCTTTGCCCTGCGCTTGAGCATGCTCCGGGAGCCCGGGGAAACCCGATCCCGGGGAGCCGAACCAGCAGAAGAACCTGCAGAAGAGCCCGACACTTTAGAAACTGAGGAGCTGGATATTGTTCCTGACCCTGCAGAAGAACCTGCAGAACAACCCGCAGAAGAAGAAAGAACTATTTAAGCTTATCTATAAGCGGCAGCTGCGCCTGTCCCAGCTGCCGCTTCGTGTTATAATTACCCGGTGTCTTACTACAAGCTGATCGCCGAGAACCGCCAGGCCTTCTTCGATTACCACATCCTCGAAACCTACCAGGCCGGCCTGGAGCTGTTGGGCTCCGAGGTCAAATCCCTCCGTCTGGGCCGGGTCAACCTCAAAGACAGCTTCGCGCGGGTAGAGAAAGGCCAGATTTTCTTATATAATATGCACATCTCGCCCTATGAGAAAACGCGCCCGGGGCTTAATCCTTTAAGGATACGAAAACTGCTGCTTAACAGCGGAGAGCTGCGCAAGCTCTACGGCCGGGTTTCCGAGAAGGGCTTGACGCTTATACCTTTGAAATTGTATTTTAAGGGGGATTGGGCTAAAATAGACCTGGCAGTGGGTAAGGCCAAGAAGAAATTTGAAAAAAGAGCGAAATTACGGAAAGAAGCTGTCGAAAAAGAAGTAGAGAAGGAGTTCAAGGAGAAATTGCTTAAATGACCGAGATACATAAGACCCAAAGTAAAACTTATACCGGCAAGGACGTCCTGCTCGAGACACAGAGAGCCATGCGCCGGGAGCTCGAGGCCCTGCAGGGCCGTCCCTTGACCAAAAAAGAGAACGACCAGCTGAACCGCGTGGCACAAAGTTTGACGGTCGACGCGTTGAAAAATATGGGAACAAAGGTGTGATATATGGTTAGAATACCGGGTCAGGGTCCGTACGTTCCGCCTCCGATCCCGCCCAAGGAAGCCAAGCCCCCCGCCTCGGCGGGGGCGGAGGAAGAGACCAGGCCGCTCTCTCCCAAAGCCCCGCTTCCCGGGGAGCAAATAGGGAAGGGGCCGGAGCTCGATGCGCGGGCTATCGCCGTGCGCATGGCGGTGCTGGCGGCGGAGGCCAAGGAGAAAGAGCTCAAGTTCGAGGAGATCATCCAAAGGGTGATCGATGAGACCGGCATGACCAATCCGCAAGAAGCGCTGGAAGAGGCCAACCGCATACTGCAGAAAGAGATAGAGGAAGTTCTGGAAGAGATCAAATCCAATAAGGAGCTCATGGAAGAGGCCGAGGCCTGGGAGCTTTTCGGCCGCATCCTCGAGCACGAGCTCAATCAGGAACAGATCGAGAACTTCCTGGGGCTCATCAAGGAACACATCAAGGGGCTGTAAGGGTATTGACGGGGAGGTTTGGGGCACGGGCTGCGAGCCGAGGACGTCATCTAACCTCGTAAAACATGGTGGCAAAACAAATAAACGCAGACGTTAAGTCCGCACTCGCTGGGGTAGAATGGATCTGGGCTGATACCCAGGTTCTGGCTCCGGCGATGGCTTCCTAATAAAATAGGTTAGCCGCGCTAGCCGGCTTTGCCGATAGGGTCGGACAACTAGCGTTATAATATCGGATACCTGATCGGATCCTTCCGCAGTTCGGTCGGGGAAAAAATATGCGGGATCACCTCCAGAAGTCCCCGCTTCGGGACAACCTGGAGGGACATTTTAGTTGAAGCTACGCTCGTAGCGGCCTGCGCAGCTGCCTTACCGGACAGGGGTTCGACTCCCCTCAGCTCCAGTTTTTTGATTGACTTCCCTCTCTTACCTCGTATAATATATTCCAACATGGCAGAGAATACCATCCTGGGGATAGACCTTAGAGTCACCTCGGTCAAGGTGATCGAGATCAAGAAGGGCTCCAAGGGTTTTATACTCGTGAATTGGGGGATGGACGAAGTCCCCTTTGACCTCATCGACAAACACCCCGACAAAGAAGCCGCCCAGGCCAAGATCATCCAGCGCATCCTGGCGGTCAACCGCATCAAGGCCAGGGATGCGGTGCTGGTGGTGGGGGGGGCGGATGTTTTGGTGCGGCAGATGTCCCTGCCGCCGCTTTCGCGCGCGGATTCCCGCGAAGCCATCAAATGGAAAATGAAGGACGAGATCGCCTATCCGCTGGAAGAGGCCATTGTGGATTTTATCCCCCTGGCTGCCATAAAGGGCGCGGCCAAGACCGAGATCGATTTTTTGGCGGCGGCCGCCCACAAGGACACCATCGTGCGGGCGATGGAGATCGGAAAACTGGCCGGCATCCATATCTCCTCCATCGTGCCGGTGCCCTTTGCCGTCAAGGAGGTCTTCGGCAAGGAGATCGCTAAGGGTATCACCTGCCTGGTGTACATGGGGCGACGCACCACCAATATCAGCTTTTTCCGCGACGGGGTCATACAGCTCAACCGCGAAGTGCCCATCGGCGGCGAGGACATCACCCGGGCCATGACCTCGGTTCTGGTCTCCGAGGAGGGCCGGCTGGAGCTAAAATACGACGAGGCGGAGAAGATCAAACGCGAATACGGCATCCCGGTGGACCTGGCCAGCTATCCCAAGCTGGGGGATATCCCCATCTCGCACCTGCAGGCGGTGGTGCGGCCGGCTCTCGAGAAGATCGAGGACGAACTGCTGCGCACCATAGAGTATTACCGCAGCATTGCCGGGGATATCAAGATAGAAAAGGTGGTGTTGACCGGCGGCTCTTCCCGCACCCCGCACCTTTTGGAATTCCTGACCGCCGGACTAGGGATCAGCTTCGTAACGGTCGATCCCTTGGCCGACCTGATCATCGACACCCATATCCGGGAAAAGGGCGCGCTGACTTTGGCTGCCCCGCAGATGGCCGTCGCGCTGGGCGCGGCCCTGAATTTTTACGTGCCCCGCAACATCAACCTGCTGCCGGAGGAGATCCGGGAAAAGTGGAAGCTCTTCTTCAGGAGGCACGCCAATCCGTTGGAGCTTTCCGTATTGTTCGTCATCCTCATGTTGCTCTGCTACGCCGTGGTCTTTGCCCAGGGGTATTTTATCCGCTCCCAGATAGAGGCGACCAAAAAGAACATAGAGGAGCTCAAACCCAAGCTCACCCGGCTGGAAGAGTTGGAGAAGGCGGTCCGGGAAGAAGAGGGGCGCATGGGTATCTTCAAGAGCATCGAGCTCAATCGGGTGCAGCTGGACACCGTCATGGAGGACCTCAGCTTGAACCTGCCGCCCTCGGTGATGCTGACCGGCATAAATTTTATCGAATCCAGCAAATCCGCCAATCTGATGGGGATCGTCTTTGCCCGGGGGGATTCGGCGGAGAACATTTTATCGAGATTTGTGCTGGACCTATCCCGCGCGCCCAGCTTCCAAAAGATAGAGCTTAAGCAGGCCAACCGGGTGGAGGGGTATTTGATGGAGGCCTTCACCTTTGAGATCGCGGCGCTGGTGAAGAGAAAATGAAGTTAAAACTTTCGGACAGGGAACGCTGGCTGCTATTTGGGACCCTGCTGGTGGTGGTTTTTTACCTTTTCTATACTTTCCTGCTCAATCCCAAGCTCACGGAGATCGATTCCTTAAATCAAAAAAACAGCTCCCTGAATTTGGACCTTAGGGTCAGCAAGGAGAAGGTGAGGATCTTGCAGAGCCTGGAACTCTTGCCCATGGAAAAGATCCGGGCCAAGAAGACCAAGGAAGAGCAGACCATCGAGGCTTTAAAGTACATCACCGCGGAGATCAGCAAGCTGGATCTCAAACTGCTGACACTTAGGCCCCGGGGAGAGGAACGCGCGGTGGGCTCGGCCAAAGCCATCTTTTTTGACCTCACCTTCAGCGGCAAGTATAATACCATTTACAAGTTCATGCAGGCCGTCTCCCGGCTGCCCATACTCATTTTGGTGGATTCACTCACCATGACCAAGGGAGAGGGGCCGGACCTGGGCGTGACCATGGCGATCTCGGTGTATTACTGATGAGCAAAGCCAGCAATTTTATAATGTTGATCGGGGGGGTATTGATCCTCATAGCTTACGTTTTGCTGTATACTCCGCTTTATGACCTGCTCTGGAAAGTACAGCAGCCGGTGCGGCCAAATCTAATGATAACGGTGCGGCCGGCCATCACCAAACCCCTGGCCCCGCCCATAACCGGGGAGGCCAAGGTCGCCAAGCCACCACCCAAGCCGCCCGTGGTCACCGCCGAGGCCTATCCCAAATTTGTGACCTTGCGCGATCCCTTTGTGGTGGATTTTGCCTTTGTACAAAGCGAGGAAAAACCCAAAGAAGGGCCGGCCCAGCCGGCTGAGGCCCCCAAGCCGGTATTGGTGCTTCAGGGAATTTTCTTGAGCCCCGGGGTGGAAGCCGCTATAATGGATGACCAAGTGGTGAATGTGGGATCGCTGGTGGCCAAGGGCTGGAAGGTGGCGGAGATCAGGTACGATCGAGTGATCCTGACGCAGAAGGGGAAGCGGAAGGTTTTAATGATTAAATTGGGGGTAGAATAAAAATGACAAATGACAAATTACAAATGACAAATTGGAAATTGGTAATTGGAATTTGTTTGGTGCTTGGGATTTGGCTATTGGGATTTTCCTCAGAAGCGGTGGTCAAGGAAAAGGAAGAAACCCCCAAGGTGAGCACCGGCGGGACCTTGTCCTTTAAGCTCAAGGACGCCGACATCAAGAACGTTTTGCAGATCTTCGCCAAACAGCTGGGCATCAATATCGTGGCGGGCGAGGGAGTGGCGGGAAAGGTTTCCTTCTCCTTCACCAGCGTGCGGCCGCGGGAGGGCTTGGAAGCGGTGCTGCGCGCCAAAGGATTTGACTGGTTCCAGGAGGGTGACACGCTGGTGGTGACCTCCAAGAAGACCGTGCGCACCTATCTTTTGGAATACGCCAACGCCAAAGAGGTGAAGGAGGCCATGGACCTGCTGATGGAGGGCGGTGATTCGGTCGCGGCCCTCGAATCTTATAACGCCATAATGGTCAAGGCCTCCACCGAGAACATAAACCGCATCGAGAAGACCATTCGGGACCTGGATACCCCGCCTTCTCAGGTGCTCATCGAGGCCCGGATCGTGGAGGTCAAATGGAACGACGCTGGTGAGATGGCCACGGACCTCAAGTATACCCGGCCGCAAGATGCCAATGATTGGGCCGAGACCAAAAACCTGGCGGGTCGGGACACCGATACCCAGGCCCAGGGATTTTACGCCCATATTTTAACCAGCAATGTGGAAGCCTTCCTCTCGGCGCTTCAGACCCAGACCGGGTTCAACCTGATAGCCGCGCCGCGCATCACCACCCTAAACCACAAGAAAGCCAGCATCTTGATAGGCGGCAAACTGGGCTATAAGACCGCGGTGATCACCGATACCGGCACCGTTTACACGGTCAACTTCTTAACCACCGGCACCGAGCTAAAAATCACGCCGCACATCTCGGAGACCGGCTTTGTGCGCATGGAGATCGAGCCCAAGATCAGCGAGGGTTCGGTCACCCAGGATACCCCGGTAGAGAGCACCACCGAGACCAAGAACGAGGTGCTGGTCAAGGACGGCCAGACCATCGTGATCGGCGGATTGGTGAAAAATTCCGAGACCCAGACCGATTACGGGATCCCAATATTAATGAACATCCCGATCCTGGGGGGGTTGTTCCGCAAGACCGTCATCAATAATGAAAAGCGCGAGCTGATGGTGATCGTGACCCCGCACATCCTAACCCCGGAATACCTGCAGTCCATGAGCAAGGAGATCAAGGCCTTGGATCAAAAGGAGAAGAGTCAGGGAGCGGGGCTCATTCACTAGTGGGGGTGCGGGTCATAAGTTCCTCTATGGCTTGGTAGGGGTCGCGCCCTTCAAATAGCACTCTGTTCACCTGCTCGGTGATGGGCATAACCACCCGCTTTTTCCTTGATAATTCCAGGGCGGCTCGAGAGGTGGGCACTCCCTCGGCGACCTCCTTCATGGAGCCCAAGATCTCGGGAAGTTTCCTGCCCTTAGCGATCTCGTACCCCACCTTATGATTTCTCGAAAGCTCGCTTTCACAAGTAGTGATAAGGTCTCCCATGCCGGAAAGCCCGAAGAAGGTCTCGGCCCGGGCTCCCAAGGCCACCCCTAAGCGTGTGATCTCGGCGATGCCGCGGATAAGCAGCGCGGACTTGGCGTTGTCTCCGAGGCCCAGCCCATCCGCGCACCCGGCAGCAATGGCAATGATGTTCTTGAGCGCGCCTCCCAGCTCCACCCCGATAACATCCGTGTTGGTATAGACGCGGAAGCGGTCGCGCATCAGGTACTTCTGCGCTTTTTCCGCGGTCGAAAGCTGCGGGGCCGCCACTACTGAGGCGGCAGGTTTGCCCCCGGCGATCTCCTTGGCCAGATTGGGGCCCGAAAGCACCGCTAGCTCGCCTTTATGGAACTCCGCGATTATCTCAGAAGGCCGGCGCAGGGTCTTTTCCTCAAGCCCTTTGCTGGCCGAGACCACCAGGGCATCTGCCGGCAAACCCTTAAGCTGGGCGCGCAAATATTGAGTAGGCACCGCCAGGATGATCAATTCAGCTCCCTGCCAGGCCACCTCGCGGGAATCCACCAGGTCAATGCTCTCCGGCAGGGGAAAACCGGAAAGGTATTTCCTGTTCTCGCGGTACTTTATCATCTCGGGGACCAGATCAGCCTCATAGGACCAGAGCGAGACCTGATGGCCGCCTTCCGCCAGGAGGATGGAAAGGGTGGTGCCCCAGGCCCCCGCGCCAAGCACCGCGCACCTGCTCATATCTTTCTCTCCGTGCCACTCATCAGGCGTTTGATATTGGGGATATGCCGGATCACTATCAGCGCGGCCGCCAGCAGGGAGGCCAGGGTGTAGGGGAGGGGTTTACCCAAAATGAACATCAACGCTAAAACCGAGACCGCCCCCAAGATCGAGCCCACCGAGACATAACGGGTGGTGAATATCAGGATCATTACAAAGATCAAGGTGAAGAGCAGAATATCGGGGGCGATGACGCCTAAGACTCCCAGGCCGGTAGCCGCGCCCTTTCCGCCTTTGCCTTTTAAAAAGATCGAAAAGGAATGGCCTATGATCGCGGCCAGGCCGACCAGCACTACCTGGAGCGGGTCTTTCAAGTACCAGAGCGCCAGAAGGGTGGGGGCGGCGCCCTTTAAAAAATCCAGCGCAAAAACGCTGATACCCGCACCCCAGCCCAAATTACGGGTGATATTAGTCGCCCCGATATTGCCGCTGCCCCGCTTGAATATATCCACCCCATATATCCGGGCGACCAAGAAACCGACGGGGATAGAACCGGATAGATAGCCGAGCAAGATGAATAGAAATAGGTTCACGAGGGTATTATAGCAAAAAAAGACCGGGCTGACGTCTAGCATTAAGGATCATTGTGGTGAGTTCCTGAACGCGTGTCACGATCAGCCCAGTCATATATATATCGGAGGATTTTCAGATAAATTTCAGTTTTTTTATCAGGTTTTATAGCTCAGGAGCAGGTATTTCTTCAAGGCATCCTGCGCCAGCTGGCGGTACTGCTTGATCTGCGCTTCATCCTTCTGCTGCTGGGCGGAATAGTAGAGGCCCAGCACCGCGTAAGCCCGGCCCAGGTAATAATAGGACATGGCCAGGTCAGGATTCTTGGCAACAGCTGCCTGGTAGATCTCAACCGCCTTCTTAAAATCCTCGGGTCGGTATTTCCTCACCACGATCTCATTATTAAAGCCGAATTCCCTTTCGACCTCTTCCTCCAGCTGTTTTCCTTTGGCGTCGGCATAGGATTCCAGCTTTTCCCGGCTCTCCAGGCTTTTGGGAACCGTGGCGAACATGGACTGGCCGGCCATGGCGAAACTGGACATTATCACCGAGAGCGAGTCTTCCACCGACATGGTGGTGCCCCGCCTAAAGTACATATATCCCTGTAAAAGGTCGATATAGGGATTATCGGGATCCAGGGGCTTGGCTTCTTCGAGCTTGCTTGCCAGATTGGTATAAGTCTCCTTGTCGATGATCCGTTTGCGGGTTTGGGAGAGTACCCGGCTGAGAATTCCTTCTCCCAGGAGCGAGGCGCCGAGGGGCTTGAGGCTCGCCGGATCGGGGATCTTCTTATAGGTCTCAATGGCCAGATCGAAGGCCCCCTTATAATCCACCGATATCCCCAGGTAAGGCTCTTCCATCTGCAGGCGCTCCAGCAGGTAGTAGGCGTATTCCAGGGCCAAAAGCGAGGCCTCGTCCTCTCCCGCGGATAAAAGATCACTGATCGCGGTCTGGGCCAGGCCGGGATTTAAGGAAAGCTGGCTTAAGTTATAGATGCCCAAAGCGCGCCGGCCCAGCTGGGGATCGAGCTTTTCTACCGCCTGGTATTCGGCCAGGGCTTTGCTGAAAAATCCCCGGGCTTCCGTCAGGTCGACCGCCGCGTTCTCATTTATAGGATCGTATTTCCAGTCCGGCTGATTGTTCCACTCATATCCCAGGTGGTGCGTATTTATGGATCCCAGTTGATCGTTCAGGCTTTTAAGCCCCATGATCCGATAGATATTGCCCAATCTCAGGCGGTATCCGGCGTTATCCCTTTTAAGCTCCGCGGCCTGCCGGAAGGCGGAAAGTATGGGCTCGGTGATGGGCAGCAGATCGAAGTTATAGATCGGATCGGTCAGTTTTTTGAATTGGTTGAGCCCCTCCATCCTTTCCCGGGAAATGGTTTCTTTTATTTTATCCCCGATCCGGGCGAACTCAAAGCTGTCCACCCCCATATTTTCGTCGACCACGGGCGGGAGAGGGAGCTTAGCGCATTCAACATAGGCGGCCGCCTGCTCTTTTACCTGCGCGGGGTCATCCCAGTTAAGCTCCTCCTTGAACTTGAGCTTGTTCATCTGGGAGCGAAAAGCCTGGAGGCTGGTGTAGGTGGGCGTATTTATGATCTTGGGTATCATAAGCTGGGCCTGGCGGTAATTGGACAGGCAATTGTTAAGCCGGGTGTAGAACTCGGACAAAAGGTAGGCGTTGCCCATGTTAAAGTGGACAGCAGGATCGCTGGGGTCGGTGACCGAGAGCTCATTGATCTTGGCCTGGAGTTTGGCCCATTCGGCATCAATGAAATCCTGCTGGGCGGCGGGGGAGTTGAGGATCAGGTAATAGGTCTTGCGGCTAAAACTTTTATCGGCAAAAAGCAGGGAGGCCGGGGCGGAGCTGCCGGCGACTAAATTCTCCGGCGCGCCCGCGGCCGGCGTTCCCCAAGCACTCTGGTACTTTTGGAGGTTTTTTTCGGGCAATAATATCAGGGGCGGGAGAAAAAGATCATACCCCCGGGTGATATCGAGAAAAGTGAGGGTGGCCCGGGCGTACAAGATCTGGGGCAGAACGGTTATCTCGGTGGAGAGCATCTCTTCCACCATTTCCCCCTGCCACTGGGGCTGGGTCAGGTGGGAGGAAAGTCTATCGGCCAGCGCGCGCCGTAAGCCCACTTTTTTCTGAAGATCCGATTCCGTGCCGGTCAGCTCTTGCGCCAGAGCCGGCAGAACCAGGCCCAGCAGAAGGAAGATGAGAATAACTTTTTTCATGAGACACCCCCGGGCCGCAATTATAGTATAATACCCGCCGGATGAGAAGAGCGGCCTTTATCGGATTGATATTATTTTTAGGGCTAACCGGCGGAAGCTTAGCCGCCACCCCGCCCCCTGATGAGCTGCTCAAGATCATGCCCGACAGAATTTCGGATCTTTCCGAAATTGCCAAGCAGGAATCCGAATATTACTCCGCGACCAACCATTATTTTTACAGAAGGTATTTCATGAAGCCGGGCAGCAAACAATTGGGTGAACAGATGCCTTTGGCTGATGTTGGTTATACGGCCATAGTTCATATCTATTATGAATTAGGAAAGCCGCCGGTTGCAGAATCTGGGGCTAAGGCC
>Ga0315294_10003246_pt1 | contig 17694 bp, 15 predicted proteins | sample YL17G13_40_MG_FD_203626 | JGI IMG/M metagenome (GOLD analysis project Ga0315294, IMG submission 203626) | Sediment microbial communities from Yellowstone Lake, YNP, Wyoming, USA - YL17G13_40 | ecosystem: Environmental > Aquatic > Freshwater > Lake > Sediment | place: USA: Wyoming | collected... | reverse complement strand
GGGTCCATCTCAATTCCCCTTGGGCGTCCCTAAAAGAAAAGGAACAATTCCTCCAAAGGCAATATGAGCAAGGGAAAGAATTTTGTCAAGAAAATTTTAAGAAGAAAATGGGGGAAAATCTTGGAGGGTGCGGCAGGCTCCCGATACGCTAATTCAGGTATGATCGAAGCATCCTTTCCTGCGAAAAAAGAAAAAACGATTCTTCCGGTCCCCGCAAAAAAAAGGCCGGGGTCGAGCCCGGCCCGGTGGGAATTTTTGCCTAAAAGGGTTCAGTGAGTTACTTCCTCTACCTCAATCTTCTTGGGTGGGGCTTTTTCCTCTACGGGGATGGTGATTTCCAGCACCCCGTCATGGTACTTGGCCTTGATCTCTTCCGCCTTCAGATTCTCCGGAACGGCCATGGAGCGCTCGAAGGAACCGTAGAATACCTCTCTCCGGTCTACTTTCTTGTCTTTGCTTTTCTTGTCCATCTTCCGCTCGCCTCTAAGGGTGAGGCATCCGTTCTCCAATTCCACATAAATATCCTTGGCTTCCACTCCGGGAAGATCGGCCTTGATGACATAGGTCCCATTCTGGCGATAACTCTCGACTTTAGGGGTCCAGTTATACTTGTCTAACTCCCTAGATTCAAACAGGTTTTCAAAAACATCCCAAAAATCTTCATCCCAGAAGCCACGGAAAAAGCCCTGGGGAATTAACTCCTCTATCGGTCTCCATCTTACCAGGCTGTTCATATTGCTACCTCCTTTTTTCCAGAGGAAATAAGGCTTTTTACCTGCCTTTCAAAAAAAAGTTAATCATTTCTTTGCCGACTGTCAAGGCAGGGTTAGCGGTTCCTTGACCGCTGAACCAGGGGTCCTCCCGGGACGAACCCGGAGTTATTCCCAACGGGCTCTTTTCATTCGCTTGTAACGGGAAGGGTAAACCGCGGAGGGGGCGATTGTAAAAATCACTCGGCGGGATTCAATCGGAAATTCTCGGCAGGGGCGAGGAACTAAATCTTGAGGCCTTTGGTGGAGGCAAAAGACTGGATGATGTTGATGGCTTGATTGATTCTTCGGATTTTGTTGTTTTTGTCCTTGAGCCCTTCAATCTCCTCCAGGGGAATCTGCTTGCCCCGCAGGTCCCGGAGAACGAAATTGAGATTGAATAGGAGCACTCTCAGGTCCTCAACCGTATATTGACGGAGAGAAGCCTGGGTGAACTGTTGAAATCCATGGGCCACGTCCTGGGCTAGCTTTTTCGGGCTTCCGGCGATGGGCATATTTCCTCTCTCTAGGGTTTTCCGATTCCTTCAGGAGTGAAGAAAAATTTCGTATTTTAAGATTGATGAACTCGTTAAAAGTCGTCACTCCGGTGAAAACCGGAGTCCAGAGAATTGATAACTCCTTGGAATAACTAGATTCCGGCTTTCGCCGGAATGACGGAAGAAAGCGTTTTCGGACTTTTTACGATGCCATCAAGACTTAGGATTCGGATTTTGGCTTTTGTGGCTATAGCTCTTCATCCTTGCTCCCCGACTCCTCTCCCTTGCCCCCCATCTCTTCTTCCATGGCCTGATCTACCATGGAATCCACGTCCTCGCCCAGGTCTTCACCCATTTCTTTTCCCATGCGTTTCATCCAGCGGGCCATGCTGGCCGGGTCGTTTTCGTCCAGGCCCCCCAATTTGCTGGGGTCCGCCAGGGATTCCAGGCGGCTTTCTTCGGAGCGAACCCGCGCCACCCGCGAGATGAGGCGAGTCATCTTTCCGCTCTGGCAGTGCTTGCACTGCGGGCGGTGAGGCTCGCGGATATTCATGACCAGGTAACTGGAAACCTTCCCGCAATCCCGGCAAAGGTACTCATAAATAGGCATGACCGATTTCCGCTCCCTTGACAGGATCCGCTTTGTGCGGTCTAATAATCCCGGGGTTTAAAAAACAGCAATTCTATTTTATCGAATTTTTGCCCAAGGAGCAAGCCTTTGAGAGTATTGGCCGGCCGGATTTCGTACCTCCTCCTGACCCTTCTCCTCTTCAGCTCGCCTTGGGGGTGTTTTTACCGGGTAACCCTGGAGCCGGCGGTGTCCTTTAAAATGGACCCCAAAGAATACCAGCCGCTGGCCCTTCTTCCGCTCCCTGCGGCTCCCGGCCCGACGGATCCGGGTGCCGAGCTTTATCCCTTCCTCCGGGATTCCTTGGAAAAAAAGGGATACACCCTGGTGAAGGAAGCGGAGGTCTCGGAGGCCCTTGAGGAAATGAAGCTGAACCCCCTCCTCCTCCTTTCTGACCGGGATTCCCGGATAAAGGTTGGCGAGCGCTTAAAGGCCAAGCTCTTGATGATTGGAACCCTTCCCGAATACAGGGTGCAGAAATCCCACCTGGGAAGTCAATCCTTTGAGGCGTTTGACGGCGAATCCTTCACCGCTCTGCTCCTTCCCACTTATTTTCGCGGAAGTTCCCAAGTCCATCTGATTCTGCGCATTTTCGAGTCGAAAAAAGGCGATCTGGTATGGGCGGCGGAAGGAACCATTAAGGCCTCCAGCGATTCCGCCGGGACCTACAGTCAGAAGCTCGCCGCCCGATTACTGCAGAGTCTCCCTCCCGTTTCTCCTCCATCGGGGAAATAGACGGATCTTTCCCGAATTTAGCGGATTCGAAAGATTATAAGGGGTACGAATCCGTATGCGTGTCCTCTTGTTCCGAGCGTGGAAGGCGGGACATCAACTCCTGGACCGCCTCGCGGGGATTTTTCCCTTCGTAAAGGATCTCGTAGACTTTTCCGGTAATGGGCATCTCCGCCTTTTTCCTTCGGGCTAATTCCCACAGGGCCTTGGCCGTGCGGACCCCTTCCGCCACCATGCGCATGCCCCCCAGGATCTCCTCCAGGGCCTTTCCCCTTCCCAGTTCCAGGCCCACCTGTCGATTCCGGCTGAGGTCTCCCGTGCAGGTGAGAACCAGATCTCCCATTCCGGCGAGACCGAAAAAAGTCTGCCTCTGGGCGCCCATGCTGACTCCCAGGCGGGTCATTTCCACCAGCCCCCGGGTGATGAGCGCCGCCCGGGAGCTATGACCGAATCCCATCCCGTCGGAGGCGCCGGCGGCGATGGCCATGACGTTTTTGATGGCTCCCCCCAGCTCGACTCCCAGTATATCCGGGTTGGTATAGACCCGGAAATAGGGGCGGAAAAAAAGGGCCTGGGCTTCCTGCGCAGCCCGGGGAGCGGTTCCGGCTACCGCCACAGCGGTGGGAATCATACGGGATACCTCTCCGGCGAAACTGGGCCCGGAAAGGCTGGCGATTTCCACCGCAAAACCCGGCCCGAGAATTTCTTTCAGAACTTGGGAGGTCGTCTGGCAAGTTTCGTCTTCCAGTCCTTTGGTTACGCTGACGATCAAAGCCGTTTTCTTGAGAAAGGGCCGGGCCTTCATGAAAACCTGACGAACCACATGGGAAGGAAGGGCACATACCAAAGTGTCCCTATCGGCGAGGGCTTCCTCCAGGGAATGAGTAAAGCGGAGGGAATCGGCCAGACGGACCCCGGGAAGGAAAAAATCATTCTCCCGTTTTTCCACCAGGGTCCGAAAGAGATCTTCTTCGAAGACCCAGAGAAGGACCCCTTCCTCTTTCTCCGCCAGGAGGTTGGCCAGAGTCGTACCCCAGCTTCCCGCGCCGATGACCGCAATCCTTCTTCTCTCCCGGTCCATGGATCAGGACTCTGCTTCGGAGGGGGCTTCTTCGGGGGCTTCTTCCGCTTCCTGGCCGTTTCCTTCCTCTTCCCGCTCCGCCAGGCGGGCCACGGCCATCACTCTTTCCCCGGACTCCCGCTCGATGAGCTTGACCCCCTGGGTGTTGCGGCTGCTCAGGCGGATCTCCCCACACCGCAGGCGGATGATCTTCCCCCCGTCGGTGATGAGCATGACTTCATCCTGGTCGGTGATCTGCTGGGTGCCCACCAGTTTCCCGTTGCGCACCGTGGTCTTCATGGTGATGATCCCTTTCCCGCCGCGGCTCTGGAGGCGATAATCCTCGATGGGGGAGCGCTTCCCGAATCCGTTTTCGGTCACCGACAGGATGGAAGATCCCACGGTCCCCGGGGAAAGGATGTCCATGGAAACCAGGAAGTCGTTCTTCCCCAGGGTGATCCCCTTCACCCCGCGGGCGGTGCGCCCCATGTCTCGCACATCGTCTTCCACGAAATGAATGGCCTTCCCTTCCCTCGAACTCAGCAGGATTTCCTTGGTCCCGTCGGTCAGGCAGCCGGAGATGAGCTGGTCTTTATCGTCCAGGGTCAGCGCGATGATGCCCCCGGCCCGGGGGTGGCTGTAGGACATGAGGTCGGTCTTTTTGATGACCCCCTGTTTGGTGGCCATCAGCACATACTTCCCTTCCTCGAAGGCCCGCACCGGAAGGATGGCGGTCATCTTTTCATCCCCCGACAGGTTCAGCAGGTTGACAATGGCTTTGCCGCGGGTCATGCGGCCGGCCTGAGGCACCTCGTGGACCTTCAGCCAGTACACCTTTCCCGCGTCGGTGAAGAAGAGAATGTAGCTGAGGGTGGAGGCGATGAAGAGATGCTCGACGAAATCCTCTTCTTTGGTGGTCATCCCCATTTTTCCCCGCCCGCCCCTTCTCTGGCTGCGGTACAGGCTGATGGCGTTGCGCTTGATGTATCCCGTGTGGCTGATGGTGACCACCATGTCCTCTTCCACGATGAGGTCTTCGAGCTTGAGCTCCTGGACTTCTTCGATGATCTCCGTGCGCCGTTCGTCTCCGTATCGCTCGTTGATCTCCTGGAGCTCTTCCACGATCACGTTGAGGAGAAGGCGCTCGTTGCCCAGGATTTCCCTCAGACGGGCGATCAGCTTGATCACCTCGGCGTATTCTTCGTTGATCTTCTCCCGTTCCAGGTTGGTCAGGCGCTGCAGGCGCATCTCCAGAATGGCCTGGGCCTGGGCCTCGGAGAGGGAGAACTTGGCCATGAGGGCTTCTTTGGCGTCCTTGGGGGTCTTGGAGGCGCGGATGAGGGCGATGACCCGGTCCAGGTTGTCCAGGGCGATTTTCAGGCCTTCCAGGATGTGGGCCTGGGCTTCGGCTTTGGCCAGCTCGAACTGGCTGCGGCGGGTGACCACCTCTTTGCGGTGGAGGATGAACGGCTCCACCAGCTCCTTCAGGTTGAGAAGCTGGGGCTGTCCCCGCACGATGGCCAGGAGGATGACCCCGAAGGTGGCCTGCATCTGGGTGTGCTTGAAGAGCTGGTTCAGAATCACCTGGGCCACGGCATCGCGCTTGAGCTCGATGACCATCCGCATTCCCTCCCGGTCCGACTCGTCCCGCAGGTCGGCGATTCCCTCGACTCTCTTGTCCTGGACCAGCTCGGCAATTCGCTCCAGCAGTTTGGCCTTGTTGACCTGATAGGGGATCTCGGTGACCACGATGGACTCCCGGTCGGTCCGTTTCTGCCTCTCGATCAGGGCCCGGGCCCGCATCTGGACCATCCCTTTTCCCGTGAGGTAGGCCTCCCGGATCCCGCCCCGTCCCAGGATGAAACCCCCCGTGGGGAAGTCCGGCCCGGGAACGATGCGGATCAACTCCTCCACGGAGATGTCCGGGTTTTGAATGACCGCGATGGTGGCCTCGATCACTTCCTTCAGGTTGTGCGGGGGGATGTTGGTGGCCATGCCCACGGCGATCCCCGAAGAGCCGTTGATCAACAGGTTGGGGATCTTGGCCGGAAGGATCGCGGGCTCGTTCATGGAGCCGTCATAGTTGGGAGCAAAGTCCACCGTCTGCTTGTCGATGTCCGCCATCAGCTCGTGGGCCAGGCGGGCCATGCGCACTTCGGTATACCGCATGGCCGCCGGCGGGTCGCCGTCGATGGACCCGAAGTTCCCCTGGCCGTTCACCAGCGGATAGCGGAGGGAAAAATCCTGGGCCATGCGCACCAGCGTGTCGTACACCGCCACATCCCCGTGGGGGTGATATTTACCGATCACGTCTCCCACGATTCGGGCTGACTTTTTGAAGGGCTTGTTCCAGTCGTTGGAGAGCTCGTGCATGGCGAACAGAACCCGTCGGTGAACGGGCTTCAGTCCGTCCCGCGCATCGGGCAGGGCCCGGCCGATGATGACCGACATGGCGTAGTCCATGTAGGACTTCTGCATCTCTTCTTCGAGCTTGACCGGCACCTGGTTCATTCCGGGATGGGAAGACATTAAGTCCCTCGTTGAAAGATCAGATGACAAGGATTATGCGACTACACGACGAAAAGACTTCAGGAATGGGCCGCAGAAGTAGCCTTAAGAAAAAAAAATAAAATATTTTTTCTCTCGCAGAAGCCGCAGAGTTAAAGCCCGTTTCAAATGCCGATATTAAAAAAATGGATTTTTTCTTTCTCTGCGCTCTCTGCGGGCTCGAGCGAAGCGGGCGAGAGAAACGTCTTCGGCTCTCGCAGAGATTTTTCTTCCTACTGGGCATGGACACAAAAAATTTTTAATATTTCAACCTCTCTGCGCCCTCTGCGCTCTCTGCGGTTCATCGTTCTTTTTTTATTCATTAAATGTCGAGGTTGGTCACGCTCAGGGCATGGCGTTGGATGAAGTCCCGGCGGGGTTCGACCTGGTCCCCCATGAGAACGGTGAAGATCTCATCGGCTTTGACCGCGTCTTCCAGGCGAACCTGAAGGAGGGTGCGGGATTCCGGGTTCATGGTCGTGTCCCAGAGCTGCTCCGGGTTCATCTCTCCCAGGCCTTTGTAGCGCTGGATCTCCAGCCCTTTCTTCCCGCCGGAGAAGATCTCCTGCACCAGGGGGGACAGACCCGCGACCTCCTGGCAGGATTCGCCGGTTTTCAGGACGAAGGGAGGCAGACCCAGAGCGCTGAGCTGCTTGGAGAGTTTGCGCAGCTCTTCGAATTGGCCCGAGCTGACCAATTCCAAATCCAGGCTGGTCTCCATCCGCGATCCGTTGGTGGAGGTAAAGCAGCGCAGGTTGTAAGAACCGTGCTCCGGATCCTTTTCCATCTGGAATTCCATCTCGCCCTTGTTCTTCTTCTCCTTTTTCAGGGCTTTTTTCACCTGCTCGATGACCCGGTTCACTTCCTTTTCGGACTTCAGGGTGTTCTTGCTGAACGATTCCTGCTGGGCGAAGGCCAGCAGAATGTCCGGGTCCATCTTCCGTTTCGCCAGGCGGTTGAGGATCTTGCCCAGGCGGATGGCCTTTTTAACCATCTCCAGAAGGCCCTTGCCGCTGAGCGGTGCTTTATCTCCCGGCAGGACGAGGCGCACGTTTTCGATCCCTTTTTCGAGAAGATAATCTTCCAGATCATCCTCGCTGCGCAGGTATTTGGGCTCCTCTTTGCCCTTTTTGACCCGGTAGAGGGGCGGCTGGGCGATGTAGAGATGCCCCCGCTCGATGAGCGGAAACATCTGGCGGTAGAAAAGGGTGAGCAGAAGCGTGCGGATGTGGGACCCGTCCACGTCGGCGTCGGTCATGATGATGACCCGGTGGTAGCGGAGTTTGTCCAGGTTGTATCCTTCCTCCCCCACCCCCGTTCCCAGGGCGGTGATCAGGGTCTTGATCTCCTGGTTGGAAATTACCTGGTCGAAGCGGGCCTTCTCCACGTTGAGGATCTTGCCGCGCAGGGGCAGGATGGCCTGGACTTTGCGGTCTCTTCCCTGCTTGGCCGAGCCGCCGGCGGAGTCTCCCTCGACGATGAAGATCTCGCTCTCCCGGGGGTCTTTCTCCTGGCAATCGGCCAGTTTTCCCGGGAGAGAATCGCTCTCCAGGAGGCCTTTCCTGCGGGTCAGATCCCGGGCCTTGCGGGCCGCCTCCCGCGCCCGCGCGGCATCGACGACTTTTTCCAAAATCCGCTTGGCCACCGACGGACTCTCCTCAAAGTAGGTGGCCAGTTTTTCGTTGACCACCGTCTCGACCAGACCCTTGACTTCGCTGTTTCCCAGCTTGGCCTTGGTCTGCCCTTCAAACTGGGGGTTGGACAGTTTTACGCTGATCACCCCGGTCAGGCCTTCCCGCGCATCCTCTCCGGAGAGGCTGGCTTTCAGGTTCTTGAACTGACTGAGGTTAGCGCCGTAATTGTTGAGGGTCCGGGTCAGGGCGGATTTAAAGCCGATGAGATGCGTTCCGCCGTCGATGGTGTTGATGTTGTTGGCGAAGGAGAAAAGATTCTCGGTGTAGCCGTCGTTGTACTGGAGGGCAATGTCGATGTAGATTCCTTCCTTCTCTCCCTCCAGATGGATGGGCTTGGGGTGGATGGTGGTCTTGTTCTTGTTGAGGTATTCGACGAAGGAAACGATGCCGCCCTTGTATTGAAACTCCTGTTTTTTATCCGCCCGTTCGTCGGCGACGGTTATTTTCAAGCCGCTGTTCAGGAAGCTGAGCTCCCGAAGCCTCTGGCAGAGCGTGTCATAGCTGAAGTCGAGGGTTTCAAAGACCTCCGTGTCGGGCCGGAATTTAATCTTGGTTCCCCGCCGTTTGGTGTTCCCGATGGTTTCAAAAGGAGTAACCGGAACGCCTCTCTCGTACCTCTGGGAGTAGACTTTCCCGTCCCGGTAGATCTCCATCTCCAGGAATTCGGACAGGGCGTTCACCACGGAGACGCCGACTCCGTGGAGTCCTCCGGAATACTGATAGCTGTCACTGTCGAATTTGCCGCCCGCATGGAGGGTGGTCATGACCACTTCGGCCGCCGATTTTCCCTGCTCCTTGTGAAAATCCACCGGAATTCCCCGGCCGTTGTCTTCCACCGTGACGCTCAGGTCTTCATGAATGAAAACATCGATCTTATTGCAGTAGCCGCCCAGCGCTTCGTCGATGGAATTGTCGACGACTTCATAGACCAGGTGATGCAGGCCGGAGATTCCCGTGCTGCCGATGTACATGGCCGGGCGCTTGCGGACCGCCTCCAGTCCCTGGAGGACCTTGATGTTTTCGGCGGTATAGTCTTTGGACCCCTCGGTTTGAATATTTTCCTTCTCGTTTTTCTTGGCCAATCCTCTCACCTTTCTTTAAATTCTCATGGGCATGACCACGCAGGTATGCTGGGTATCGTTGGCCGGGCGAATGATCGCCGGGCTGGCTCCATCCTCCAGTTCAAAGAGGATCTCCTCGCTGGTCAGAATATTCAAAACTTCCAGGACGAAGCGGTAATTGAACCCGACGGTCAAATCCTCCCCCTTGTAATCCACGGAAAATTCTTCCTTGGCTTCCCCGAAGTCCGGGTTGTAGGAGGAAAGCTCCAGCAGGCCTTCGGCGAAATGGAATTTGACTCCTTTGGTTTTCTCGCTCGAGAGAATGGAGACGCGCTTGAGGGACTCCAGAATTTGACTTCTCTTCATGCGAATGAAGCGTTTGGTCTGCGACGGGATGACCTGCTGATAATCCGGGAATTCCGCGTCCAGAAGGCGCATGATCAGAACCACCGGGTCCTTTTTGACGATGAAATTATTGTTCTTCATCTTCACCCAGACCTGATTTCCCTCTTCCTCCAGCAGGCGGGTCAGTTCACTCAGCCCTTTCTTGGGCAGAAGGATGCCATTCTCCAACCCCTCAATCTCCATCTTCAGCGGCCGATCGATCAGCGATAGACGATACCCGTCCGTGGCCACCATGCGCAGGATTTTGTCCGCTTCACTCTCCCTTCGAGTGAAGAAAACTCCCGTCAGGTTGTATCGCGACTCGTCGTTGGAAACCGCAAAGATGGTTTTATCAATCATTTCTCTCAGTAGGGCGGATTCGAGGGATATGAAATCTTCTTCTTCATAGGCGGGAAAGGAAGGGAAGGTTTCGGCCGAAATCCCCATGATGGTGAACTGGGATTTTCCGCTGCTGATCTCCGCCCATTGATTCTCTTTCAGGCGGAAGAATACCTCTTTTTCCGGAAGCTCCTTCACCACCTCATAAAGTTTTTTAGCGGACAGAGTTGTGCTCCCCGGTTTTTTGATATTCGCGGAATAGAAGCCTTTGATTCCGATTTCCAGGTCCGTGGCGGTAATCGATATGCCGTTTTCTTTGGTCTCGATGAGAACATTCAGAAGAATGGGCATGGTTCCTTTTTTCTCCACCACACTCTGGGAACGAAAGAGACCTCTGGTAAACTCTTCCTTGTCGATTAAAAATTCCATGCTGATTCTCCCTATTATTAATACTTATTTTAATTATTAATTATTAGTAGCATTAGTAGGGCCTGTTCATAAATCGATTATATAAAAAAATTTGATCAATTTCAAATAGTTTAATTTATTTAAGGGGTGGAATAAATCCTTAAAATAGGTGGAAAAAAAGAGGTTATTTTCAGTTGCCAAGAATAGAATCATTGAATCCCCATTTCACCCACAGGGAAATCCATCACTTTTGCAGCTGGTTCTTCAGAGTGTCGATAATGTTCTTCAGTTCGCGGTCTTCATTCTGCCTCTTTTCGGTCTGCCGGACGGCATGAATGACCGTGGAATGGTCCTTGCCGCCGAATTTTTCGCCGATTTCCGGGAAGGAAGATTTGGTCATGGTGCGGCAGAGATACATGGCGACCTGGCGGGGAAGGGCATAAATCTTCAGTTTTTTTGAGGATTTAAGGTCAGAGACGGAAATATTGTAGAAAGAGGCCACGTTTTTCTGGATGTTGTCGATGCTGATCATCTTCTGACGGTCGCTTAGAATGTCCTTCAGGGTCTCTCTGGCCATGGCCTCGTTGATATCAATTCCCGTCAGGGAGGAATACGCCCGCAGGCGGGTCAGCGCCCCTTCCAACTCCCGGACATTGGTTCCCAGATTGGAAGCCAGGAAGAGGCCCACTTCGTTGGAAAGGGAAATATTGAAAAGTTCCGCTTTCTTGCAGAGAATGGCCACCTTGGTTTCAATATCGGGAGGTTGAATATCGGCAATCAGGCCCCAACTGATGCGGGAGCGGAGTCTCTCCTCCAGCCCGGGGATTTCCTTGGGCAGCTTATCGCTGGTAATGACAATCTGCCGGTGGGATTCATAGAGGGAGTTGAAGGTGTGAAAGAATTCTTCCTGGGTTCTTTCCTTGCCCCCCAGGAATTGAACATCATCCAGCAAAAGGGCATCTTTATTGCGGTATTTATTCCGGAAATCGGTCATTTTCTCATACCGCAGACAGTTGATCAATTCGTTGGTGAATTTTTCGGAAGAGGTGTAACAGATGTTTGCCGAAGGATCACTTTCCCGAATCTGGTTTCCGATGGCATTGATCAGGTGGGTCTTTCCCAGTCCCACACCGCCGTAGATAAAGAAAGGATTGTAATTCTTGGCGGGAAGATTGGCCACGGCCAGGGCGGCGGCATGGGCGAATTGATTGCAGGACCCAACCACGAAGGCATCAAAAGTGTAGTTGGGGTTGAGGCCGTCCTCTTTGATGGTATGTCTTACCGGGCGATGAGGCGGAATTCGTTCCGTCGGCCTGGCCTTATCCACTTTCTCCTCGGAAAGCTCTTTGATTACAAAATGGATCGTGTACTGCTGGTTGGTGAGATGGAATAAGGAATCACGGATGAGATTCTGGTAGTTCTCCGAGATCCAGTCCTTGAAAAACTTATTGGGCACCTCCAGTTCAATCTGGCTCTCACTCAGGTTTAACAGCTTTATGGGTTTCAGCCAGATATCGAAAGCCTTCTGACTGATCTTTTCTCCCACATCGGATAAAACTTTATTCCATATTTCTTTCATAGCCTTGCCCTCGAAAAAACGAATGCCCAGGCATGATTTTATCCACAACCTTATAAACACCTGTGAATAAATCAAAAAACATAATAATTTTATTATCTTAAAAGATTATCTTCCCTCCTGGAGGTAGGTCAGGTTCTCAAAGCAGGTGAACTTGTCCAGAAAAGTCAGTTCAAATTTATCGGTTGGCCCATTGCGCTGTTTGCCGATGATAATCTCCGCCTTTCCCTTGTTGGGATTGTCTTCCGATTTGTTGTAGACCTCATCGCGGTAGAGAAAGATAATGACGTCGGCATCCTGCTCGATGGCCCCGGATTCCCGCAGGTCGGACAACTGCGGTCTCTTGTCCCCCCTTTCTTCCACCCGACGGTTCAGCTGCGAAAGGGCGATCACCGGCACAGTGAGTTCCTTGGCCAGGGCTTTCAGCGAACGGGAGATGTCGGAGATCTCCTGCTCCCGGGTGTCGGAGTGGGCCCGGCCCCGCATCAGCTGAAGGTAGTCCACCACCACCAGGCCCAGATTGTGTTCCGCCTTCAGGCGGCGGGATTTGGCCCGCATCTCCAGGGCGCTGAGGCCCGGCGTGTCATCGATGAAGATGGGCGCCTCCGAAAGGGATCCGGCGGCGCGGGTGAGCTTGGGCCAATCGGATTCGCTGAGAAAGCCCCCGCGCAGGCGATGGGCGTCCACTTTGGCCTCGGAGCAGAGCATGCGGAGGGCCAGCTGTTCCTTGGCCATCTCCAGGGAGAAAATGGCCGAGGGGGTTCCGCCCTCGACCGCGGCATGAGCGGCGATATCCAGGGCCAAGGCCGTCTTTCCCATGGAGGGGCGGCCGGCGATGATGATCAGATCGGATGGCTGGAGTCCCGAAGTCAGTTCATCCAGCTTGGTGAAGCCCGTGGGCACTCCGGTGATGAGCTGGTGCTTTTCGTACAGCCGCTCAATGGTCTTGAAGCTGGACTTAATGATGTCCTTGAGGGAATAGAAAGAGGGGCGAACCCGATCCTCGGAGATTTCGAAGATGGAACGCTCGGCCTGGTCCAGGAAATCATCCACGTCGCCGGATACGCCGTAGACCTGGCTGATGATATCCGTGGACCGGTTGATGAGCTTCCGGAGAATGGCCTTCTCTTTGACGATTTTGGCGTAATAAGAGATATTGGCGGCGGTGGGAACGCTGTTGACCAGGGAGTTGAGGTACTCGACTCCCCCCACCGCTTCCAGGGCGTCCCGTTTCTTGAGCGCCTCCGTCAGGGTAATCAGGTCAACGGGCTCGCTCTTTTCGTAGAGGTCGAGGATGGCCGAAAAGATCTTCCGGTGGGACTCGCGGTAGAAGTCCCCTTCTTTCATGACCTCCAGGACCCGGTTCAGAGCCTCGTTATCGAGAAGAACTCCTCCCAGGACGGAGACTTCCGCTTCCAGGTTCTGCGGAGGAAGGCGCTGTGCCAGCAAGTCCATGGTTTTTCCATCCCCGATGCCGAAGGGGTCTCAGGCTTTATCTTTCTCCGCCGGAGACGCGGCGACCACGTTGACCTTCAGCTGGGCGGTCACTTCCGGATGGAGCTTCAGGGCAACGGTATAACTGCCCAGGGTTTTGATGGGATTGGGCAGATGGATTTTGCGCCGGTCGAGGGAAATCCCCTGTTCCTGGAGGAATTTATTGAGGTCCAGGGTCGTGACCGAGCCGAAGAGCTTCTCGCTCTCGCCCGCGGGACGGGCCAGGGTGCAGGGGAGCTGCTCAATCCTGGCGGCCAGTTCCGCGGCTTTGTGCTTTTCTTGGGTCGCTTTCTGGAGAAAGGACTCCTTCTTTTGTTCCAGGTGGCGAAGGTTGGCCGCGGTGGCCTCCAGGGCCAAATTCTTGGGAATGAGGAAATTGCGACCGTACCCTTCCGCGACCTGGGCGAGATCCCCGGCCATTCCCAAAGAAGAGACGTTTTCAATCAGGATCACTTTCATACCAACCTCCAGCGATTCAAGGGTACCGGTGGCGGGCCAGGAGATATTCTCCCAGCCTGAACTTGCGGGTTTCTTGGATCAAAGCGGGCCGCGGGCCCGGCAAGGCAAGAGGAGCCGAGGAATGGATCTCGGCCCGGCTATGTGCTGATCACCGAAAACGGCATGAGGGCAATATTCCGCGCTCTTTTGATCGACGCCGTCAGTTTCCGCTGATGCTTGGCGCAGTTCCCGGAGATGCGGCGAGGAAGGATCTTTCCCCGTTCGGTCATGAAATGGCTGAGCATCTTGGTATCTTTGTAATCGATCTTCATGCCGCTGTCGGCGCAGAAGACACAGACTTTCCGGCGCTGAAAGGGCCGTTTCCTCCTGGGGACGGGAGGCTTCATGCTTTCTCACCCCCTTCTTTGGGAATTTCTTCTGCGACCTTGATCTCTGCCGGCGGCTCACTCCGTTCGGCGGGCTTCGCTTTTTCGGCCCCCGCCGCTTCTTTCAGGGCCTTCAGGGATTCGGGAGTGACCTGATCGCCGATCTTGACGGTCTGAAAACGCAATACCCGTTCGCTGAGGCGCAGGTTTCTTTCCAGCTCCCGGATCAAATCGGTTCCGGCGGCGTAATCCAGGAGAAAGAAACGGCCCCGGGTGTTCTTGCGAATCTCGTAGGTCAGTTTCCGAACGCCCCAGTCATCGAGCTTGATGAGCTCGCCCTTGAAACCGGTCAGGATGGAGTTGATTTTTCCTTGGAGTTCCGAAAAATCTTCTTCGGTCAACTCCGGATGGGTGATGAAAATAGTCTCGTAGCGTCTCAAATTGAGGATCCTCCCTATGGGTTCGATAGCCCTTCGCGCGGAGCGAGAGAGCAAGGAGTAATGGTTATTTATAACCCAGGAAGGAGAATCTGGCAACGGTTTTTTTGATGGCCGATGGCGGAATGCGGATCTGTGCCCTCGGTGGCTAAATGGTTTCAAAATATTTTGCTTTTTGCCGTCCGAAAAGACGAATTCCCCAAATGGGGATTCGGTCAGGAAAGGAAAGGAGGGCTGGCGAGATGGAAGACGGAGGGGTCCAGGAGGATGACTCTTACCTCTTCGCCAGCGCGGGCCAGGGTCTGCTCCCGGGGCAGGACCACCAGCCCCTGGGCCTTCACCATAGAGGAGAGAATCCCCGATCCCTGCTCACCCGTGGTGGTGGCATAGACTTTTCCCTTTTCGGGAATCAGGCGGCAGCGGATGAAGTGGACCAGCCCGGCTTTTTTGGGAATGTCTTCCCGCAAAATCGCCCGGAGGGCGGGGCGGAATAAGTTTTGGTGCCCGGACATTTTAAGAATCGAGGGCCGCACGAACTGCTCGAAGGAGACCATGGAAGAAACCGGGTTGCCCGGGAGTCCGAAGAGCGGTTTTCCGGCGATCATGCCGAAAGCCAGCGGCTGGCCGGGACGCATGGCCACCTTCCAGAAGTTCATCCGTCCCAGCTCGTTCAGCATTCTCTTGACCAGATCGTAATCCCCCACCGAGACCCCGCCGGAGGTCACCAGGAGATCAGCCACCAGACCCTGCTGGATCTTGGCCGCGAGCTCTTCCCTCCGGTCCCTGGCAATCCCCAGTTGGAGGGGAATTCCCCCGGACTCAGACACCAGGGAAGCCAGCGAGTAGCTGTTGCTGTTCACGATCTTTCCGTCTTCCCAGGGCTCGTCAATCTCCAGGAGCTCATCGCCCGTGGACAGAATGGCCACCCGGGGCCGCTGGTAGACGGAGACCATGGACCGCTGAAGGGAGGCCAGCATGCCGATATGGGCGGGACGGAGGAGGTCTCCCTCCTGCAGGATCTTCTCCCCGGCCTTCACATCTTCCCCGGAGAAGCGGATGTTCTTCCCCTTTTCCGGGGGGACCAGGATCTTTACCCTTTCCCCGTCCTTCTCCGTATCCTCCACCTGGACCACGGTGTCGAACCCGGCAGGAAGGGGCGCTCCGGTCATGATGCGGACCGACTCGCCCGGACCTCCCCGGCCCTTGAAGACCTTTCCCGCGGGGAGATCCCCGAGGACTTTAAGAACCGCCGGCTTTCCCCGGGAAGCCCCCTGAATATCCTCCCAGCGGACCGCATAACCGTCCATGGCGGAATTGTCCCAGGGGGGGATGTTTCGGGAGGAAAGGATATCTTCAGCCAGGACTCGAGCCCGGGCCTGGAGAATCGGCAGCCGTTCGGTTCCCAGGCGAGGGATCTTTTCCAGAATATGGTGGAGGGCTTCTTCTACCAGAATCATGGTCGGGTAAAGGCCTACGGGGGGAGAAGCAGCGTATCCCCGGGCCGGAGGATGGTCTTGGGGGTAATTTCATTCCCTTCACAGAGCTCTTGCACATCAACCCGGTACTTCTTGGCAATCTGCCCCAGCGTTTCCCCGCGACGGATCTGGTGCTTCCTGGCCGTGCGGGGGTCCAGTTTGAATACCCGGGAGAAATTTCTCTCGAAAACTTCTTTCTTTCCCGGCGGAAGATTTATTTCAAAAGAGGCCGCTTGCGGGGGAGTCTTGTCCCGCCGCAGGGCGGGATTCAGGACCCGGATCTCTTCCAGGTTCATTTCCGCGGCCCGGGCGATTTTATCCAGGCGGGTTCCCGGAGGGACGGCCACTTTTTCGTATACCAGGGGGGGATGGTAGGCGATGTTGGAAAAGCCGTATTTCTGGGGGTCCTGGGCGATGATCATGGCCGCGAGGAACATGGGGACGTATTGCTTGGTTTCCCGCTTCAGGTAGCGATGCTTGGAGATTTCCCAGAAGTCCTGGCTCTTGGCCCTCTTCATGGCCTGCAGAACCTTTCCCTCGCCGGCGTTATAGCCGGCCGCGGCCAGATACCAGCAGTTGAACATTTCGTAAAGATTCTTCAGGTATGCAGCCGCGGCGTAGGTGGATTTCTCCGGGTCTCTCCGCTCGTCCACCCATTTATCCACCTTGAGGCCGTAGCGTTTGCCGGTCCGGTTCATGAACTGCCAGATCCCGGTGGCCTTGGCCCGGGACTGGGCGTGGGGATTGTAACCGCTTTCGATCAGGGCCAGGTAGAAGAGCTCTTCGGGGAGGTTTTTCTCCCGGAGAATTTTCTTCATCATCCCCTCATAAGCCTGGGAGCGGGCCAGAGATTTGGTGAAGTAGCTGTCGGCCTTGGTCTGGAAGAGGTCGATAAAGCCCTTCACTTTATCGTTGAGTATGGTCGGAAAAGCGGAGAGGATTTTGGCCGCCCCCTGATCCCGGGGGAAGGTTTCCTGCACGGCCGTTTCCCGGGGGGAAAGGGTTGGGGAAAGGGCCTCCATTTCGTAAAGGCTTAAAGTTTCCCACAATCGATCAACTGACTCTTCCGGAGGATTTAGGTTAGGAAGAGGGAAAGGCTTTGCGCCGGTATCTTTATCTTCGCCTTTTTCCGGGGGTCCTTTCGGGGGAGCCTCTGCGGAAGAGGGGTTGACTGAAAGGTTTTCTTTTTCGGTCTTTAGGAGAGCGAAGGACCCCTCCCTGGCAAGAGGTTCGGTAAGATCCGCTTCATGCCCGGCACTCGATAGGGCAGCCATCGGCCATGAGAAATGACCGTCGACCTGTCCTCCGAAGATGAAAGAGTATGGCTCTGGGGAGCAGAAAGGAACCTCGGACTCCAAGGGTGAGGGGCGCTGGTTTTGCGGCTGAATCTCGGGTAAAGGGGAATTCCCGGGGGACACGGGGGCCGTCATTCCGCCTCGGTCTGCGGGAAGGAGAGAAAGTTCCTGAATGAGCTGAGCCGGGGCCGGGGAGAGGAATTTGGGGTAACCCGGGTATTGAAGTCCGCTGCATCCAGCCAGAAAAAGAAGGCCGCTCAGAAGCAAGAAAGCCTTTTTCAATAAGGCTCCTCTCGAAGTGAGGTTCGGAAAAGGCAACTTATGATAGCCAAAGCTGTTCCATCTGTCAACTCCCGCAGGGATTTTTTTGCAATTCAGACACTATGGACATCTGTGGTTGGAGTGGAGGGACGGTTTCGGGGGGTGCCAAGAGGTTTTGCCATACGGAGCATGGGCGTGGGCTACGCTATCAGAAGTATGCTGCGGGAAGAGCC
>Ga0315294_10003245_pt1 | contig 17696 bp, 15 predicted proteins | sample YL17G13_40_MG_FD_203626 | JGI IMG/M metagenome (GOLD analysis project Ga0315294, IMG submission 203626) | Sediment microbial communities from Yellowstone Lake, YNP, Wyoming, USA - YL17G13_40 | ecosystem: Environmental > Aquatic > Freshwater > Lake > Sediment | place: USA: Wyoming | collected... | reverse complement strand
AATTTTTTAGCGGAAATTTTACCTAATTTCTTAAATTCCATATTGTTAATTCTAAATTCCCTTAACATAGGGGTAGCATTCCCCCTATCAGGTATGAAATCATAAATGATGGTGTTCATGCGGTTGTTTTGCGGATTGATTATCCTATTTATTGCATTATATAATATGGAAGATATTAACTAATTTATTATAGGTATTATTGCTCTATTTATAAGCAAATCTATCACAAATTATCTTACGAAACACAGCAGAGAATATTTCAGGTTATTGAACAGGAAATATATTATGGCAATATTTAAGGCATAAACCAAGCCATACGAAAAATCGGAGATAAAAAATTATATTAGATAACAAGGTGCGGGGTTGACAAAGATATTATACTTATTTATACTACAACAAAAGTGAGTTTTTTTTGCTTAGTATAGAAAATTTTAACGAAAGATAAGGAGATAATTATATGTGGCGAAGTCGTGAATGGCAGAAAATTGATGAAGTTATTGAAGGTATGCGTGCGGAGATGATTAAATTGCAGACCGAAATCACTGCAATTTCCGCAATTGGACCGATGAGCAATGGTCCGGGCGAAGCTGAACGCGCAAAGTATTTAATATCGGTTCTGAAATCAATCGGTCTGGATGTTTCTGAATATAACGCCCCAGACCCGTCGGTTCCGTCTGGTTATCGCCCGAATATTTTAGCTAAGTTTCGCGGTATATATCCCAATCACAAAGTCTGGATTATGACTCATACGGATATTGTCCCGCCTGGTCCAAGAGATTTATGGTCTAATGACCCGTTTCAGGTTGTGGTCAAAGACAATAAGATTTATGGTCGGGGTGTTGAAGACAACCAACAGGATATGGTCGCATCGATTGCCGCAGTAAAAGCATTAAAATCGCTCGGCTTCACACCGGTGTATGATGTCGGTCTATTATTAGTAGCCGATGAAGAAACCGGCAGTAAATTTGGTATTACCCACCTGTTAAAAGTCGCGCCTGAACAATTCAGTGCTGATGATTTATTCATTGTACCGGATGCTGGTAATCAGGATGGTACTCTTTTAGAGATTGCGGAAAAATCGTTTCTCTGGATTAAGTTTATTGTTAAGGGCAAGCAAACCCATGCCGCATCACCCCAACATGGTATCAATGCTCATCGTGCCAGCGCCAATTTAATTGTTGCCCTGGATAAAATGTTTAAGAAGAACTATCGCAAAAAGAACCGATTGTTTTCACCGCCATTTTCCACTGCGGAACCAACTAAAAAAGAAGCGAATGTCCCAAACATCAACACAATTCCCGGTGAAGATATCTTTTATTTTGACTGCCGTATTCTGCCTGAATACGATTTAACCAAAGTAGAAGCAGATGTGAAAGCAGAAGTAACCAATATTGAACAGAAATTCGGCGTGACCGTATCCATCGAATCGCCGCAGCGCGAACCAGCTGCGCCTGTCACATCAATCGATGCCCCGGTTGTTAAATTGCTCAAAAAGGCGATTAAGTCTATTTATAATGTTACGGCAAAGCCGAGAGGCATTGGCGGCGGTACGGTTGCGGCAATTTTAAGGCGTCAGGGTTATCCAGCTGTGGTCTGGGGAAAATACTGTGATTCCGCGCATAAACCAGACGAGTTCTGCTCGATTGATAATATGGTCGGCGATGCAAAAGTTTACGCGTACCTGTTTGGAATGGAAATAGAATCACAAACCGAAAAAGTCGCTAAATAATGCTATTAATCACTGACTACGTTGATGCTAAAACCGCAACAATCAAAGATGCCCGTGTTACCCGCGGCGAGGCAATCTTCTTGGAGATTAAACCCAATATCGAACTGAATGATGCGATGACCGCCCTGGTTAATGATTTGATAAGATATATGAGCAAATCGACCGGCAAATCATACTCCCAGCAGCACGAATCTTATAATGAAGGTTATCGCGTTTATGAACCGGGCCACCCGTGTTATGGACTTAAAGTACAGGAACACTCGGGCGGAATAATAATCCAGCCGATTGCCGTTCTGGAAGATGTTGATATTATGCGCCGATATGTGCGCAGGTTAAAAATAATCGACTCGGAACAGAACCCCTGAAATAATGGAAAATAATCCTGAAACATTGCTGATCGATGTAAAAGACCTGGAACAATATATTGAGATTAATAAATTCGGACCAACGGGTATTCAGGGTCGAATCTTATCACCGGTTGACGAAAATATTTTAGAGATGAAAGAATATTTTTATGATAACGGCTTTATCCCTTATTTTGATAAGTCCAATGACCCTTTAAACCCGCATATTATCCGCCTAGTTCCGGCTGATGCACAGCAAATATCGGCATTACAAAATCCGAAAAAACCGCGCATCGCATTGAATATCGTACTATTTGTCGCGACCGTCTTCACAACTCTTCTGGTTGGGTCATTAAACCGCGGCGGTAACCCGTTTAATAATATGATGGATATTTTCTTAGGTATCCCATTCTCCTTTTCTTTGCTCTTGATTTTAACCGGTCATGAACTCGGGCACTATGTTGCTTCGCGGCGACATGGTGTTTCAGTGACCCTGCCCTATTTTCTGCCGATACCGCATCCGTTAATCGGAACTATGGGCGCTTTTATCCGGATAAAGTCAATTCTGCCCAATCGGCGTGCTTTAATCAGAATCGGTGCAATTGGTCCGATTGTCGGTTTTATTTTAGCGATACCCATTACCATTATCGGTCTGGCTCTTTCCAAAACCGCCAGAATTACTGATTTTGCCGGTGGTATTGGTCTTGGTTCATCTTTGCTTTTTCGCTTCTTCTCGTATTTATTACATCCGAATATTCCGCAGGGTTATGACTTAGTTCTTCACCCGATGGCATTTGCCGGCTGGCTGGGATTCTTCGTCACGGCAATGAACCTTTTGCCTCTGGGTCAGCTTGACGGTGGTCATATCGTTTATGCAATATTGGGCAAGTATCGGAAGTATGCAACAATCGGAATTATCGTGGCTATGTCTCTGCTCGGTCTTTTATGGCCCGGCTGGTTTTTCTGGGTTGCTTTAATCGTGCTCCTAGGACTCAGACATCCCAAATCGCAGGACGAAATTACTCAAATTAAAAAAAGCGATAAAATTATCGCAATAACCGCACTGGTCGTGCTGATCCTCGCATTTATTCCAGTGCCATTTCCTATAAAATAATTATGTATCCAACAATATTTAAAATAGCAAATTTTCAGATTTACTCCTATGGAGTACTTTTATTCATCTCGTTTTTACTCGGCACAAAAATGGTCGAGATGCGGGCGAAAAAGTTTGGTGTTGAATCGAGTAAAATAACTGACCTGGCGCTTCTGACCCTGATTATGGTTGTAGTCGGTGCGCGTCTGCTCTATGTGATTTTTCACTGGAATGAATTTAATCATGATCTGATTGGTATCATCGCATTCTGGCGAGGCGGTCTGGGCGGCTTGATGTTCTTTGGTGGGCTCGTGTTAGCGCTCCTGGTCGGCATCCTTTACATTCGTAAAGAAAAAATGCCGATGTTAAAAATGCTCGATGCGGTTGCACCAGCAATTGTTTTGGGCGAAGGTCTGACCCGTATCGGCTGTTTTCTCAATGGCTGCTGTTTTGGCAAGCCGACCAATTCGTTTCTCGGATGCGTTTTCCCGCGTAATTCACCGGCTGGTTCTGTTTTTCACGTTCCAATTCAACCGACCCAACTTTATTCATCATTAGCCGGATTCATCCTTTTCATCGCTGCGCTGATTTTAGAGAGAAAACGGCTGCGTGACGGTTTGCTCTTTGGGATTATAATGGCGTTTTATGCTTTGTTTAGGTTCGGCATTGACTTTGTCAGATACTATGAAAACAGCTCTAATTTCTGGGTCAATCAGATAATCGCATTAGCTTTTTTCATCGGAGCGCTAATCTTCACAATTTATATACTCAAAAAGAAACGCACCATATAACGCTTGTCTCAACGACGATTTGGCGATAATCTTTTAATTGGTCAGATAAAATCTTTTTATCAATCAATCTTAGATTTTTTATTTCCACCCCGCTGTTTTGGTTGCGACAAAGATATCGAACAAGGCATAATCTGCAACAAATGTTTTACCCAGATAACAACTTCTGCGCTGGGCGTATGCTCGGTTTGTGGGCTACCCAAAAGTAGTGATGAAGAATGTTCTCATCCATTAATTCACTCCGGTATTAAACCAAATGTCTTAACCAGAATTCGCGCGTTGGGGAAATACACTACGCCCTATATAGGACTAGTTCATAACTTCAAATATCAGAACAAGAAAAAAATCGCTAGAGTGCTTGGATTAGCTTTATCCAATCTCATCACTTCTGACCCGATTTTAAGCCGTGCCGATTATATTATTCCGATTCCGCTACATCCAGCTCGTTTACGCGAGCGGGGCTTTAACCAGTCTTTGCTGCTTGCCCAGGAAGCGGCTTTCAGTTCTGGCATTACATTACAGGATTGTCTAATTCGCACAAAGAACACGCCTTCCCAAACCCAATTAGACTATGACTCAAGAGCAAAAAATATCCGAGGCGCATATCAATTAAAGACCAGGCTGGATTTTTCATTAAAAGATAAGCGCGTTGTGCTGGTTGATGATGTTATCACAACTGGCGCAACCTTGACTGAAGCAGCGAAAACACTTGTTGAAAATGGTGTAACAGAAGTATATGGTGTAGTGGTTACAACGGCTGGAGTTTAAGAGTATTGACCCCGCACTTATTCTTTGATTATGACATCATCAAATAAAAAGTTTTGGTTAAACTAAATAATTTCTTGAGAATAGGTGCGGGGTTGACATTTGAAATTTAATTCATATCATAACGTATTATTAATAACAGATAAAATTAGTCAGTATTTATGAACAATACAAATAAGAAAATATTATGGGTGGCAGTTTTATTTGTCTCTCTGTATGCATTTTTACTCAGTATCACATTATTAGGAGACGGATTACAGCTTTTGGGTGGTGGTTTCACATCTAAATTAATTTCCATAACTTCCAACCCATTAATTGGTCTGTTGGTCGGGCTTTTTGTCACCGCAATCGTTCAAAGCTCGTCCGCAACCACTTCCATCACGGTCGGTCTGGTTGCAGCTGGTACGCTAAGTATCACTCAAGCGATTCCGATTATTATGGGTGCAAATATTGGCACAACCGTAACCAATGTTTTGGTATCACTCACTCACATCACTAGGAAACAGGAATTCCAGCGGGCATTTCCCGCAGCAGTCGTGCATGACTTCTTTAATATTTTAACCGTCTTAGTTATTTTTCCACTCGAACTAAATTTTCACATTTTAAGAACTGCATCGGGAATTATGGCTAAAGCTTTTTCCGGAATCGGCGGTATGCATATCGGCAGTCCTTTGAAGTTTGTTGTTGACCCGGTCGGTCAAGAGGTAATAAAATTACTGGCAGGCAAAGGCTGGATAATTGTCAGCGTTGCACTGGTCGCATTGTTCGTCGCATTGAAATTTATGGTTGATGCGATTAAAACCCTGACCACCCGCCGCATTGAAGTAATTATGGATAAATACCTTTTTGGCAAACCAGCCCAGAGTTTTCTTTTGGGTCTTTTGATAACCGGCACCATTCAGTCTTCATCGGTCACAACCTCGCTGGTTGTGCCTTTGGTCGGTGCGGGTATTTTAACAATTTACAAAATATATCCATATACATTAGGTGCTAATATCGGCACTACGGTCACGGCAATTTTAGCTTCACTTGTGACTGGTAATGTGTTGGCGATACAAGTCGCATTTGCCCACACCCTATTTAATGTTATCGGTTGTTGCATCTGGTATCCGGCAAGGATTGTGCCGATATCTTTGGCTCTAGGTCTGGGTAAATTCGCCGGTAAAAACCGGGCTCTGGCAATAGTATTTATTGTTGTAACATTTTATCTGATACCAATTTCAATATTTTTATTAACAAAATTAAAATGATGAAAATTATTAGCCACGGAGTCGCAGAGCACACAGAGATTAACAGATTTTTCTGTGATAACTCTACGGTTTTATCCTCGGTATTTTTCTCGGTGACCTCTGTGTCTCAGTGGCTTTTATACAGGAGGAATTATGTTTACTGATTTTTTTAGAGGCTGGACTAAAACTACCCTTTTAAAGGAAGCGACTGAAGAAGTCGATAAAATGCTTGATACGACCAAAGACATGTATGTCTTTTCGATGCGGGTTTTGATGGATAATGAAAAAGAAGTCTCGGATATTTACCAGCTTGACCAGCAGCTCAACGAGATGCAAATCAATGTCCGGAAAAAAGTGGTCGAGCATCTTACAATCAATCCCCGACAGGATATTACCAGTTCTTTAATACTTGTTACAATAATTATCGATATTGAACGCATCGGTGATTATGCGAAAAACCTGATTGAACTTGCCCACCATTATCCGGAACTTTTACGCGGACCCTATATTGACCGCATCCGTAAAGTCGAAGAGACAATCACCACGAATTTTACCGATACGATAACCGCATTCAAAAATGCGGATATTGAACTTGCCCAGACCGTAATGGAAGCCCATGCCCATTTAGCGCCCGAAATCGAAAAGATTATCGAAGATATTCTTAACGACACCACGCTCAAAGGTCGGGAAGCGGTTATCTATTCGCTTTTAGCGCGGTTCTTAAAAAGAGTGTCGGCGCACCTTAAAAATGTCGCATCGTCGGTGGTCAATCCATTTCATCGTCTTGGTTATCGACCAGAGTAACTTAACACTCTTTCGATGGTTGCAGAACCGCAAGCTGTACAACAAACAAAAAGAAGATGGATTGCGTACGCATATCTGTTTTTACTAATTGTAGTAATAGTTCTTGCAATCGTTTTTCTCGTCAAGCGGTATCCCAATTTATTGGCAATTTTTCTTGACCAGCAGAAAATCCGAACTTTTGTAATCAGTCATGGTGTCCGGGCTCCGATAATTCTTATTGGACTGCAGGTGCTCCAAATTATTGTTGCGCCAATACCCGGGCACATTATTGGATTTGCTGGTGGTTATCTTTTCGGCGCTTTACGAGGCATACTTTATTGTATGATTGGAGTAGTCTTGGGCGCAACCATCACCTTTTGGATTGGTCGTATTTTTGGCCGTGGGCTCCTACAAATGTTTATTTCTCACGAAAATATGAATCGGTTTGACCGATATGTATTAATGAAAGGACCATTTATAATTTTCGTACTTTTATTAATACCAATTACACCGTTAGGCGACATTCTGTTTTATCTGTCCGGTCTGACCGCTATGCCATTTTTTATTTTCTTAATAATGGCGGTCATTGCCCGCACACCGAGTAATGTCATCAACAATCTTATCGGCGCCAAAGCATCTTCTTTTAGCGCACAGGAATGGATAATTTTTCTGGTTGTAATCGCTGTTTTTGTACTGCTTTTCTATCTTAACCGAAAACGGATTGAAAAAATCATTCTGCGGTTTGTAAAACTGAGCGACTAGCAAACGAACCAATATCAAAAATTAAACATTAAAAATTAATATGATACAAAGTGTCATTGCGCGGTTCCCAAAAGGAATCCCCGTGGCAATCCCCAAATGTAGAAATTGTCGCAGTCGGAGATTGCTTCACTTCGTTCGCAAAGATAAGTTATGTAGAGTTTGTATTTTTAATTTTTAGTTTTTTATTTCACCTCCTTATTCTCGTAGGGTATTCCCTTCTAAATCGCCTTCTTACTGCTCTGCTCAATCTTCTGATATATCTCCTGATAATATCCGTGATGTATTTTGTGATAGTTATCAATTTATATTTAGTAATATATGTCAATTTAGATTGTGAAATAAATGACCTAATAAATACTGAACTAAACTCCTGACTAAATCGCTAAATTGCTCCGCTGCTCAATGCTCTTTTATATCCCAAACCCAATACCCCCCATTATACAGGTACCTTGCTACTTTTTATGCCTTACGTTATATAAGACAAGATGTTACAGCAAATTTTCGCTCAAAAAATATGTTACTTATATGTAACATTTTGAATAGTTGCTAATAGTCGGGAAAAATTAGGTTTTATCTGCTGATTTTTACTACTTTGGATAATATTTTATTCTTGCTGTGTTTTGATGATATGAAATACACTCCATTCGGAAGATTACTGATATCAATCTGGCGGTTATGTTTTGTCCAATTAACCTGTTTTACCAATTTCCCAGCCAGATTATAGACCAATATCACATCATCAATTCTATTTAATTCTAAATTAAATCTTGATGAAATTGGATTTGGTATAATTCTCATCACTTCTTTTATTTGATTATCATTTTCATCTTCTACGATATCATTAAGTCCATTTGAATACCAAACATCATGTTCCCAAATACTGCTGCCAGCATAACCACCAAGTATCCAAATCTTATTATCAAAGATGACTGATGTATGTTCATCTCTCCACCTCCATCCAGGAGAATTTGTTGCACAAATCCAATTTACACCATCTGAAGAATACCAGACATCATTTTTAAGACCATTATAATCACAACCTGCTATTATCCACATTTTATTATCAAAAACAACGGCGGTGTGACCAAACCTTCCAGACCATCCAGCTGAATCGGTCGCACAAATCCAGGTTACACCGTCTGATGAATACCATACATCATTACTAGGAGGCCATCCGCCTCCGCCAAATATCCAAATTTTATTGTCAAAAACCACTGCGGCAAATTGTGATCTTGGTGACCAGTTCGCATGGCTTGTGGCACAGGTCCAATTTATACCATCTGAAGAATACCAGACATCATTCAATAGATTTTGATTATAATCAGTACCGCCAAGTATCCAAATTTTATTGTTATAAACTACAGATCTATGTGCTCCCCTTGAAGGCCACGCTGCAGGATTAACAGCGCAAAACCAATTAATACCATTTGAAGAATACCAAACATCATTTTTAAGTACTTGGTCATCGACTCCGCCTAAAACCCACATCTTATTATCAAAGACAGCTGATGTATGAAAACACCTTGGTGACCACGCTGCAGAATTTGTCGCCATCGTCCAGTTTATTCCATTAGTGGAATACCAGGCATCGTTCTTTAGTGCATAGTAGTCCGAGCCGCCAATAACCCAAATTTTATTATCGAAGGCAACTGTTGTATGTTCTACTCTTGCTGTCCAACCTGCAGAATCAGTTGCTTGTATCCAAGTCATGCTTTGTGCATATAATAACTCACTTATACCAAATAGTAATATAATAAAGCATACTTTAATCTCTTTTCTTCTTGGTAAAATTAATACAGTATATTTTACAGCACTATTCCAATATCTATTTATCATCAGCGACTCCACAAAATCATACACATTGTTTACAGTTCGTCAAGGAAAAACGCGCTGATACAAAGTCACAGCATTGACACTCTCATTTATTTACATATAATGAAAAATATGAGTAATGCAGAATTTCCGACCCGTTATGAGCCCAAATCAGTCGAGAAAAAATGGTATCAGTTCTGGCTCGATAATAAATTCTTTACACCTGATTTGACAAGTAAAAAACCACGTTATTGTATTGTCATTCCGCCGCCGAATGTGACTGGTGTCCTGCACATGGGACATGCGTTAAACGGGTCTTTGCAGGATATTTTAATCCGTTTTAAGAAACTGCGGGGTTTTGAGACTTTATGGCTGCCTGGCACTGACCACGCGAGCATCGCCACCCATAACCAAATTGAGAAGCGTTTAGCCAAGGAAGGTAAAACCCGATTTGATATTGGTCGCGAAGAATTTCTTAAAATGGCTTGGAAATGGAAAGAAAAACATTCTGGAATAATTCTTGAACAGTTAAAAACTTTAGGCGCTTCATGTGACTGGACCCGTCTCCGCTTTACCATGGACGAACAATTATCTCTGGCAGTCCGCGAAGCGTTTGTCCGTTATTATGAAAAAGGTTTAATCTACAAAGCATATTATATCGTTAACTGGTGCCCGCGTTGCCACACTTCTATTTCTGACTTAGAAGTCAAATATAAAGAAGCAGAAACAAAACTATGGTTTATAAAGTATCCGTTAGCCGATAATAAGGACAAATATGTCATGGTTGCGACAACCCGTCCCGAGACGATGTTGGGTGATACTGCAATTGCGGTTAATCCTGAAGATGAGCGTTATAAGGATTTAGTTGGTAAAAAAGTGATATTACCTTTGGTCAATAGGATTATCCCAATTATTGCCGATGATGCGGTTGATATGAAATTCGGTACCGGTGCGGTTAAAGTCACACCCGCCCATGACCCGGTTGACTTTGAGCTAGGTAACAAACATAAACTGGAATTTGTTAAAGTAATTGACGAAGATGCTAAGATAACTGATAAAGCACCAGTAAAATATCAGGGAATGTCAAGGGAAAAATCCCGCGAACTCGTGATACAGGATTTGGAAACCCAGGGATTTTTAGAAAAGATTGAAGATTATCATCATCGGGTCGGAACGTGCGTACGATGCGAAACATTAACCGAACCGATGGTCTCTTTGCAGTGGTTCTTAAAGACAAAACCAATGTCTGAACCGGCAATCAAAAAAGTTGAAGACGGCACAACTAAATTTTATCCTGAGCGATGGAAAAAAGTCTATTTGGACTGGATGTACAACCTGCGCGACTGGTGCATTTCGCGTCAGCTCTGGTGGGGACATCGGATACCCGCATTCTACTGCGATGACTGCAATAAAATTATGGTGAAGCGCGAAGACCCGAAGGAGTGTGACTCGTGCCACAGCAAGAATATCCGTCAGGACGAAGATGTATTGGATACCTGGTTCTCGTCCGCGCTCTGGCCATTTTCGACTCTGGGCTGGCCTCGGGAAACCGAAGACTTAAAACAGTTTTATCCGACCAATGTGCTTTCCACTGACCCGGATATTATCTTTCTATGGGTTGCACGGATGATTATGTCTGGAATGGAGTTTATGAACGATGTGCCGTTCTATCAGGTGTATATTCATTCAACTTTATTAGCTGAAACCGGTGAGCGGATGAGCCGTTCCAAAGGAATCGGTGTTGACCCGGTTGTGTTAATCGATAAATACGGCGCCTGCGCAAACCGGTTTACTCTTGCTTATCTGGAGACCGAGTCGCAGAGTTATCGGTTCTGGGAACAGAAAGTAGAAATCGGCAGAAACTTTACCAATAAAATCTGGAACGCCGGGCGACTTATTGCAGGAATGAGAGAAGAAAAAACAGAAAGCAAAAATTCTCTTTCCTCTGTTACTCTCTCATCACCAACTGATCATTGGATTTTAAATAAATATAACGAAACGATCGATATTGTAACAAGTGCTTTAGACCGTTTTGCCTTTTCGGTTGCTGCCCAGGCGTTATACACATTTTTCTGGCATGAGTTCTGCGACTGGTATTTGGAATTCTGTAAGATTCGCCAAAAGAACGGTGATGAGACCGATAAGTCGGTTTTAGATACAATTTTTAAAGGCTGTATTCAGATGCTGCATCCATTTATGCCGTTCTTAACCGAGGAATTATGGCATCGTTTTGCTTATCAGCCAGAGAGCATTATGAAATCAGAGTGGCCCAAACCCGTCACCATCGATAATTCTTTGATTGATAAGATTGAAATGATGCGCGAGCTTATCATCGGTATCCGTAATATCCGCTCGGAAATGAGAATCGACATCAATAAGAAAGTACCTTGTCTGATTAATACCAGTGATACAAAACTTACTGATTTCTTGCTTGCCGAGGAAAATCGTAAACTGATATTCGAATTAGCTAAAGTATCTGAGCTCGCATCTACTAAACAAAGACCAGCCCAATCTTCAATTATTGTCATAAAGAATATTGAATGTTATGTACCATTAGCCGGTTTGATTGATTTTGAGATTGAACGGGCACGGATATCGGATGAAATCGCATCGATACAAAAAGAACTGGGGAAAATTGAAAAACTATTAGCCGACGAAAATTTCTTGAACAAGGCAAAACCGACTGTGGTTGAACGCGAACGCGAGCGCAAAGATAAGTACTTAGATAAACTGAATCGGTTAAAATCAGCTTTGGAGGCATTGAAATGAATCCCGCCTTTGCTATAATAATATGCATGAAATTTAGGAAACGTGGTTGGTATTTTCATTACCGAAAGATTTTCCTTCAAAGATTTTTATTAAAGAAAGGAAGGGCGGGATGAAATCGCTTGGCTGGATCTTATTTTTGGTTTTAATTGCAATCGGACTTTTAATCTATAATATCCGTTACCTGCCTTTGCAGGATGAAAATACCCGCCTGACTAATGAAAACCTGATGTGGCAGAATCAGGTTAAAGAGCTACAGGACAAATTAAACAGCACGGTTTTAGAACCTTTGTACACTCAAACTTTGTTGTGGGATGACCTGTTTAGCGAACCGACCAGTTTTACTTTGACCGAACCAGCACAACTGATAATTAAAGAAATTATCCCAAAGCTAAATGAAACCAACCATGAAATTATTGTTGCTGGTTATGTGGATAACCAGTCGGTTCCTTATGAATTAATTAAGACCTATCCGACTGACCGTGAACTGTCTTTTGCCAAAGCAATGGTCGTGGTCAATTTCTTACAATCCTGGGGTATTAGCAAAGACCGTTTAACCTGTATCGGTTACGGCGCAACTAACCCGGTTGATACAACTAATACACCAGAAGGAAAAAGTAAAAATCGCAGAATAGAAATACTTGTCAAACCATAAACCTATTAGTTTATTATTTCTAATCATAACCGCATGTTTATTGCTTTTTGTAAATATTGCCATATCAAGACCACTTGCTGATACAACTGCTGATACAACCAAGCAAACTACGTCCCAAGCAAAGTACTATTCAAAATCAGCCAGTTTAGCGATGTTACTTTCTGCGGTTGTACCCGGTGGCGGACAGTTTTATACTGCCAATTATTGGAAAGGTGCATTGTTTCTTGGTGCCGAAGGAACGCTCGGCTATTTTGTCATAAAAGACCACTTGGATTTTGAAAAGACTTTCAACCCAGACTTGAAGAACCGGCGCAATAACCTTTTATGGTGGATTGCCACGGTAAAACTTTTGTCTATTGCCGATGCGTATGTCTCGGCAAATATGTATAAATTTAAAGATATGGCAAAATTATCTTTTGATTATGATAAAAATCGCGAACAATTTCAGATTGGTTTTGTAACAAAACTGTAATTCTTTTTTCCTTAACTTAAACACATGTTAAATAAAAAGGGCGGGGGAACCCGCCCTTAATCTTACCCCACACCTATGTATAGGTGCGGGATTTAGTTTTATTTTATTATTGCACAATGAGCTTTAAGTCGCTCGAATTTGTCGCATCGCTGTATTTCAGGAAGTAAATTCCCTTGGCTAATGTGTTAGCCGAGAGTCGCTTCGTGTAATTACCCGCATTGAGATATTCGTCAGTCACCGTTTCGATGATGCTTCCGGTTGCGTTGTAGAGTTTAAGTGAAACTTTACCCGAGATTGGAACTGTGTATCTTATTGTAGTCATTTTAGTGAATGGATTCGGGGTAACTTCAAATGTCAGTTTAGTTGGAGCTGTGGTCTTTTCGCTCATTAACGTAGTTGTTGTTATCGGCGTCCGGGCTATCATTGCTTCTTCTGTGACAGGTGTGTATTTCCAGAATTCTTGTCGATTATTTCCTTTGAGTAACCATACCGCGTCGTTCGCATAAGCCAATGCCGCACCAGTCTTAGGCACTGATTTTCTCGCTTGCCTAACATCTAAACCTGATTGTTTTGGAATTATCTCAAGCGGGGTCCACATGTTTTCAGTAGTACCACCCGGTGTGTATTACCAGAAGTCTTGCTTGCCACCGCCTTTAATCGCATAAAGTACTGTGCAGTCAGTTGTCATTGCACCACCATCTTTCACTAAGTTTGACTTTCTTATTCAGTGTCTTCAGTGTTTTAAGTGGTTAAATTCCTGTTTCTATTCTCTTTTTTCTCTGCTGTCCCCCGCCCATGCACGCATAGCGGGGCACGTCTGCGGTAAAAGATTTTGCAAGAACTAATTTATCTGTTGTGCCTTATTAAAATCTAATAAATACCGCGCACTAACTGACTTTTTCTAAATCATCGATCTTTCCTATTGAAATAACACTTGCATTAGGAGCGATGCGCTTGACTAATCCAGCAAGCACTCGTCCTGGACCAACTTCAATAAAATCAAGATAGCCTAAGTTTATTGCGCTGGTAATGGTCTTGGTCCACAGCACCGGATTTATCAATTGTTCTTCTAATGCTTGTCGGATTTCTGACAGCTCAGAAGTTGCCGTTCCAGTGCGATTGGGAATTATTGGAAACTTAGGACGATTGAACTCAAAAGTTTGTAAATAGTTTTTATAACTCTCAGCTGATTCGCGCAATAATGGTGAATGGAAAGCGCCACTTACTGGAAGCATCACCGCTTTTAGAGCTCCTTTAATCGTTGCCTGGTCACAAACCGCTTTTACCGAAGATGGTTCACCCGAGATGACAATTTGCCCGGGTGCGTTAAAATTGGCGGGCACGACAATCCCTTTGCTATTTTTACATAGTTCGATTACTTCGCTTTCCGACAAACCAATAATTGCTGCCATCGCTCCTGGTTTTTTCAAACCTTCGGAAAACATTAGTTCACCACGCTGTTTTACTAATTTGAGAACCGACTCGAAACTGAGAACCCCCGCACAATATAATGCTGAATATTCACCCAAACTATGTCCGCAAGCAAGTGTCGGCTCGATGTTTCTGCTCTTCAGAATTTCAAAACAAACTATTGAATGTATTAAAATCGCTGGTTGCGTATTATTTGTATTTCGTAACTCTGTATCTGGACCTTCAAATGACAGTTTTTTTATCGGAAGATTCAAAATTGTTTCAGCCTGGTCGTAAATTTCTTTAACGTAGAGATATTTGTCATAAAGGTCTTTACCCATTCCGACATACTGCGAACCTTGACCCGGAAAAATAAAACAGTATTTTTTCATAACTTTAATTTTATAAAAATAAATAGAAACGTCAATAGCGGCATTTTTTGTCAACATCCGAATAATCATTAATTCCCAAGAATCACGAAAATCTCCAAATAAGCGACACCTTTTGTAAAAATTATTAAAATTCGTGCATCAAGATACGTTCACGTAATATTTTGTAATTTAATAACTTACATAAAATACGCAATTAGTAAATAACGGCGATTAAAAAAAGACTTGACAGATTGAGTTTTTCTGTTAAATTATGAATGTATTATGTGCAAAGTGAGGAGGCACAATGAGTAAACATATAGTAGTTGTATTGTTAGGTATTATCCTAACCGCAGTAGTCGCTTCGGCGATAGTTCCAGTGTCAATTCGGATGCGCGGAATGGGCGAAGGGTTGGTTGGTATTGTTGACGATGAATATTCTGACCTGTTCTTTAACCCTGCCGCAATCAACCGAATTACCGGCACGCGGGTTTATACTAACCTGTCTAACCTGCACAATTTTGGTTCGGATTTAATTTTCGACCCCGAATATTCGCCGGATATGTATTACAACCTGCTTGGTGGTATCACAACCGTCAAGCATAATAAAATCGGCGCGCTCTTGGAAACCGGCGGCTGGGATATAACAAACACATCTGAAGAATTTTATAACGAGCGGGATGGCGTTGAAATGACTTCGGATACCAGCAAAATGATGATGCGGTATAAAAATTTCAACACTGAACTTGACCTATTCTGGGGTAAAAAGATTGACAAGTATTATGTCGGCGCGATGTTTGGTCCGAAATTAATGGACGGCATTATGGAAGCCAAATATACGACAATTGACTATTATTACCGTCATGATTCGATGTTGTCCTATACTTTTGACGAGACCGATTCGGTTTCTAAGGCAAGAGTTATGGCATATCCGTTCATTCTGGGCGTGATATCCGGTACTCATGAAAATGAAAATTCTTTGAGTTTTGCTTTTGGTTATGACCGCCAGAACGGCATCATCCCGACTAATTTTATCAACTCGATTGTTACAAATTATATATCAACCACACCGTGGACTAATGAAATCGGATTTGAAAAAATGCAGGAGAAAATTTGTCAGGGCGGTTTTTTCACATCTTTGATGGGCCGCAATAAACGGCGTTATGAAGACCATTCAATTTCATATCTGGCAGGTATAACCTATATCCATGAACCAATAAGCTACGAAGCTTACGATACAAATTACAGCTATTACACACCGGCAACCGGACAAATTGAAGAAGATTTTTGGATTGACCGGATAAAAGGTTCGGGTGCGATGAATTATCTTGCTCTGGGTGTCGGTATCGGCGCGGAAAAATATTTCAGCCCGATGGGCGCGAAAAGTCTGTTTGCGATTGGGTTCATTCCGTCATATATCAATGGTGTTAATAAAATCAACTACAAACCCGAAACTTATTACGAACATTATTATCACAATTTCCCGCATGAAGGCATGCCCGATACGCTCGAATACACAGATGACTGGGTCTCCGGTGAACATTATGATATTAAAGAAAACTTTGGTGGTCTTTCACTTTCTTTACCAGTCGGCTTGGAAACCCATTTAACCGACAAATTAGTACTGCGATTGGGTGCCAGCGAAGATATGATGCTGACTTTCAAATACAACACGGATGAGATGATGATCGACAGCGGCTCAACCGAAACAATCCATCAAACATTACCCTATGATACAACCTGGACCTATCACACACCGGATGAAGTTAGCCAGTATCATTACAATTACACCGATAAACTGAATTTTGTTAACCAGACGACTTATCACTATGGCTTGGGTTACAAGATTAACGATAATATCGAATTGAACTTCTTAAACTACGGTCAGCTTACTGATTTGCGAAACTGGGTCTTGGGTGTGAATATTAAATTCTAATTAAAATACCAAGATACAAAAGGCACAGATGAAAAATCTGTGCCTTTTTATTTAAATGTGCACTCCAAGATTTGAAAAATAAATTTCGTGTCCTTCGTGTCCTTTTCGTGTTTTCGTGGTAAAGAAATATTATTGACAATCCTGTTAAATTTTGTATTCTATAAATTATTGCGGGCGATTAGCTCAGTTGGTTAGAGCGCATGCCTCACATGCATGAGGTCACCTGTTCAAGTCAGGTATCGCCCACTCTCCTGATTACTAATTTATAGATTAGAAGATTGCAAGATTTTAGAATAAGGATAGCTTAATCGTCTCGGTTCGCTCTCCTTCAATATTGACTCGCACAATATAAATACCGGATGGCTTGGATACCTTACTGATATTAATTGAACTAACGCCACCGCTCGACTTTCTCATCGGAGTGGTTTCTAAGATTCTTCCATTGACATTATATAACTGATAAGAAAAACTTCTTCCTTGCGGTATTGATAATTTTACTAAGACGCCGTCATGATAACGTGTGACTGAAACATAGTCTTTCTTGACAATATTATTGCTGTTCTCTTCAATACCCATTGGAAGTCCTTTAAACGCATAAAACTGATATGGCTGACTATTCTGGTCTTGCAGACTAACTAAGACGTCGGGATGCCCATCACCATCAAGGTCGGGTGCGCCTGTAACATCATAAACCCTATCAACAAAATTATAATACCAGAGCACTTCACCAGTCGCACCATTCATCACCTTAACATTTCTGCCATTGACTCCGCCACCAACCACT
>Ga0315294_10003244_pt1 | contig 17697 bp, 26 predicted proteins | sample YL17G13_40_MG_FD_203626 | JGI IMG/M metagenome (GOLD analysis project Ga0315294, IMG submission 203626) | Sediment microbial communities from Yellowstone Lake, YNP, Wyoming, USA - YL17G13_40 | ecosystem: Environmental > Aquatic > Freshwater > Lake > Sediment | place: USA: Wyoming | collected... | reverse complement strand
TACCTCGACCTCTACCTCGACCTCGACGACGGCCGCGCCCAACTGTCCGACCTGGGCTTATTGTCTTGCCTCCTGTCGTATAGCTTATTCCTGCAACTTGCCGGCCTGGTCCTGTCCTCCCAGGAGATGCAGCGCGGGTTCGATTACCTGGACCGGCGGCACGAACTGCGTATGGAATCCGGCTACACCGCCCGCAGGCTGGACAGTGGGCACTATCGTCTGCACTGCGACCGTCTGGGCCTTCAGCGTCATCTGCGGCGCGTGCAGCGGCACCCTTTGCTCCTACCAGAAGACCGCTTATCCTAATAGCTGTCCCGACGGGACCTATACGCGCAAGTCGGGCATCTGCCCGCCGCTCACGTTGACGGTCTACTTCTAAAGAGGTGACGCCCGGCGTGAATGCAGTAGGACAACGCCATGCTGCAATCTGCTTCGAGGGTGCCTGCCCCCACTGGTGCAGCAGGCATGGGGACGTATGGCGCTGGCCGCGCTGCACCGAGGGCGGCAAGGAGCGCGAACTCGACTATGAGTTCTTGGAGGGCCCGGACTCGAACTGCCCGACCGGACGCTGGGGCAAGACCGTTCTCGGTCCCGACCGTCCGCCCCTGCCGCCGCCGAGACATCTGCCGCACTGCGTCTTTGCCTCCCCGGCTGGCTGTTGCGAACGCAAGCGCGAATGCCGGCTCCATGATGAGATCGTCCGGGTGCTCGACGAGGCCGAATGCTCTCCCGCCTGCCCGGATGCCTGTCCGCAACTCCGATGGACCGCCATCGTCGCGGCCCGGAACGAGGGTGCCGAGCTGCCGAAGACCCTCGACTCGCTCATCGCTTCCAACGTCGAGTCGGCGCTCACGGTGACCGTCATAGACGACGGCTCGACCGACGGGACTCTCAACACGGAGCCCACGGAGAACACAGAGAACGGCGCGACCCTGGCGAACGCCAAGACGGACGGGGGTCTCAACGCGGAGCCCACGGAGCACACAGAGACGCCGAAGCGCCGGGGGAACGATGAGCAACAAGATGGCGGCAAGGCCGTTGCTTCGTTGCCGTTCAACCCAGACGTGCGGTCCTCCGTGCCCTCCGTGCCCTCCGTGTTGAAACTCGTCGTTGTCCGGCACGAGACGTCTCAGGGCGTGGGGCGCTCGTGGAACGAGGCAGCGGTAGCGGCCCTTGAGGCCGGCGGCGACGCCGCCGCCGACGCCCAGGTCCTGAGCTTCCACGATGGCCACATGCGGTTCGCCCGCGGCGGCGTGGAGATCCTGGCCCGGAAGGCCATCACCAGCGGCGCCGTCATCTGCTCCGGGTCGGCCGGACTCCACTACGGTCCCGCCGGCCTCGAGCTCCTGGGCGAGCGCGTCGGCGCCGGTTGCGACTTAGTCATCAACCCGGACGGCTGGCCGGAAGCAGTCTGGCGCTACGCCGAACCGGACGATCCGCCGGACTGGTTCCCCTGCCAGGTGCCGCACGGCGCCTGTTACGTCATGTCGGCGGCCACGGCCCGGCGGCTCATGGAGCCGACCGGCCTCCTGTGGGACACCGTTGCCGGACGCTGGGGCTACTGCGAGGAGGCCCTGGCGATGAAGGCATTCCTCTTAGGGATCCCGATCCTGATCTCGGGCACGATTGACACCTGGCACCTCTACCGCGAGTCGAACCCTCTGCCCGGCGCGGCGCTCGAGAAGCTGAAGAACGTCTGCGCCACCCTCGCACGTTATCTCACGCCGGAGGAATACGAGGCCTGCTTCGCCCGGAGCATGGAAGCCGCCCTGGGCAACGAGATGGAGCCGCAGATAAGGGGCGACGCGCAAGCCGCCGGCCTGATCCCCTGGCCGCGGCCGGTCACCGACCTTGCCGAGGCGATGAACGAGGCGGCGGCCCGCCGCGCGAGACATGAGCAGCCCCAAGCGCAGCCGGTCCCCGCAACACCTCCGGTCCTCACGGCCCTGCCGATCCATCCCAAGGCGGTGCCTCTCCGGCTGCAGCACGCCAGCCGCCGTCCCTTAGTGAGTTGTCTCACGCCCACCTACGGCCGCGCGACCGTGCTGGCCCGCGCCATCGCCTGCTTCATGCTCCAGGACTACGAGCCCCGCGAGCTGATCATCGTCAACGCCCATCCGACGCCGCTCAAGCTCGCCTGGGCCGACCGGCGCATCCACATCGTCAACAACCCACGCCTAACGACGAGCGGCCGGCAACGCCGCCGCTGCGTCGAGCTTGCCCGCGGCGGACTCGCCCGGGCCTGGGATGATGACGACCTGGTTATGCCCTGGGCGATCAGCCAGGCCGTCTCGCAGATCGGCGACCGCCCCGCCTGGAAGCCGGCGCGCACCTGGGTCTGGAAACCCGGCGAGCCGGTGACCCTCGAGGGGAACATCTTCGATGGCACGGTCCTCTACCGCACGGAGTTTCTGCGGCGCCATCCTTACCACGTCGGCCAGGGCGACGAGGCGATGGCGCCCTACCAGGCCGTCGAGGCCGAGCAGGGGGCGATGCCGGCCGATGAGATGGGCTGGCTCTCGTCTTACGTTTACCTCTGGGCCGACGGTCTGTACCATGTGAGCGGCCGGATCGGCTCCGCGCTCAGCGCCGAGGAGCAGGCGGCGGAGTTCCGGGCGGCCAACCAGGACGCGCCGGCGGACGGCCTGATCGCGCCGGCCGACATGCGGCCGATCTGGGCGCAGTTCCTGGACGCGGCGCGCGGCGTCCTGGGCCCGGACTTCGGCCGGCTCGAAGGCGCGCTCGCGGCAGCCGGGGCGCTCTGAGGAGATGAGGCGATGAGCGGACAGGTGAAGCTGAACGACTGGGCATTCGAGATCGAGACGGACAGGTGCGTGGAATGCAAGAAGCCGTTCGCCGTGGGCGAGTGCCGCCTGCGCGTCATGCCCGGCATCATCACCGCCGTGGACGCGAAGGTTCTGACCATGCGGCATCCCCTATCCTCGGGCGTCTGGTGCAACGAGCGCTGCCTCGTGAACTGGCTGACCCGCCAGCTCCAGCCTTCGTAGCAGGCTCGGCGTCGTTGACTGCCCTTCCTGAGCCCCTATCCGCCTGACTGGCCCGGATCCGTCCCCCAAAGTGTGCATAGAGTTATCCATTTGCTTGACAGGACCTGCCGACCTCGCATACAGTTTGCACTCCATGTGGAGTGCAAACTGTATTGAGGGCCACGGATGGCCGCCAGAACAGCCCTAAGCCCCTTGTGGAGAGCAGCTTATGTCCAATTCTGAGACTGCACCGGAAGCCTCTGGAGACATTGCAAACTCTGTACAGCCCGCCCGAAAGAGGAGCGACCGGAAGCTCCCCTGGATACCCACGAAGGAGGAGTGCGAGGCCGTCAAAGCCATGCCCAACACGCGCTGCCCGACGGGGTTACGGAACCGGACGATGCTCGAACTCATGCACCGGGGTGGCCTGCGCGTCTCCGAGATCCGGCATCTGCGTCGGCGCGATATCGTGTGGACTCAATCCCTCGTCGAGGTGCGCGCCGGCAAGGGCGGTGTTGACCGCGGCGTGAAGATCGAGGCCGGGACCAGAGAATGCCTCCGGGCCTGGGATGCCGTGCGTCACCGCGGCGAGTTCTTCTTCAACACCCTGAAGGGCGGGGAACTGTCCAGTCAGTATATCCAACAGATGGTCCGCCGGATGGTGAAGCGTGCCATCCGGCGGGGGAAGCTCGATGCCGACCGCGCGACGAAGATCACGCCGCACAAGTTCCGCCACGCCCATGCGACCGAACTCATGGAGCGGGGGACGCCGATCGCGGAGATACAGAAGCGGCTCGGCCACATGCGGATGAGCACGACGGAGATCTACCTGCACGCCCGGCCGCACGGGATAGAGCCCTTCCTGGAGGAGTGGATCCCCAACCTCCCGCCCCAAACCCATCCGGCGCCCAAGTCGGAATGAGCCGCGCCTGCGCACGCGATGTGAACACAGGGGCCGCGCCGAAGGCCATCGGGCCGCACTCAACCGCTCCCGCGCGAACGTCCCTAACCATGCGGCCCCCCATAGGTTAGTCCCCACAGCCGCCCCCGCAGCCATCCCGCCCAATCCGCCCCGGCCACCTTAGAAATCCGCTGCTCTGTCCACTGAGCTACCGGCGCGCACAGGTCCTAAGTGGCCGTGCGTCCAGATGTTGCGCTGGCCGTCTCGGCCGGGCCGAGAGCGAGCAACATGCACTGTGAACGCACTGCGCGCAGCGTCATGCGGATTCTGTCGGCCCGATCCCGCCCGCGGGGCCGCAGATGGGCATACCAGCGCTCGGTGGTCTGCGCGCTGCTGTGGTGCGCCCAGGCTGCGATGTCCTGGAAGCTCTCCCCCGCCTGGGCGAGCCAGGAGCAGAAGGCATGGCGCAAGCCGTGGGCGGTGAAGTCGCATCCGGCCCGCCGCATGGTGCGGGGCAAGACGCGGTCCATCAGGCGCTGCGTCGGGGGACGGTCAGCCCAGATGACCAACCCCAGGTCTGTGAGATCGGGCGCCCAGAGTGGGCAGCCGTCGTCGTAGCCGATCCACCATTCCGTGCGCCGCTTCGTATGCGGGACCAGGATGCCGTCGGGCCGGAACGACTCGGGCGTCAGGCTGATCAGGCTCCCGGAACGCAACCCGGTGAAGGCCAGGAGGCAGACGACGCGCCGAGCCCAGGGGTCCAGGCTCGCCAAGAGTTCGGGCATCTGCTCCAACGCCGGGAAGTGAGGCAGCCGGCGGGACTCCGTTGCCCGGGCCGTCTGCAGGGCCGGGTTGACGCTCAGATACCCTCGCCGCACGGCCCAGGTGCAGAAGCCGCTCAGTTCCGTGCGGCGCCTGTTGAGCGTGCGCGGGGCGAGTCCGCGGCCCTGCTCGGCAGACAGAAATCGCTCAACGGTTGCGGCGTCCACCTCGCCCACGTGGCTGATCTCGCCGTGGGTGGCGAAGCGCTCCAGGGCCAACCGGACGCCTTCGATGTGTTTCGGCGAACGGTTGCGCCGCTGGAGTTCGGAGACGTACTCCGCTGAGGCCGGGTCGAAGGGGATCGCCAGGGGGACCCCCACCTTGCGGGCGTTGATGCGGGCGCGGATGCCGCGGACCAGGTCCTGGAGATCGTCCACCCGCAAGCGGACCCCGTCTGCGTAACACCAGCGGCGGACGAGGGGCCCGCGCCGGCCGGCCGGGCGGTAGCAGAGGAAGAAGTGGCCCCGCCGGTCTAAGTCGCGCCAGAGTCCCCATTCGAGCTGGCGCAGGCGGCGCCCGCGATGGAGCCAGATATGGGTGCTGGAGACGATACTCATAGGGCGCAGAAGACAAGCAAAGCCACGATGACGGCCCCCACCAGGAACAACAGGCATCCGCAGGCTGTCAGTCCGGCGCCGCAGCCTGACAAGGCCTTGCTCAACTCGTCAAGACTGCCGGCCATGCTCGCGCGGCTCCCTCTGCGGGGCTCAGCCGTGATGCCACCAGGCCGGTATCTGCGCGAGAGTCGCCAATGCCTCTACTCCAGATGTCGTCCGCGGCAGACCCGGAGCTACGCCAGTGCCTTGTCGGTCACCTGCCACTTCCCAAACCTGAAAGGCCTGTGGCATTGAACGTCGTGGTAGCAGTTTCGCGTGCGTTTCTAATCCAGGCCCTCTCGACGTCGGTAAGGTAGAGCCGGAGTGCCACGACGCGGCCCGCCTGTTCAATCTGTGCGGCTGTCACATTCCCACGGACCTGCCAGACTTCGTTCCGGGTGACCCCCAAGCCGGCCGCGGATGGGACCTCCATCACACAAATGATCCTTTGCCCAGAACCGTCACAGTCGCCGGTGCAAAGAACCAGATTCGGGTCTTTCGGATGGGGGCCGACAGTGCGGATGATCAGGGTTCCGAAGACCTGAACGCCAATGATCTCGGTGGCCGCGTTCGGGCCAAAGGGAAAGAGGTGGGAGAACTCGAGGATCCTCTGGCCATCCTCCGGTTTGACCCGGGCGGCCTTGGACTGAAGCCGCGGTTTCAGTTCTTCCAGCTTCTTGGTCCGGGTCTCCAAGGTTACGATCTGTGCCCTCAGGGCACGGACCTCAAGAGCAAGGTTGTCGAATTCCTGGCGGGTGACCTGCTCGGCGGCGCCGAGGGCAGCAAGAACCAGGACCAGGAGCCCGACCGACAACATGGCCTTTTTCATGGGCCACCTCCCTTCTCTGGGGCATCCGGCAATTTCCCGCCGCAGTGCGGGCAGAAACGCCAGGCACGGCGGGGGCCCGTGCCTGCGGGCAGTTCGTACTTTGCCTGCTCCTCGGTGGCGTCGCCCTTCGGAGCCGGGGCCGATCCAGATTGCGGCAGTGCGGGTGGCCGCTCGCCGGTCTCCAGCCACTGGGCATCAACCCCTGTCAGTGAGCTGATCAGGGCAGCAACCCGGGGTATTAACCGTCTCTCCCCACGCGCAATCTTTCCCAAATAGCCAGCCGAATAGTGGAGTTTCCGTTCGGCTTGTGTGGGCGTAAGTCCAGCCGACGCCAAGGCTTCAGATACCCTGGCGCCCGTGTCCTGTGGATTCGTGCCTTTTTCTTCGGGCTTTAGTCTTGACATACAGGATTCTGTCCGTTAGACTCCTGCGCGTGCTGTTAGCAAGCAACATGGAGGATAGCAGGGATGAGGCTGACTGTCAAGACCGCGCATCGTAGGCCGCGCCTGCCGAAGCGCTACAAGCTCCAGCTCGCGCGGGCGGGGATCACGCACGAACGTGTGGCCTTAGAGAGCCCCGGCTGGCATCCGTTCGGAGTGGAGGTCACGAGGCAATTCATCACCCTGGTCCTGTCCGGGCGGCAGCGGCCCCCGGCTTGGGTGCGGATCGAGATGGACGCGCTGCTGGCCAAGGCGAAGGCTGCGCCGGCCGCCGAGGGGAACTGACCGTGCGCGGGACCGTCACGCAACGCAGCCGCATCGAGGCCCAGATCGTGAACCTGGAGGGGCAGCTCATGGCCCTCCGGGAGCGGAAGCAGAAGCTCCTCGATGTGACCGGCCGGCTCATGCAGTTAGAGGACCGGATCGAGCGGGAGCTGGCGCATCTGCGCGCCGCGATCAACCCAAACGTGGGGCGACCCAAGCGAGGACAACCGTCCTCCGCCAGCCTACTCCGTCCGCCGCACGCGGACTACGAAGGCCAGAGGGCTATGGAGGGCCAGGGGCGATGAGGGCGGGGCTGAAAGGGCGTCAGCGGGCAATGCTGGTCCGGGCGTTCGGACGGCGCCGGGCGGAGGAGGCGATGGCGGACCTGGCGGAATACGACGGCACGGTGACCTTCCGCGCCGCGCGGCACGAGGCGGCCCTGTTGGACCAGGCGGACGCCCTGGCCGAGACGCGCGAACGGTTCGAGCTGCCGCGGAAGGTCCGGCGCCGCCTGACCCCGCCTCAGATGCTCGCCGAGAAACCCAAACGGCACAAGGGAGACGGCGAGCCGCACACCCGGCAGCCCTGGGAAGGAGCCGATGATGACAGCGAGTAAGGACCGGAAGATGGATGAGACGCCGCGCAAGCCCCGGTTCCGCCTGAAGCGGGGCGAGGAGTGGGACACGGGCAAGGACCGCTGGGGCAAGCGCGTCCACTTTCATCCCTATGCGGACCGGTGTTGCGGGCTCTGCCGCTTCTACCAAGCGGCCTACGAAGGCGAGGGCGATTGCTGCCTGCCAGCGGAGTGTGGGATCGAGATACCGGATCCTGAGTTCGGGCCACAGTGCAGGCAGCGGGCTCTGTTCGATACCGGAGAGGCGGCCACATGCGACTTCTTCAGTCCTGCGCCGAGGCCATGAGCCGATGAGGATCGAGAGGATTGAGGACCTGAGACTGCTGGCGGCGCCTTCCCCGCCACGGGAGGACCCTCCTCTGCACAAGGCTACGGAGGGTGAGCAGGGGAGGGATGCCGCCGCCCGCCCGGCTGCCGGGGCGGGAACCGGGGGCCTGATTCCACGGGACGGCGAGCCCTCTGCTTCGCCCTGCGCACCGGGCTACGCAGAGCAAGCCACGGGCCCCCGGGAGCTTTGTGAGGCTGACCACCAACGCAGCCGCCCCCCATTCGGGGGGATGGCGGTGGAGGAGGCGGGGCGTTCCGACGGGGATTCCGTCCCCAGGGGCGCCCCTGCTACTCTGCGAAGTGGCGAGACTTCGCTACGAAGCACGAGGCCAGTCTTCGCCGCCGGAAGCCCCTGGCTGATCCCGCCGCCGGAAGAGGGCCTCACCTACAGCATCGCCGAGGTGGCGGCCCTCTTGGACTGCGCATACGGGACGGTGAAACGCTGGATCGCGCGAGGCATTCACGTTGGCCGCGGCCAACTGGTATCCGGCCTTCGCAGCCGAAGCGACTGCTTCGGCGGAGTAGGCGCGGGGCGCGTCGTCAAGTTGCTGAGTCTCCGGGCGCCGCGCGGCCGGATCACGCCGGCGGCCCTCTGCGCGTTCTTAGAGGCGGTGAACGGCTGCGAGGTTGCGGTCCAAAGGGAGGCGGGACGATGAACGGCTGGTCGGTGTTCTGGATGAAGGAGCGGGAGTCCGAGGGGCAGCCGATGGTGTTGGTCGAGATGGTCCGAGGGCTTGGCGACCGCGCTATGGCCATCAAGTGGCCTCCAGGAGAACGGCTCGGAGGGCGAGGTCTACTACGTCCTCCAGTTCAAGGCCGCCGCCCTCGTGATGGGGCCGCGCGGCGGCGTCACCCTGGCCGGGGCCTCCGCCACGGGGAGGGTCTGAGGTGAGGCGCCTGGAGGCTCTGGCAATCGCCGCCATCCCACTTGCCTGTGTGCTCGGGATCGCCGCCATCGGGACGGCGCTCGCCATCTTCGGAACGGGTCGGACTGATCGGACGGATCGGACTGGTCGGACAGAGCAGACGGCGGCGGCCATTCAGCCGCCGAGCGCGGCTCTTCAGCCGGCCGCGCAACAGCCGAGCGGCCCACGAGCCCGGAGCGGCGGGCGACTGCGGGCGGGGGCGCGCGTCCCGGCGCCTGCAGCGGCACGAGCCGGCGCCGAGAGCTTCAGCATCGTGGTCCTGCCGGACACGCAGATGTATGCCGAGCGCGTGCCGTGCGTCTTAGTCGATCAGGCGCGCTGGATCGCCGCGAACAGGGACAAGGAGCAGATCCGGTTCGCCGTCCACGTGGGGGACGTGACGAACCAGAACACGGCCCGCGAATGGACGGTTGCGCTCTACGCGCTGAGCCTCTTGGACGTCGCCCGGATCCCCTATGCCCTGACCTACGGGAACCATGACATCCCGAACGGGCCGCAGGGGCCGGGGTTGACGCCCTGGTGGATGGCCCATTACCGCGAGCCGCGCGACACGTCGCACTTCAACCGCTACTTCGGCTTGGACCATGCACAGACCGTGGCCGGGTTCGGCGGGAGCTGGCCGGCGGGAACAGTGGACAACACCTGGTTCACCTACCAAGCCAGCGGCTGGAGCTGGCTCGTCCTCTGCCTGGAGTTCTGGCCGCGGCCGGAGGCGCTGTCGTGGGCCGACGGCATCTTGGACGCCCACGGCGCGAACCCGGCCATCGTCGTGACGCATGACTACCTGCGGGCGGACGCTCCCAATGCTACTCTGCGAAGCGGCGCTTCGCTGCGAAGCACGAGGCGGTCGGCCGCCGGCGAGCGCATCTGGAAGGACTGCCTGGCGAAGCACGCGAACGTGCGGCTGGTCCTCTGCGGCCATGCCGTCGGCGTCGGCCGGCTCACCAGCGTCGGGATCCACGGGAACACGGTCCATCAGCTCCTGGCCGACTACACGGAGGTGCGGCGGACCGGGGCGAGCCCCGGGATGCTGAGGCTGTTGAGGTTCGAGAGCGGGCGGCTGTCGGTGCGGACGCTGAGTCCGTTCTCGGGCGAGGAACTGACGGGCCCGGACCATCGGTTCGTGCTTGAGTTGGGGAGGCCCGGGGAGCCATGAAGCGGAAGCCTACGTTGATGGCCTTAGTCGCCGGCGAATGCGCGAACCATCGGAACGCCGCGTGCGTGGGGGCGAACGTCCCACTGGCTGATCGGCCGGGGCCGTTCACGATGGAGCTCTCCCGGTGCCTCGTGGCCATGGGCCTGCCCTGCGACTACTTCGAGCAGTGCGTCCTGCCCCTGGCGCGGAAGCGCGCCGAGTTCGCCGGCGCCGAGTCGGAATACGCGCGCAAGGTCAACCGGCTCTTCCTGCCCGACGTGTTCGGCAAGGTCCGGCTTGCGGCAGCGTTAGACGCGGTGCAGGACGAGGGCCTGCGGCAGCGGCTCTGGCGGCACCCGTTCATCGTCTACGCGCGGGGCACGGAGCCGGCAAAACGGGTGTGTCCCGAGTGCCGGGCGCCGCTGCAGAAGGGCGCGCGGTTGTGCGAGCTGTGCCGCCAGAAGCGGGCCAAAGAGACGGCCCGGGAGCGGCAGCGCCGCAGGCGCGGTTTAATGTCACGAGTTGTTTGAAACGGGGCCTTATGCAGCAACCACTTACGACAACGATTCCCGGGGATGCACCCTTTTGCCCGCAGGGGGCCTGGGAGGCTGCTTAACTCGTTACAGGAGGCTTCTGGCGATGGTGCGATCTGATGAGGAAACGGAGTTCGATCTTGGGCCGGCGCTGCGGCGCCGGCAGGCCATCGGGGCGCCAGACTGCCCGCGCGCGGACGCGCACGGGAAAGGGCCTCGGCAGGAGGACCTGAGCCCGGCTGGGTTCAAGGGCGGGCAGGGGAGGACGGCGGAAGAGGTGGAGGAGAACGCGGCCGGTGCCGGGGTCCTCCTCGCGCTTCTCGTGGCAACCGGCCTGGTCCTCTACATCCTCCACAGGCTGGGGGCCTTCTGATGCTAGCAGTCCCCATGACTGACTTGGTGCTATCGCTCTTTCCTGGGATCGGGATGCTCGATCGGGCGTTCGAGGAGGAGGGCTTCTGCGTGGTGCGCGGGCCGGACCTGCTCTGGGGCGGCGATGTGCGGAACTTCCATCCGCCGGCGGGAAAGTTCGATGGCGTGATCGGCGGGCCGCCCTGCCAGAGGCATTCGCTCCTCAACCGCATGAACGTGAAGCGGGGCAAGGGAAACGCGCCTGACCTGATCCCCGAGTTTGTCCGCTGTATCGAAGAGGCGCGGCCGGCATGGTTCATGATGGAGAACGTGCCCCTGGCGCCTGATCCACATTGTCCGAGCTACCATGTAACGTGCCTTCTGCTGAACAACCGACAATGCCCCGCGGATCGGTCGGATGTGGGAGCCGAACAGAACCGCAAACGCCGCTTCTGGTTCGGGGTGCAGCGCGAGTATGTCGGCCAGCCCGTCTTCCTGCACATCGAGCGGCCGGCCCATGAGAACCCGGAGTGGTCTGCGACGGTGACGGCCAACGGGATCTCCAAGCCGGGGACCGAACACCAGCGGGGCAAGAAGGAACGGCGACTATACGGCTGGGCCTCGTGGGCGAACCTACGGAAGGCTCTCGTCTGGCAGGGGTTCCCGCCGAACATGCTCGACAAGTCGCCATTCACGCTCAAGGGCGCATTCTGCGTTGTCGGCAACGGCGTGCCGCTGCCGATGGGCCGGGCGGTGGCCAGGGCGGTGAAGGCGGCGCTCAGAGAGGAAGCATGCCCATGAGCATCGAGATCAGAGACGGGCAGCCGGGGACGAAAGGCGCCGCTCGCGTAGCGGGCACGATGCACTGGTCGTGGCCGGAGGGGCGGGACTTCCTGGTCTGGCTTGCACGGTCGCGCGGGGGCCAGAACACGGCATGGAGCTACGGCGAGACCACGCGGCGGCTGCACCCGAACAACGGGGCCTGTAGCGCGCGGCGCGTGCTCGAGGCGCTTGGCATCCCAGGCGCCATGACCCTTGACGGGCCCGACGCAGCGGTGGAGCAGTTCGGCGCGGGCCGCACTGAGCGTGAGCGCGATTCGAGCGTCTACCGGCTCCGGCCGAACGTGCGCCTTCTCCTCAGGTTCCTGCTGGCTACGGGCCATGAGGATTGGCTTGAAACTAAGGCCGCGGGGCTGGGGCACCGGGCGGAGGTGCTCGAGAGGTATGAACTGCTGGCGCGGCTGCGGAAGGCGCGGGCGGACAGAACCCAGCAGGTGGCATTGGATCGAGCGCTGAAGGGAGGACGAGATGGACACGAAGAAGGCAGAGACAATTGAGGGCAAAGAGCCGACGGCCCGGCCGGCGAGTCCGGGCAGTTTCGTCGAGGGGCTGCCGATCGACCTGATCGAGTTCAGCCCGGATAACGTCCGCCGCGCGCACAACAAGGACGCGGACGCGGACCTGGCGGCCGATGTGAAGGCGCACGGGGTACTCGAGCCTGTCTTAGTGCGTCCGCACCCGAAGAAGCCCGGGCGCTACGATCTGCGCGCCGGCGAGCGGCGCGTGCGCGCCTGCCAGGCGGCCGGGCTGGAGACGGTGCCAGCCCTGGTGCGCGAGATGGACGACGCGGAGGCGCTGCGCGTGACGGTGATCGAGAACTTGCAGCGTGAGGACCTGACGCCGATGGAGAGCGCCCTGGCGCTCGAGCGGCTGCATAAGCACGGCTGGGATGACGACGCGATCGGCGCGGAGATCGGCAAGAGCCCGGGCTGGGTGGCGCGCCGGCGCGCGCTGAACAAGCTGACGGCCGGCTGGCAGAAGACGCTGTTGGACGGGCAGCGCGGGAACGTCCGCGAGTGGCCGGCGGCGCACCTCGAGCTGATCGCCCGGCTGCCGGAGGCGACGCAGGACGCGATCCTCATACAGTTCCGGCGCGAGTGGCAGTGGGAGTCGGGCCGCCAGATCCCGACGCGGGCCAAGCTCGATCACGAGATCGGCCAGTACCTCCGGAAGACGGCGACCGCCAAGTGGCCGCTCGAGGATGCGGAGCTGCTGCCGGACGCAGGCGCGTGCGCGGCCTGCGTGAAGCGTTCGGGCGCGCAACCGCGGCTCTTCGAGGACCTGGGCGGCCGGGCAAAGGATGACCATTGTCTCGACGGGCAGTGCTGGGACAAGAAGACGCAGGCCTTCGTGCGCCGGCGCGCGGCGGAACTCCAGGGGGAGCATGGGAAGGAGCTGCTCTTAGTCGAGGACGGGAGCTATGGGGAAAACAGCCCGGTCAAGGGCGAACTGGTCTGCCACTACAGCATCTCGGACTGCACGCCCGGGACGCCGGGAGCGAGACCTTGCCTCCGAGTGACCGGTCCGCACGCGGGCCAGGTGGGCTGGGCGATCAGCCGGCGGGCGGAGAGCGGGCGGAGGACCGGACGCATGGCCGGGCCGAAGTCGCTCGACGAGCGGCGTGTGCAGTTGGACGGCCGCCGGGCGAAGCTCGTGATCGAGAAGGTCCTTGAGGCGCTGAAGGCCGACGCCAAGGAACGCGCACTGAAGGAGCTCGTCTGCCTGGCGGCGGCATTCGGGACTCACGGCCCCGAATACAAGGCCAAAGGCAACGGCTGGAAAGGCTTCGCGGGCAGCCTCAAGGATGGGGAGAGCCTCGGGGCGGCGAGGGCACAGCTCTGGAGCATGATCAAGCCCCGCCTCCAGGACATGGTGAAGTTCTACGACGTGGAAGGCGCGGCTCAGGCCCTGCCGGATGCGCGGCAGCTCGGGGAATACCTGGGGCTGAACTGGAAGGCGCTGTGGGCGGAGGTCTGCGGGGCGATCCCCGAGCCCAAGGGCTGGGCAAACCTGAAGGAAGACGGGACGCCGAAGACGCCGGCGCGCCCGAAGAGGAAGGCGGGCGCGGCGCCGAGCAAAGACACGACGGGCTCGGCGACAAAGAAGTCCGCGAAGCCGAAGGCCGGCGTCTGCCGGAAGTGCGGGTGCACGGAGAGCACGCCCTGCCTGGTGGGCGGGGAGTCCTGCGCCTGGGCGGACGCCACGAAGACCCTCTGCACCGGCTGCGCCCCGGGCGGTGAGATGCACGAACAGCCGACGCCGAAGAAGAGGCAGCGCAGATGAAGCCGCGCGGTCGCGGCCTGATAGGCCGAAAGACCGGCGGCGCGCGCAGGAGGGGCGCGGGTTCATAACCTTCGCCCCTCCCCCGGTTCAAGAAGGAGAGGGGCATGAGGCAAGGTGAACAGCAACTCTGCGCCGATGACCTGCCGTACTGGAAGACGAGCGCCAGCGATCCGGGGACGTGGCTGGACCGGGCGGCCGTCGAGATCGAGCGGGCCGGCGGCGAGGTGATCGGCCAGGCCTGCGGCAAACTGCCCGGCGGCGGCACTGCCTTCGTGCTGCAGTTCAAGCTTGAGGGCGACCTCTTCCGCATCGTCTGGCCAGTCCTGACGCCGCGCCACGAGAAGGACCTGCTGGGGGCACGGCGCCAAGCGGCCACAGCATTGTTCTACGATGCCAAGGCGCGATGTCTGAGTGCGCGGTTCATGGGAGCCCGGGCGGCCTTCTGCGCATTCATGTTGTTGCCCGATGGGCGCAGCGTCGGCGATCTGGCACTCAACCAGTTGGCCGAGCTGCCGGAGATCCTGGGCGCGCACAAGGCCTTGACGGCGGGAGGACGGGCCGATGAGTAAGAGCTTCGTCAAGTTCGCGGACGTTACCCAGGCGGGCGATCACAGCCAGCGATACCACGTCTTGAGCGCGCACCATGGGCATGTGCTGGGCTTGGTCGCTTGGTATCAGCCCTGGCGGCAGTACATCCTGGAGCCGGAGCGAGGCAGTATCTGGTCGGCTGACTGCCTGGCCGACGTGGAGCGGTTCATGCGGGGATTGCCGCTGCCAGCGAAGGGAGGAGCGCAATGCCAAAGAGGCTGACCGGGACGCGCGAGTGGGCGCAGCACAGCGTCAACTGCTACCTGGGCTGTCCGCACGACTGCCGTTACTGTTACGCGCGCGAGGCGGCGGTGCGGCGGAAGCTGACGACGTGGGAGGACTGGAAGACGCCGCGCGCGAACATGAGAGCGGTTCACCGCCGCTACGGTCTCATGCCCGGGCGCGTGATGTTTCCCACGACGCACGACATCACGCCGACGATGTTGCCGGAGTGCATGACGGTGCTACAGAAGCTGTTAGAGGCAGGCAACGAAGTGCTCGTAACGAGCAAGCCGCACCTGGGTTGCATCAAGTGGATCTGCCGCGACCTGGCCGGTTGTGGTTACCGGCCGCTGCTGGAGTTCCGCTTCACGATCACGAGCGGCAGCGACCAGCAGCTCGAGTACTGGGAGCCCGGCGCGCCGCGCCTGGCCGAGCGCTACGCGGCCCTGGCCCACGCTAAGGCGGCTGGATGGCGCACGAGCGTCAGCATCGAGCCATGCCTGGATCTGCGCGACGTTCACAACCTGATCGAGTTGGTCGAGCCGCACGTCACGGGCACCATCTGGATCGGACTGCTCAACCGGCCCAAGCAGCGGGTCCGCGTCACCTGTGAGAAGGACCGGGAGGAGCTGGACTACGTGCTGTCGGGCCAGACGCGGGAGAGAGTGACCGCCGTCTACGCGCGGCTCGCGGACAACCCGAAGCTGCGCTGGAAGGACTCGGTGCGGCGGCTGTTAGGCCTGCCGCCGGCGACGGAACCTGAATGAAAGGAGCAGCTCGATGGACAGACCAGAAGTGGCGGAAGTCTGGTTGAGGTGGGCGATGAACGCCGTGGAGGCGATGTTGAAGAAGCGCCTGGAGGAGAAGGGAGACGGCGCCCTCATCTCCTACCATGAGATCCTCGGCGTGGTCACAGAGGAGTACCACGAGCTCTGCGGTGCCGTGGAGAGCAACAGGGAACCGGCCATCAAGGATGAAATCCTGGACTTGGCGGTCGCGGCGGTGTTCGGTCTGGCGAGCATTCAATCCGGCGCGTGCGGATGGCGAACCTGAGTGAAGGAGAAGGCATGAAGGAGAAGAAGCCGAAGATGTGGCGGTGTCCGCGCTGCGAGAGGGAGACGGTCAAGTTGGAGGAGTATGGACTGCTACGCTGCACAGTCTGCCGATGGAACGCGAATGCCTGGCACAAGGACGGGCAGGAAATCCTTCATATCCTTGAGGATGCGATCTCTCCGGCCCGGCGGCTCGTGCGGCTGGCCTGCGAGGAGCAAGGCCGGGGTTACGGACGCAGCAACCTGCGCCACGATCACGCGCACGATGGAGCGCTCCGGCTGGCCATCGGGACGCTGATGGACTTCTACCTCAGCGACTTCGAGGTCCTGGGCAGACGCGAGGAATGGTACAGCCTGGCCTGCGAGGGGCCGCACGGGACGAATCTCGCCGCAGTGCGAGCCTTCGAGCACGCGGCTGGCCGGAAGCCGTTCATCCTGAAGAGCTCAGACCATCCGGCAGGAGAGCGGCTCCACGTCGGCAGCCTCTTAGGCTGGGAGCTGATGCCGGAGGGGTCAGCTCGGCTCAAGGTGACGAGTTTCGCCCCGGACGGGCAGAGTCTCGTCGCTTGCAGCTACTACCAGGACAGTCCAGCGGCATACGAGGAGTGCCCGACGTGTGGCAGGTCTCACTACAAGGGCCAGGCCCGGGCTCCCAAGAAGCGCGTGCGGATCACGCTCGAGGACCTGGCGGCCTACAACTAGGCGGCGATTGTCGTTAAGGTAGCGACGGAACCTGAGTGAGGGCGGTCAGTAGGCAGCAGAGAGCAGAGAACCGGAGAGGCGACAAGCTAAGGAGACTGGACGAATGGCAAAGGAACGAGTGGCGGGGATCATCCGGCAGGTGCGGTTCGGTCTCGACGATCGGGACCGTCTCTCCTTGGAGTTCGCGCTCTACACAAGCGAGAGCACGGCAGCGGGCCAGGGGATCCGAGACATGGACCTCGTCGCTGCGATGCTGCGGGACGCCGGGGTAAGCGAAGTGAAGGACCTTGAGGGAAAGCCGTGCTGGGCTGGGCAGGGCGACGGCCTGATCGTGTTCGAGGCGATGTGGAAAGAGCCACGATGAGCGACGATCCGAAACTGTGCGAGCGTTGCGGGCGGCCGCCCAAGCGGCACCTGATGCAGCTCGAGGTCACGTCGCCCGGGCCGCCAGGGGCCCTGCTCGGCGCAACGGTCACGGCCCTGGGCGGCGAGGGCAAGAAGACGCCGGCGCTCTGCGAGGAGTGCTGGGACAAGGCGGTGGATCGAGTGATCAAAGGAGGAGGGCCGCCCTCCTCCGCACAAGGCTATGGAGGGCGTAAGGCGATGGCGAAGCGGAAGGCGAAGGCGAAGGAAGTGAAGTGCCGGGGCTGTGGGATCGCGTTGCCGAGCGACCTGATGGAGAAGGGCCTCTGCGAGACCTGCCAGCGGCTGGCGCGCCACGCGGTCGGCCGGAAGGAACCTGAGCCGCCGCCGCAGGCGCGGGCGAACCGCAAGGCCGGCCCGGCCCGGATCCCCGACGACCTCGCCGGCGAGATCTTCGAGCGGTTGGATGCGGTCAAGTCGGCCGCCAAAGACCTCGACGATGCGACGAACGATCGGAAGGCTGCAAAGGAAACGCTGGAGAAGGCCCAGAACGCCCTGGTCGAGGTCCTGGAGCAGGCGCGGTCGGGGCAGAGCCGGCTGGCGTTCGGGGAGGCGGCCCCGCCAGAAGAGGGGCCGGCGGACAGCACTGAATAACGGAACGGAGACCCGATGAGGCGGTGCGAGCGGGAACAGGTGGAGCGGGCGTTGTCGTTGCTGAAGACGGAGAAGCAAGGGATCCCGACGCGAGGGGCCGAACTGCTCCTCATTGACCCCGCCAAACATGCGGCTGGCCTGCGAGGAGCAAGGCCGGGGTTACGGACGCAGCAACCTGCGCCACGATCACGCGCACGATGGAGCGCTCCGGCTGGCCATCGGGACGCTGATGGACTTCTACCTCAGCG
>Ga0315294_10003242_pt1 | contig 17699 bp, 14 predicted proteins | sample YL17G13_40_MG_FD_203626 | JGI IMG/M metagenome (GOLD analysis project Ga0315294, IMG submission 203626) | Sediment microbial communities from Yellowstone Lake, YNP, Wyoming, USA - YL17G13_40 | ecosystem: Environmental > Aquatic > Freshwater > Lake > Sediment | place: USA: Wyoming | collected... | reverse complement strand
TTGCCCACCCCCGCACCCCGGTTCCCCGGAGAAACTCCCACCCTCCCCGGAGAAACTCCCACCCCCGCTGAGGGTCCTGCAGAATCCAGCCTCTCGTCCGTCCCACGCTGGGCCGTGAAGAATTCAAAGGTTAGAAGGATTCTCCGGGGCGACAGGACCCGCATCCGGGCTGGTACGGGCCTTGCCTACTAAGGTTGTGACTCGATGGTGGAGCCCTGAAAGAGAGAGCGATGACCGGCATGCACATCATTCTGTGTTCGGATAATCCGGCGGTCGTGTACGCCGCCTCAAGGGCCTTCGATTCGGAGAGCGACCGCCTGACGGTCTGCGAGTCCGGGATGGAACTCTTGGGGGCAGTCAAGGCCCTGTCCTCGGACCTGGTGATCCTGGACCTGGGGATGCACGGCCTGGGCGGCCTCCTGCTGGCCTCCGCCATCCGAGAGCTGGCGCCCGGCCTGCCCATCGTGGCGGTGTCCGTGAAGTCGGACGTGGACGCCCGGCCGCTCGTCCAGCGGGGCGTGCCCTACGCCTTCCTGGGCGCCGTGGCGGGGAAAGAGGCGCGTACCGTTCTCGCGGACTTGGTGAGCGTCGCGCGAGCCGGCCTCGCGCCGAGCGAGCGTGGACGACGATTGGATCACCCGGAATCCGCCGATACCTCATTGGCTTTGCATAGAGCCTGACCGGATAAGGGAGACAGCATGAGCACTTCGACCAGCACCATCGAGGCCCTCGCCAACCAGGAGTACAAGTACGGCTTCGTCACCGACGTCGAGGCGGATGCGGTGCCGAAGGGATTGAGCGAGGACGTCATCCGGCTGATCTCGGCCAAGAAGAAGGAACCCGAGTTCATGCGAGAGTGGCGCCTCAAGGCCTACCGGTACTGGGCCAAGCTGCAGAAGGAAGACGCCGAGCCGAAATGGGCCAACATCAGCTACCCGCCCATCGACTATCAGGACATCGTCTACTACTCAGCGCCCAAGCCCAAGAAGGTCCTGAAGGGCCTGGACGAGGTGGACCCCGAGGTCCTGCGGACCTTCGAGAAGCTGGGGATCCCGCTGGAGGAGCGGAAGCGCTTCAGCGGCGTGGCCGTGGACGCGGTCTTCGACAGCGTCTCGGTGGCCACCACCTTCAAGGAGAGGCTGGGCGAGCTGGGGATCATCTTCTGTTCCTTCTCCGAGGCGCTGCAGAACCACCCGGACCTAGTGCAGAAGTACCTGGGCTCGGTGGTTCCCTACACCGACAACTTCTTCGCGGCCCTGAACGCGGCGGTCTTCAGCGACGGGTCGTTCTGCTACATCCCGAAGGGCGTGCGCTGCCCGATGGAGCTGTCCACCTACTTCCGCATCAACGCCGCGGACACGGGGCAGTTCGAGCGGACGCTGATCGTGGCGGACGAGGGGGCCTACGTGAGCTATCTGGAAGGCTGCACCGCCCCCATTCGTGACACCAACCAGCTCCACGCCGCGGTGGTCGAGCTGGTGGCGCTGGATCACGCGCACATCAAGTACTCGACGATCCAGAACTGGTACCCGGGCGACAAGGAAGGCAAGGGGGGCATCTACAACTTCGTGACCAAGCGGGGGAAGTGTCAGGGCGTGAACTCCCACATCTCCTGGACCCAGGTGGAGACCGGCTCGGCCATCACCTGGAAGTACCCGAGCTGCATCCTGCAGGGGGAGAACTCGGTGGGCGAGTTCTACTCGGTGGCCCTGACGAACCACTACCAGCAGGCCGACACCGGCACCAAGATGATCCACCTCGGCAAGAACACCAAGAGCACCATCGTGTCGAAGGGTATCTCGGCGGGACACGGCCAGAACGCCTACCGGGGGCTGGTGCGGATCCAGAAGAGCGCCGCGGGTGCGCGCAACTACACCCAGTGCGACTCGCTCCTGATCGGGGACCAGTGCGGCGCCCACACCTTCCCCTACATCGAGGTGAAGAACGCCACGGCCCGGATGGAGCACGAGGCGTCCACCTCCAAGATCGGCGAGGATCAGATCTTCTACTGCAATCAGCGGGCAATCTCCAAGGAGGACGCGGTCTCCCTGATCGTGGGGGGCTTCTGCAAGCAGGTCTTCAAGGAGCTGCCCATGGAGTTCGCCGTCGAGGCGCAGAAGCTGCTGAGCGTGAGCCTGGAGGGGAGCGTCGGATAGGCCGCGCATCTGCGACAATCGCCCCGGGGGCGCCCCTGCGAGCGCCTGGGGCCTCGTCGAGAACCGGCCGCCCTTGCTCCGGGTCGTCGGCCTTCGGCCTCCTCCACGCCGCCAATCCCGCCAGGAGGCGGGATAGCGGCGACCGGAGCCGGGCGGCCCGCGGGCCCGGCGCCTCGGGGCACCCCCGGGGCGATCGGTCAAACGAACTGATGAAAGAAGGAAGCTGCCATGCTTGAGATCAAGAATCTGCACGCGAAGGTGGGCAATCGCGAGATCCTGAAGGGGCTCAGCCTGACCGTCAAGCCGGGCGAGGTCCACGCCATCATGGGCCCGAACGGCTCGGGGAAGAGCACGCTGGCCCACGTCCTGGCCGGCCGCGATGGCTACGAGGTCACGGCCGGGGAAGTGCGTTATTACGGGAAGAACCTGCTGGAGATGTCGCCCGAGGAGCGGGCCTGCGAGGGGGTGTTCCTGGCCTTCCAGTACCCGGTGGAGATCCCGGGCGTGAACAACACCTATTTCCTCAAGGCCGCCGTCAACGCCGTCCGCAAGTACCACGGTCAGGAGGAGCTGGACGCCATGGACTTCCTGGCCCAGGTGAAGTCCAAGATGAAGCTCCTGGACATAGATGAGCGGCTGCTCAATCGCTCGGTGAACGAGGGCTTCTCGGGGGGCGAGAAGAAGCGCAACGAGATCTTCCAGATGGCGGTCCTGCAGCCGAAGCTCGCCATCCTGGACGAAACCGACTCGGGCCTGGACATTGATGCGCTGCGGATCGTCTCCGGCGGAGTGAACGCCCTGCGCAGCCCGGAGCGGGCCATCCTGGTCGTGACCCATTACCAGCGGCTCCTCAGCTACATCGTCCCCGACTTCGTCCACGTGCTGGTGGACGGGCGGATCGTGAAGTCCGGCGGCAAGGAGCTGGCCCTGGATCTGGAGGCCAACGGCTACGCCGTCCTGGAAGAGGCGGTGCGGGCCGGGGCGCCGGTTCCGGCGTAACGCGCACACGATTGCGTGGGGGAGTCTGGGGGCGCCGAGCAGCGCCGAGATGAGAGTCCGCAAGGAGAAGGTAGGATGGCGATGGCGACGATAGTGATGCAAGACAAGACGCAGGCAGTCACCCGGTGGCTCGGAGAGTGCGCCCGGGTCGAGGCCGCCGGGAGGGCGGACGGCCAGGGGTGGCTCCTCCCACTCCGGCACGAGGCGGTGGACCGGTTTGCGGCCCTCGGTTTCCCGACCGTGAAGGACGAGGACTGGCGCTTCACCAACGTGGCCCCGATCGCGGAGATCGCCTTCCGTCCGGCCGACGGCGGCGTGGCGAAGGTGGCTGCCCGTGCGCTCGAGCCGTTCGCCTTTGCGGGGCTCACAGGCCCGCGCCTCACCTTCGTGAACGGGCGCTTCGCCCCCGGTCTCTCCGTGCTCGCCGGACTCCCCAAGGGGGTGCGGGTGCAGAGCCTGGCGGAAGCCCTGGCGAGCGACCGGAAGGCGCTGGAGCCCCACCTCGGCCGCTACGCCGATACGTCGCGCGACGCGTTCGCGGCGCTCAACACCGCGCTGATGGAGGACGGAGCCTACGTCGCCATCCCCCGGGGCGTGGTGCTGGATCAGCCGATCCATCTCCTCTACGTCTCCGTGCCGGGCGGCGAGCCTATGGCGACCCATCCGCGGAACCTGATCCTCGCCGGCGAAGAGAGCCAGGCGACCATCGTGGAGGATTACGTCTCCCTCGCGGACGGGGTCAGCTTCTCCAACGCCGTCACCGAACTGGTGGCGGGCGAGGGGAGCGTGGTCAGCCATTACCTGATCGAGCGGGAGAGCCGCGACGCCTACCACGTCAACACGCTGCGCGGCCAGCAGGGTCGGGCGAGCAACCTCGCGTCCCACTCGTTCCTCATGGGCGGAGCCCTCACGCGGCGGAACATCCACCCCGTCCTCGACGGCGAGGGGGGGGAGTGCCTGATCAACGGCCTCTTCATGGCGAACGGCCGGCAGCACATGGACAACTACATGCGGGTGGAGCACGCCAGCCCCCGCTGCGCCAGCCGGCAGTTCTACAAGGGAATCCTGGACGGGCAGTCGCGCGGCGTCTTCCACGGGCGGATCGTGGTGCACAAGGACGCCCAGAAGACCGACGCCAAGCAGACCAACATGAACCTACTCCTGTCCGAAGACGCCCAGATCGACACCAAGCCGCAACTGGAGATCTACGCCGACGACGTCAAGTGTACCCACGGGGCGACCGTCGGGCAGATCGACGACGATGCGATCTTCTATCTGCGCGCCCGCGGCATCCCCGAGGCGTCGGCCAGGGCCCTGCTCCTCTTCGCCTTCGCCGGGGAAATCCTGCAGCGCATGAAGGTCGAGCCGATCCGGCGCCACCTGGAAGGGCTGGTGACGCGCTGGGTGCCGCAGGGGAACCTGCTGGAGGGCATGTGATGAAGCACGCGGAGCACCGGGCCTCGGAGCCGCCCTGTCAGGACTGTCTGGTCGGCTTCGGCGCCGACAAGATTCGAGAGGATTTCCCCATCCTGTGGACGAAGGTCCACGGCAAGCCGCTGGTGTACCTGGACAACGCCGCCACGACGCAGAAGCCGCGGTCGGTCATCGAGGCCCTGACCCGGTACTACCTGGAGGAGAACTCGAACATCCACCGCGGGGTCCATTTCCTCAGCCAGGTGGCGACCCAGTCGTACGAGAGCGGGCGTACCCGGGTCCGGCAGTTCCTCAACGCGGCCCACGATCGCGAGGTGATCTTCACCCGCGGCACGACCGAGAGCATCAACCTAGTGGCGCAGAGCTACGGCCGGAAGTTCCTGCGGGCCGGGGACGAGGTCATCATCTCGGCCATGGAGCACCACAGTAACATCGTCCCGTGGCAGATGATCTGTGACGAGAAGGGGGCCGCGCTCCGCGTGATCCCCATGACCGACGCCGGGGAGCTTCGCCTGGACGAGTACGAGCGGCTGCTCTCGGATCGCACCCGACTGGTGGCCGTGACCTACGTTTCCAACGCCCTGGGGACGGTCAATCCGGTGCGGGAGATCATCGCATCGGCCCACCGGCGCGGCATCCCCGTGCTGCTGGACGGCGCGCAAGCCGCCCCGCACATGCCCGTGGACGTCCGCGAACTGGACTGCGACTTCTACGCCTTCTCGGGCCACAAGCTGTACGGGCCGACCGGGATCGGGGTGCTGTACGGCAAAGCGGACCTCTTGGAGGCCATGCCGCCGTACCAGGGCGGCGGGGACATGATCAGCGCCGTGAGCTTCGAGAAGACGGTCTACAACGCGCTGCCTCACAAGTTCGAGGCCGGGACGCCCCACATCGCCGGGGTGATCGGGCTCGCCGCCGCCATCGAGTACGTCGAGCGGATCGGGATGCCTCAGATCGCGACCTACGAGAAAGAGCTTCTCGACTACGGTACGGAGCTGCTCTCGGCCATCCCCGGCCTGCGCCTGATCGGCACGGCCAAGGAGAAGGCGGGGGTCCTCTCCTTCGTCCTGGACGGGATTCACGCCCACGACGTCGGCACGATCCTGGACCTGGAGGGTGTCGCCATCCGGGCCGGCCACCACTGCGCCATGCCGGTCATGAAGCGCTTCGGGGTGCCGGCCACCGCCCGCGCCTCCTTGGCCTTCTACAACACGCGCGCCGACCTGGATGCCCTGGCCAAGGCCATCCACAAGGCCATCGAGGTGTTCGCCTGATGTCGGACCTTCGCGAGCTCTACCAGCAGGTCATCCTGGATCACTACAAGCGGCCGCGGAACTTCCAGAAGCTCCCCTGCGCCACCTGTCACGCCGAGGGGCACAACCCGCTCTGCGGGGACGAGATCACCGTCTACCTGCACCTGGACGGGGACGTGATCAAGGACATCAGCTTCCAGGGGGCGGGCTGCGCCATCTCCCAGTCCGCCGCGTCGCTGATGACGACCGTGCTGAAGGGCAAGACCAAGGCCGAGGCCGAGGAGCTGTTCCAGAAGTTCCACGACATGGTGACCGGGGAGGGGGAAACCCCGGATCCGATGGAGCTGGGCAAGCTGGCCGTGTTCTGCGGGGTGAGCGAGTTCCCGGTCCGCGTCAAGTGCGCCTCCTTACCGTGGCACACTATGCGCGCGGCACTGGAGGGGGCCGAGAAGGCCGTCTCCACGGAATGAGGGAGGGGAACATGGGCGGCATCGCCGTTGATCCCAAGGCCATCGAACAGCAGGTCATCGAAGCGATCAAGACCTGCTATGACCCGGAGATTCCGGTCAACATCTACGAGCTGGGGCTGATCTACGCCGTGCAGGCGGATGCTGCAGGATGCGTCGAGATCCGGATGACGCTCACGTCGCCCAACTGCCCGTCCGCCGCCGAGCTGCCCTCTGAGGAGAACTGCACGGGCTGTAACGCCTGCGTGGACTACTGCCTGGTGGACTGCATCGAACCCACGGCAACGACCAACGACCAGTGGCCGATGGATCCCGTTCGCATCCGCGAGGACGAGTGCATCGGCTGCTCGCTCTGCGCCAAGGTCTGCGAGCAGGTGGCCGTGAATGCGATCCGCCTGCTTCCGCTCGAACCCGACGTGTGATCCCTCCTCCCCATTCTTCTTGCCCCCTGCCCGCTGAAAACCATCGAGCCCGGACATCGCCCTGGCGGAAACCTTGACAACCGGCGGACTATGCGATACATAGCCTTCACCCTTCGAGGCCGCACGCTGGCTGCTCTGCGGACGGAAAAGTCCTGTCCGATGTTGGAAATGCCGTGAGGTCCTGTGTCGTGTGGGGATTCCTGGCCGGCCTGCCGCGCTGGACCCGTGCGGGGTTGTTCGGCCTGGTCTATTTTGCCGGCGCCGAACTGGGGAACGTCCTCTCGTTTCAGCCCAGCAACGTAGCCACCTTCTGGCCCCCCGCCGGGCTGTTCGTCGCCGTCCTTCTCCTCAGTGATCTCCGCGCCTGGCCCGCCTTTCTCCTGGCGGCGTTTCCCGCGAACATCGCCTTCGACCTCCTACACGGACGACCCCTCTGGGCGAGTGTCCTCTTTACCGTCGGCAACGGCTTGGAGGCCCTGGTCGGAGCCTGGCTGGTCCGCCGGTTTGTCGGGGAACGGCCGGCGCTGGCTTCTGCGAAAGAGGTGCTGGGGCTGGCGCTGCTCTCGGCCGGGCTGAGCACCACGCTCGGCGCGACGATCGGGAGCGCGACGGTCCTGGCCGCGTACGGCGGCGACTCCCTCTGGCGCATCTGGCGGGTCTGGTGGAGCGGGGATGCGCTGGGTGTGCTGGTGTTCGCGCCGGTCATTCTCACCTGGGTCGCGGGCCGGGAGGCCGGGGGCGAGCCGCACGCGCCATCCGGGCTGCGCGAATTCACGCTCCTGCTCGTCGGCATGACGGCGGGTGCGTGGTGCGTATTCTCGAACGTCTCTATGGGCCACCAGTTCGATTACCTGGTGATCCCCTTCCTCCTCTGGGCCGCCTTGCGCTTCGGGCCGCGAGGGACCGCGACCGCCGGTCTGGTGCTGGCGTTGGTGGCCGCGTGGAGCAGTACTCGCGGATCGAACGGCGTTCCCCCTGGGGGAATGCATCTGGCAGATCACATCCTCTGGCTGCAGGCCTTCCTGGGGGTCGCCCTACTTACGGCCCTGATCCTGGCCGCGGTCCTGGAGGAGCGGAAACGGGCGGAAGCCGCCTTGGCCGAGCACACCCGGCAGCTTGAAGGGCTACGGGCCGTCACAGCGGAGATCACCCGGGAGTTGGACCTCACGGTCCTCCTGGATCTCATCCATCGCCGGGCGGCCGCGTTGGTCGGCGCCGTCTCAGGGGCGGTGTTTCTCTGGGACGAGGCGGCCCAGTCGCTGATCCCCCATGCGGCCCACGGCTTTGGCGAGTGGCGCTGGGATCTCCCGTTTCGGCTAGGTGAAGGGGTGGTCGGGGTGGCGGCCCAACGGCGGGAGGGCCTGATGGTGAACGACTACCGGGCCTCCCCGTACACGCACCCGCTCGTCTTGGATCGGACCGCGGTCACCGCCGTCATGGCCGAGCCCCTTCTCTACCAGGAGCGGCTCCTGGGCGGCATCGTCGTGAGCCATCAGGAGCCCGGCCGGCGCTTCACGGAGCGGGATCGCGAGACGCTCGTCCTCTTCGCCACCCAGGCCGCCATCGCCATCGAGAACGCCCGGCTCCACGCGGCCGCGGCGAATCGCGCCAAACAGCTCGCAACCCTGACCGACCTGACCCGGGCGTTGACGACGGCGTTGGACCCGCATTCCGTGGCACAAGCGATCATGGCGGCCATTCAGGTGTTGATCCCGGGGGCCGCCGGCCGCCTCTGGGAGCAAGATCAAAGGGAGGGCATGCTCTGCCTGGTGGCCAGCGTCGGCCTCAAGGAGCCGGCGGGCGGCGCGCGAGTCCGGTTTCCTCTGGGGGAGGGAGTGTCAGGCATCGCGGCCAACACGCGGCAGCCCGTCATCTGTGAAGACGTGACATGCGACCCCCGATTTGTCAACAAAGCCTGGGCGAAGGCCGAGGGGCTGACCGCCTGCATTGTCCTTCCCTTGATCTACCGGGAACGCGTCATGGGTGTTCTCGCCATGTTCACCCGGGGAGCCCATGTCTTCAGCAGCGAAGAGGTCCAACTGCTTCGCTCCTTTGCCGACCACGCGGCCATCGCGATCGAGAACGCCCGACTCTATGCCTCGGCGGAGAAGGGGCGAGCACAAATCGAGGCCGTCCGCGCCGTCACGACAGAGATCACCCGGGAGCTCGACCTGACGACCCTCCTGCGCCTCATCGCGGAGCGAGCCCTGGAGCTCGTGGGGGCAGGGAGGAACATGATCCGGCTCTGGGACGAGAAGACGCAGCTCCTCGTCGCCAGGGCGTGGACGGGGGGCGATGCGGACCGCGCCATTGTACCCCTCCGGCTAGGGGAGGGGGTTGCGGGCACGGCCGCCCTGCGGCGCGAGGGCATGATCGTCAACGACTTCCGGAATTCCCCGTACGCCACCCCCTCCCTCCTGCAGGGGACCATCCACACGGCCGTCCTGGCCGAGCCGCTCCTCTATCACGACCGGCTGGTCGGCGTCATCAACATCGCCCGTGAGGCGGCCCAGGCACCCTTCACGGAGGAGGACCGTCATCTCCTCGGCCTGTTCGCCGCGCAGGCCGCCATCGCGATCGAGAACGCCCGGCTCTACGAAGAGGTCCAACGTCACGCCGGCGACCTGGAGGTTCGAGTCCAAGAGCGCACCCGAGATCTGGAGGAGGCCGTGCGCCAGGCCGAGGCCGCCTCGGCCGCCAAGTCTGATTTCCTGGCCAACATGTCCCACGAGCTGCGCACCCCCCTGAACTCGGTGATCGGCTTCTCCGAGCTGCTGCAAGGGCTAAGCTTCGGTCCTCTGAGCGAGCGGCAGGCGCGCTTCGTCACCAACATCCATACCAGCGGCAAGCACCTCCTGGATATCGTCAACGACATCCTGGACCTCACCAAGGTGGAGGCCGGAAAGCTCACGCTGCGGTACGAGTCCTTCGAGGTGGAGCCCGTCCTCGAAGAGGTCGTGATCTTGGTGCGCGAGTTTGCCGTCAAGAAGAGTCAGGCGCTGACGGTGAACATCGCCCCGGGCCTGCCGCCCCTCTCGGCGGACCCGATGCGCTTCAGGCAGATCTGTTTCAACCTCTTGAGCAACGCCGTCAAGTTCACTGCGCCGGGCGGCGCCGTGCGCGTCACCGCCCGGCAGATTTGCGATTTTCGATTGCCGATTTGCGATTTGAAGAGCGGGGATTCGGAACCCCAATCGCCAATCGGAAATCGCAAATCGCAAATCCGCGATTTCGTCGAAATCGCGGTGACCGACACGGGCATGGGGATCAAGCCGGAAGACATGCCTCGCCTCTTCCAGGAATTCGTCCAGCTCGAGCCTGCCATGACGAAACACCACGAAGGCACCGGCCTCGGCCTGGTCTTGGCCAAGCGGCTTGTCGAGGTGCACGGTGGCCGGATCTGGGCCACGTCTCCCGGCGAGGGTCAGGGGAGCACGTTTACGGTCCTGCTGCCGTTCGAAGGGCCAGTAGGCAGAAAGCAGGAGGCAGGAGGCAGCTAGCGATTGGGGATTGGGGATTGGGGAAGGCCTTGGTCCGATTCCGAAATCCACGATCCGCATTATCCAGGGAGGATTGACCAACATGTCGAAGAGCCTGATAGCCATGGGCCTGCCCGCTGGATTGGTGGCCGAGGCAGCCGTGACGCCAGCCGCCTGCGTGGCTTTCACCGAGGGGCCGGCGGTGGATGCGGAAGGGAACGTCTTCTTCTCGGACATCGTGAACAACCGGATCATGAAGCGCACCCCGGAGGGAACCGTCTCCGTCTGGCGGGCGGACAGCGGCCGGGCGAACGGGAACATGTTCGACGCTCTTGGTCGCCTCGTGACCTGCGAAGGGGCGGAGTTCGGGGACGGCGGCCGGCGGCGGATCACGCGGACGGACATGCGGACGGGCGCCGTGGAAGTGCTCAGCGACCGGTACGAGGGGAAGCGGTACAACAGCCCCAACGACCTGGTCATCGACAACGCCGGCCGCATCTACTTCACCGATCCGCGCTACAAGGAAGACCGGTCGGACCTGGAGCTGGACGTCGAGGCGGTCTACCGACTGGACCAGGACGGCCGCGTGACGCGGATCCTGTCGCAGCCCGCCATCCAGAAGCCCAACGGAATCACCATCTCGCCGGACAATCGGACACTCTATGTGGTAGACAGCAACCCCGGCCCGGGCGGCAACCGGAAGATCTGGGCCTTCGGCCTGAGTCCCGAAGGTGTCCCGTCGGGGCAGCGGCTGGTGTACGACTTCGCGCCCGGCCGGGGCGGGGACGGGATCCGGACGGACGTGGAGGGGAACCTTTGGATCGCGGCGGGCGTCTCGCAGCCGCGCCACGCCAACGAAACCGCCGAGGTGCCGACGGGCGTCTATGTGGTGACTCCGAAGGGCGAGATGCTCGGGCGCATCCCGGTGCCTGAGGACTCCATCACGAACCTGGCCTTCGGCGGGCCGGACCTCAAGACCCTCTACATCGTCTCGGGCAAGAGCCTCTTCTCCATCCGGGTGACCGTCGCCGGCCACGTGGTGTATCCGCGGTCCCAGCGCTACTGAGACTCATACAATTCCGTACCGGACATCTCGACCGTGCCGTCCGGTGCGGCTTGACACTCACTTTTGACCGCTCCTATGATGCCGGGGAATCTCGAGCGGTGTGGAGGGCAGCATGACGGCGTACCGACTGGGTGTACTGACTGGCGACGGGATCGGCCCCGAGATCGTTGAAGCCACGCTTCGCGTGCTGGAAGCGGTACAGCAACGGGACAGTCGCCTCCGCTTCGAGTGGGTGCCGCTCCCCATGGGCTGGGAGGCGATCCGGAAATCCGGGACATCCCTGCCGGAATCCACGGTCGAAGCGCTCGAGAAGTGCGACGCCTGGATCATGGGCCCGCACGATTCGGTCTCCTACCCGCCGGCGGAACGAGAAAAGCTCAACCCCAGCGGCCAGTTGCGGCACCGCTTCGACCTGTACGCGAACATCCGGCCCGCCCGCGCCTACCCCGGCTTGCCCGCCCTGTCGCCGAAGATGGACCTGGTCGTGGTCCGGGAGAACACCGAGGGGTTCTACACGGACCGCAACATGGCGTGGGGTATCGGCGAAGTCATGGCCACCCCAGACGTGGCGGTGATGCTGGGCAAGATCACGCGACACGCCTCGGAGCGGATCGCCCGGACGGCCTTCAGGCTGGCCCGACAACGCCGGGGGAAGGTCGCCCTCGTTCACAAGGCCAATGTGATCCGCAAGGCCTACGGCCTGTTCCTGGAGGCCTGCCGCGACGTGGCGAAGGAGTTTCCGGGGGTGGCCGTCGAGGATTACCACATCGATGCCATGGCGGCGCACCTCGTGCGTCGCGGCGCCGACTTCGACGTCATCCTGACGACCAACATGTTCGGCGACATCCTGTCCGACCTCACGGGCGAGTTGACCGGCAGCCTGGGCATGGCTCCCTCCATCAACATGGGCACCGGCCGCGCCATGGCCCAGGCGAGTCACGGCTCGGCCCCCGACATCGCGGGTCGGGGCATCGCGAACCCGGTCGGCATGATCCTCTCGGCGGCGATGCTGCTCTCCTGGCTGGCCGGGGAGCGGGGGGATGCATCGGCCGGAGACGCCGCGCGGGCCATCGAGCGGGCCGTGGCGGCAACGCTGTCGGGCGGTTCGAGGACCCGCGATCTGGGTGGCACCGCCAGCACCAGCGAGTTCGCCGCGGCCATCCTGCGGCATCTGGCCGCCTGAAGGTACACGTCGGATCGTTTCTTCGCTGTCGCCGTCGGAGACCCCTGTCGAGTTTTTCAGGGAGCGACCAGTGAGCAAGCGTATCTGTCTCATTCATGCGGTGGCGACGGCGATCCCGCCGATGCTGCACGCCTTCCGGGAGGGCTGGCCCGAGGCCCAGCTCAGCCACCTGCTGGACGACGACCTCATGCCCGCCTATACCCGCGCAGGCGGGCTGACCCCTCACATCGTCGAGCGGATCTGCGAGCTGGCACGCTACGCGGCCCGGACCGGGGTGGATGGGATCCTCTTCACCTGTTCGGTCTTCCCGCAGGCCGAGGACCTGGCGAAACAACTGGTCCCGGTCCCGCTCCTCAAGCCGGATGAGGCCATGATCGCCGCCGCCCTGGATGCCGGGAAGCGGATCGGCGTCGTGGCCACCAACCCCCCGGCCGCCCCGGCGGCGGCAGCACAGCTCAGGACGGGGGCTGCGGCCCGAGGGATGGAGGTCCGGGTGATCGAGTCCGTCGCCGCGGGGGCCTTTGCCATCGGGAACGCCGGTGATGCGGCGACGCACGATCGCATGGTCGTCGAGGCGGCGGAGCGCATCGCGGACACCGTGGACGTGATCTGCCTGGCGCAGGTCTCCATGGCCCTGGCCCGGCCCGCCGTCCAGGCGAGGGTTCGCGTGCCGGTCCTGACCGCGCCCGCGACCGCCGTGGCCCGGCTGAAAGCGCTGCTCCAGGACTAGCGTGGCCGGGAATCCCGGCATGCTCTTCCCTGGCAAGGCCATGTGACTCCGCTGGCCTCCTTGTCGGTCGTTGGCCGCGCCCCCGATCCCTGCTCCCTGCAGGTTGTTCTGCCGTGCATTGGGCGGATGCGAAGCCTCTGGGGGCCGAGCGATGCCCCGTAATATGGGGCAAGTGTCTGGTTCAAAAGGAGGTCGAAAATGAACATCTCGTGCCACCTCAAACACATCCTCACCGCGATCCTGGTCCTGGCTACCGCTGGTTTCGCCTTCGCCGGTTCGCCCCCCACTTCGCCCTCGCCAGCCACTGGCACGGCAGGGCCGTCAAAGAAGGCGGAGATCGTCATCAAGGGCGGCAACTACACCTTCGCGGCGGCGCCATCAACCTCCCCGGTCTACTCGTATTGGGTGGCGATTGCCAAGGCCGTCAAGAGCGTGTATCCGCAATTCAACATTACGGTCTCCGAGACCACCGGCGCGCTCGACATCACGAAGCGAGTTCGAGCCCGGCAGGCTGCGGTGGGCAACAGCATGGGCGATCTGGACCACTACAACTACAACGGCGAGGAGCAGTTCAAGGGACAGGCCAACAAGAAGGCGAGAATCCTCTGGTACTTCGATCACTTGATCGCCCAGTGGGCGGTCACCAAAGCGTCGGGCATCAAGACCATCGAAGGGCTGACCAATCAGGAGTTCAATCCCGGCGGGGCGGGCGGGGGCATCGTCGGCATCACCAAGAAGGCGTTTGAGCTCTTCGGCGTGAAGCCCAGGTACTTCGAGGGGACGCAGAGCGCCGCCATGGAGGCGATGCTGAATCGCCAGATCGCCGGACTGTCGAAGGCCGGTCCGGTGCCGGACAGCTTCTTCCAGCAGATCGTGGCCCAAATGCCGATCGAGATGCTAGGACTGACCAAGGAGCAGCAGGCCAAGGCGCTCGAAAAGTACCCCTACTGGGCTGCGTTCACCATTCCGGCGAAGACGTATGGCGACTCGCAAGAGGCACAAACGGTCGGCGTGCTCGTCGGCGCCCAGGCCACCAGCGATCTCCCGGAAGAGGCCGGCTACGCCTTCTTCAAGGCCATGTGGGAGGGGGGGAAGTCCATCTGGCAAGCGGCATACCCGTCGGCCGCCAACATCAATGCGCTGGAGCTGACCCTCAAGTCCCCGATCCCGCTGCACGCCGGCGCCGTGCGTTACCTGCAGGAGCGGGGCTTCACGGTTCCGGATCGGCTGATTCCGCCGGAGTACAAGCCGGCGCGCTAGGCGTGTGTCTCTGGCTGGGGTTCGCAGACTGCGCGTGAGCGTGGGCGGCTGGCGGCCGGGAAACGACGACGCCTGAGCGCCGCCCACGCTGGTCTCCGACCGAGCGCCTGGATCGCCTCCGCGAAGGGGGAAGCGATGTCGCAGCAGGAGCCACACCATTCCGCAGTGCCTGACCTCCGGGAGGAGATCGAGCCAGGGAAGCGAGAGACCATGACCGGCTGGGCGGCGCGCGGCCTCTCGGTCATTTGCATGGCGTTTGGGGTCTTCCAGTTCTACACGGCCGGCAGGCGGCCCATGCTGGGGGTGATCCAGTTCGCGATGCACCTGGCCTTCGCCGTGACGATTGTCCTCTGGGCCTATCCGCTTCGGAAAACCAAGCCGCGACGCACCGTTCCGGTCTATGACCTCGTCTGCATCGCCACGGTGGTCGCCGCCGCCGTCTACGTCATCGTCAACGCGATGCCGATCATGGAGTTCACCTATGTCGAGTCCAGCCTTGATCTCCTCCTCGGCGTCGCGTTGCTGCTGCTGGTGCTGGAGGCCTCGCGCCGTTCACTGGGCCTCGTATTCCCTGTCTTGGTGAGCCTGTCGATCCTCTACGCCCTCTTTGGCCACGTGGTGCCCGGCCAGTTCGGGCATGAGGGGTTCCCCTGGGACGTGATCGTGCGCAACCTGTACGTGAGTCCTCAGGGGTTCTGGGGGATCATGCTCCAGATCTCGGCCACCATCCTTGCCATATTCCTCATCTTCGGGGCGGTCCTGCTGAAGTCAGGAGGCGGCGAGGCTTTTCTCGACATCGCGTTTCTCGCCTCGGCGCGAACCCGCGGCGGTCCGGCGAAGGTGGCGGCTGTGGCCAGCTGTTTGTTCGGGATGATCTCCGGGAGCGCCGTTGCCAACGCCTCCACCATCGGGACGTTCACCATCCCCCTGATGCGGCGGGCGGGATTCTCCAGAGAGTTCGCCGCGGCCACGGAGGCCGTGGCGGGAACTGGAGGAATGATTATGCCCCCGATCATGGGGGCGGGCGCCTTCCTGATTGCCGAGTTTCTCGGGATCTCCTACGCCAAGGTCGCCTGGGCGGCGGTGCTTCCTGCGCTTCTGTATTATGCGGGGCTGATCGTGTCGATCCACCTGGAGGCGGTCAAGAACGATTTTCCAACGATTCCCATGGAGGAGGAGCGGCTCATCCGCTCGCGCCTTACCCCAAAGAAGGTCATCCTGCCGCTGATTCCCGTGGGGGCACTGATCTTCGCCTTCTCTACCGGCTACACCGTACAGTTCGGCGCATACTGGGCGTCCATCCTGGCGATCGCGCTCACGCTGTTCATGGTCGAGGACCGAGGCGTCGGGCCGCGTCTGCTGGCCGTACTCAGAATCTTCCTCAAGAGCATGCAGGCGGCGGGAAAGTCGATCGCCGAGATCGCGGTCCTGCTCGCCTCGGCGCAGATCGTCGTCTCGATGCTGGGACTGACCGGCCTGGCCGTCAAGTTCTCCGATCTCTTGGTGTCCATCGGCCAGGAGAACATGGTTGCCACCCTGGTCCTTGCCATGGTCGTCCTCATCATCCTGGGGATGGGGATTCCGCCCACCGCGGTGTACGTCCTGGGCGGCTCCATTATCGTGCCGGCATTGACGGTGCTCGGCCTGAAGCCACTGCCGGCCCACCTCTTCGCCTTCTATTTCTCGTGCCTGGGCGCTATCACCCCTCCGGTCTGCGCGGCCGTCTACGTGACGTCGTCTCTCGCCCAGTCCAACTGGTGGACCACCGGCTGGCTCGCGGTGAGGCTGGGATTGGCCGGGTTCATCGTCCCGTTTATGTTCGTCTATAGCGAAAGCCTGTTACTCTCCGGATCTCCGTTCGAGATCCTATACGCGGCCCTGCCGGCCTTCGTCGGAGTGTTCTTCCTGGGCACCTTCGCCGTCGGCTATTTTGCGGGACCCATCGGATGGCCGAAGAGGATCCTCATGGCCATAGCGGGGATGATGCTGATCCAGCCGGGTATCGTAACGGATCTGATGGGAGTGGCGCTGGCAGCGCTGGTCTACCTTTCCCAGCGGTTTGCCGGCAAGACGAAGGAAGGTGCAGCATGAAGGATCTCGCCCGCGATCTCCTCCGGGGTGCCGTCGATCTGCACATCCACGCGGCGCCGGACATCGTCCCGCGGTTATTGGACGACTTCAGATTGGCCGAGGCGGCGCGCGACGCCGGCATGGCGGCGATCGTCCTGAAGTCCCATCACATGCTCACCGCGGATCGGGCCCAGATCGCGCAGAAGGTCTTTCCCGAGGTGAAGCTGTTCGGCGGGCTCGCCCTCAATCTGCCGGCCTGCGGTGGGTTGAATCCGGAGGCCGTCAAGGTGGCCATCCGGATGGGTGCGAAGATCATCTGGCTTCCGACCCTCTCGGCGGCCAACCACATTGCGGGGATTCGGACCAAGGTCACGGGAAACCTCGGGGTCATGTCGAGCGGTTTCAAGTCTCAGCCGGTGCCTGTGGTTAGCGACGATGGCGTCGTGAGACCCGAGTTGGTCGAGATCCTGGAACTGATCGCCCAGGCCGACATCGTTCTGGCGACCGGCCATCTCTCGGTGCCCGAGATCAAGGTGGTGGTGAATGCGGCCGTGGCTGCGGGCGTGCGAAAGATCCTCGTCAATCATCCGGAACTGTGGCTGATCGGCATGAGCGTCGAGGATCAGCGTGAGCTGGCCGCCAAAGGGGGAGTGATGGAGATGTGTATCCGCAGCGTGACCGCTCCGGGCAACGAACACCGCTCCCCGATGCTGATCGCGGATCAGATCAGAGCCGTAGGCGCTCGTTCTGTGGTCATGGCAACGGATTTCGGCCAGGTGGACAGCCCCCCTGCGCCGGAGGGTATGCGGTGGTACATGGCCCAGATGCTGGAGTGCGGGATCCCGCCGGAGGACATAGAGCTGATGACAAAGGTGAACCCCGCTAAGCTTCTAGGCCTCTGAGCGCCGGGTGTCGGGGGAATCGTTACTCAGTTCGATAGCCTCCTGGCCCATGCGCCACCCGCGGAGTTCGCGGGGCGGTGCCGGGACCGAGACTCACAGGATAGGCTCCACAGCCGGTACACGAAGAGGGAGCAGGCCATGGCGGAGAACACAGACTGGCATATCGAGAGAATTCCGTACGGCACGCAGGAGATCGAGGTCAGGATTCCAGGGAAAAATTACCTGGCCACCCTGATGCCCCGGTACCGGCCCGGCCTCCAGGATGAAGCAGGCGAGAT
>Ga0315294_10003239_pt1 | contig 17702 bp, 9 predicted proteins | sample YL17G13_40_MG_FD_203626 | JGI IMG/M metagenome (GOLD analysis project Ga0315294, IMG submission 203626) | Sediment microbial communities from Yellowstone Lake, YNP, Wyoming, USA - YL17G13_40 | ecosystem: Environmental > Aquatic > Freshwater > Lake > Sediment | place: USA: Wyoming | collected... | reverse complement strand
TTCTTGATGCTTGCGAGGTCGAATTCCACGGCGGTCTCAACAGTGTAATTGGCTCAAAGGGTTCCGGCAAGTCCCTTCTTGTAGAATTACTCAGGTTCTCCCTTGATCAGCTTTCTACTAATGAGAGTATATCGGATGACCATCGGAGCAAACTCGAACATCGGCTCAAAACCTATGGAACGGTTGAAGTGACTATGGTGCTCGAGACGGGAAAGGAGATAACTGTCAAGAGGCAGTACGACCCTGAGAACGGTGATCCCTTCGATGATCCATCTATTGACATAGCTAGGCTATTCCCAGTTCTCTTCCTAAGTCAAAATGAAATCATCAAGATAGCTGAAGATGAGGAACAACAACTGGCCTTTATCGACAGGTTTTTTGACTTCAAAGCTCACAAAGAAGCGATAGACCAACTGGAGGCAGAACTAAAGGGGCTCGACAAACAGTTTTCGGCTGCTCTGAAGGCTTTCATACAAAGCGAGGAATTGAAAAAGCGACGCGCCACGATCGACGCTGAGATAAAGGGGATAGATGAATCACTCAAGAATCCTGCTTTTGAGAAGTTCTCATTGGCGGAAGCGAAGCAGCAAGGGCTACAATCATCTGTGGCCCATCTGAAGGATTTGTCGACAAGAATAGACCCAGCTATCAAGTATTTCATTGATGTCCCAATCCCCGCGTATGCATCTTCCGTTGCGGATGACCCATGCTTGAAAAGAGCTGCAAAGGCAATTGCTGATGCAAGAACCTTGGTCACCAACAAACTTCGAGAATTAGGCGATGGTTTTGTCGCCATTGGCAAGATACTCATAACCGAGGAGCAATCGTCTTCATCAAGTTACAAGGCCGCAAAGAGCGACTACGAAGACGTAGTACGGAAGATGGGTGGAACGTATCAGACTATAGCGACTAAGCGTTCAAAGCTCGTCAAAGAACTGTCGGACGTGCAAACTCGCTATGGCAAGGCGAAAGAACTGGTCGACAAAGCCAAACAGATTAGTGAAGACAGAAATGGACGACTAGATTCTCTGGCTGCTGTATATTCGGCCTTCAGCAATGAACGAAAAGCAAAGTGTAAAAAGTTTGATGAGGAATCAGCTCAAAAACTCAAGATCACCTTACTAGAGGCTTCAAACGTCGATGTGTTCAAACAAAAACTCGGTCAGTTGAAGAAGGGTTCTTATTTGAGAGACGCTGACATTGAGAAGATCTGTCGGTCGGTAACTCCAAGAGAGTTTGTTACAAAGATCATCTCGTTCGCTGCCCGGAGACAACCTGATAAACTTAAGGACCTTGCAGCAAAGGTCTCGCTAGAGTTGGACGCGGTTGTGACGTTGGCAAACTATCTCCTGGATGTTGTGGAAGTGGAAGAGCTGCTGGAAATGCAATATAAAGCTATGCCTCAGGACAGTCCTGAAATCAAGTATATGCTTCCAGACGGTTCATACGCTCCTCTCATAGCGTTGTCTGTTGGTCAGAAATGTACTGCGATGCTCATTATGACTCTGAGCGATGGCACAATGCCAATTATTATTGATCAGCCAGAAGATTCCCTAGACATGAAATCCATTTGGACTGACGTTTGTATGAAGCTTAGGAATGGCAAGGAAAAGAGGCAATTCATCTTCACCACACACAACTCTAGCCTTGCAGTAGCTTCCGATAGCGATAGCTTCATTGTTATGGAAGCTGATGCGAATAAAGGCGAGGTAAGTCTCACAGGTTCAATGGATCATGACCCCATAGGCAATGAGGTGATGAACTACCTGGAAGGCGGCTTGATCACATACAAGAGGAAGTATGCCAAGTACGATGTCGAAAGACGCGAGAAGTAGTGAGCCACCGACATTTTACATTAGGCAGCCCTGGTGGCGGACGGTCTAATAACCGGGCGTGTGCCCCCTGGGGAAGTAACGCCGTAAAGGCGGTGAACCGCATCACTTGATATAGGTGCGAATTTAAACATAGAATTCTCACTATGCCACGGATAAAATATTCGGAAGCGATCGGGCTTGAAGTAAAACGGGGGAGACCTGCAAAGGGCAATAAACCATCAAAAAAAGAGCTGCTAAAGCTTTACATCAAGGAAAACAAGTCAATCAGAGAGGTCGGGCAGGAGTTAAACTGCACGAAGGATATGGTGGCTAGAGCGCTTATTGAATATGGGATAGAACGCAAAGAGATGAAGCGTATTTCGAAGCTTTCAGAATATTCTCTTGAAGTACTGCGAAAAACAGTCGAGGAAGTCGGATATATGGAGGCCGCTTCGAGATTTGGCGTTGGAAAAACAACTCTTTATTCATATTTGATCAGGCGAAAAGAGAACCAGGAATAAGTATATAGTTCTAATGGGTCGCATAATAGGAATTATGTAAACAATTGTAATTAGTCTAATATCAATAACTTACGATAGGTTGCTGCCGAATTTTCATCCCATTTTAGTCCAAAAAAGGGGGCTCTTTTCCCGTTTTCATCAAGATTACGTAACTCTCGAAAATCATTGATATTAAAGGATTTATAGATGGACATTGATGTCTAGGCAGGACCGAAGACGGTGTCTTCAGACCGTCATTAAAAGTGGACGCTTATCGAAAATGGCCATTCCTTTCCTCCCTCGGGAACCCCAGAAACTGAGAGCCTTAGGCATACAAAATATGCTGACGCCTTCCCATCAAATAACATCAGAAACCTCAGGAACGTCAGCAATCTGTCGATTTAGCACATATGAAACTGTCATTTCTGACGTTTCTGATGTTGTTTAGCTCCGTTAGCACCTTTATTTGCCCCAGTCGAGGTTGCGCTCGACGACCTCCATGATAATCGGTCATGGAGAGGCCGCGGAAAGCCCGGACCTCTTCGCCCGAGCTAGGAGAACTCGGCCAGAGGGATACCGCCCTGGTCTAACTGGTCGCGGTTATCAAACCATGGCGCGTTTTCCATGGTGATCCTGGCGCCAAAGTGGCCATTGCCCTGGTTCGGCCAGCAGCAGACCTTGCCGTTCTGGATGCGCACCAAGTCGGTGATGCCGTCGCGGCACATGTCCGCGAGATAGATTGACTACGTGCCGTCAGCCAGAACCTCTCGGGGCAAAGACCTCGGCCAGGCGCGCCGAATCAGACTCTTCTTAGTGTCTGGCTAATAATCTAATTCAGCCCCCCTCGTACCACAAGAAAAGAAAGTTTATAGGGCTTTTCAAGATAGGCTATCCGGCCGCTTTCGTTCTCCATTTCCCAACCGTAATTGCCCAGACTCATGACGGTCGTCGAAGTCCAATACCAGTGGGCTAATTGTCCATCATAAAAAAAGTGTCCTGGTGGAAGAGCAGGCAATGATTGAGAAAAATCGACTAAACTAAAAATTTCTTTTCTATTTGGCAGACGCCAATCATTAAATCCAAGATAATTGCTGGCATTTAGGCACTTGACATGATTCAATGCATCTTTCCAGCTTTTTGCGACTCCTGGATTGCAGCTAGCGGGCCCGGGCACATTTGCGTCATTAATCCAAATCAATCCTGTAAGATTATCTGTTGCCGTTCCATTTTGGTTGTCTGTGAATCTTGGGAATGGCCACGCTGTTCCTGCCTGAATTTCTCCATCATCTCTAGGATAATAGGTAACAGTTTGACCAGTCTTCCGTAGCTTTGCTGGTCCGGAAGCTGTCCCTCTAACGGGCCAGACATAATAGGGTTGATATTTCATGTCGTCAAATGTCATTCCATTCCCCATCATAATTCCCATTGCCGTATTTCCCTGCCACACGGGATTCGGATTAGTTGTCGAAGACCAATAAGCGTAACCAGACACGTTAGAAAAGCCTTGAGTCATTAGCCACCAATCAACTGATATTTCTCCAGAATTCGCTAGACTTTCAAGCTCAATTATGTTTGGCAGCCGCCAGTCTGAATAACCGTAGTTTTGATATATACCTGCGTTCATGTCTCTTATATAATCCAAAGTTTCACTCCAGGTTTTCAAGTATCCAGCCAAATTTGCACACTTTGTCCAAACCAGCCCAGTGAGCCTGTCTGTGATTGTTTCATTTCCGTTATCCAGAAACCTAGGTTCAGGCCAAATAAGACCGGCTTGAATTTCTCCGTCTTGCCCAGTGCCGGTGCAATCTATAACGTTCCCCAGTTCGTCGAAACAAGTTCTTTGACCAGTTTTTGGCAGTATGACTGACAAACCCTGCGCTCCAATCGAAATATCTTTTGCTGAAGACCAAGAAGAAATAGCTCCGTGCTCATCCCTTGCTTTTGCTGAAATACTGTAAGTGCCGGGAAGACTCCAGGAATGGCTCTGAGCAGAGCTTCCCCAAGATGGGTTACTCCCATCTCCCCAACTAAATTGATACACAAGAGCGTCGCCGTCTGGGTCAGTAGCGGAAGTGGCGAAATTGTAACTTGTTCCGGGAATGCCGCTGCTTGGTCCTGTGGGAGTGGATGGAGTGTTCGGTGGGCTGTTTGGCACAATTGAAGTAATAGCAAAGCTCACGATATTGCTTGTTTTTCCCGTTAGATCGTCTACTGCCCAATGTTCATAAGCTCCTGCACTAAATCCGGCGCTGTTGATAGCGTGGTTAGCTTTCCCTTCACTGTCTGTAGGATATGTTTCAGTCGGAAATTCTGTGCCGTCAGGCCTCTTTAGATGTGATGTAAGTGAGCCATTCTTTGTAAACCCTGACCACTGAACTAGAAATTGTGTTCCCGAAGGACCTGTCGGTGGTTGAGGACTGACTATTGAGGCTGTCGGATTAACTGGGACGATATTGGCAAATCGTATATAATCAAATCCAATCGAATCCTGCCCAGGATTAATGCTCGTATCATTAGAGGGATCAATCCGAATACCTGTAATCGTTCCCTGCCACCTTCCTAGATCTCCTGCTAAATAGATTGGATAGGCATGATAGGCCGTATCCGTATTGACGGTAAATTCAACTCTTTTGTTATCATCATAATTATCATCTGATTGTGTTTTATAGTATATGGCCCCCTTTTGATTGCTAGTATTACTAGCCATTCGCACTTCAATTGAATTGAAGTTGTTCGCTTTGATGGAAAGAGGGGAGGACGAAATATATGGATCGTAGTTGTTATTTGAATCCAATTTTGTCTTGGCTACATAAAATATGCCATCGTCAATCTGCCCATTGACCTTATTGTCCGTGAAATTATGTGCGGACCAGCCCTCGGTATTTTCATTTGTTTTGAACTCCCAATTACTTTTGCCAGCCATATTCTTGAGAAAATTAGAGGGATGATAATAATAAGCGTTAACATATGATTGATCTTTTCCTCCGGTCCAATACCACCCATATTCTCCTACCTTTTGGCCTGTCGTGCTTTCTGTTATCGGTCCGAAGCGAAGCTTTATTGCACCGCTATTTTGATCAACACTAACCCTGGACATTTTCGCAATTTCAAAATGCAGATGTGATCCATCACTTTTGCCCGTGTGATCTATGAGTCCTATGATATCGCCCCTTTTTACATTACCTCCGACAGGACAAGGAGATGCTGCTTTCATGTGTCCGTACACAGACAGAACAAATTCACGGTCCGAAATCCTATGGCCTAACACTATGATATTTCCAAAACCAATTGTATTCGCGAGGTTTGATAGCCATTGAGTTTGATTTAATAAAACAATACCATCTGCCACTGCGTGGATTGGCTTCCCAGCATCCCCTTCGCCAGGAATACTCCAATCTTCACCAGGATGAAGATCTCCATAATCTCCTGTCAAGCCGCTGTCACGTCCATTCGCTAGCCATGTATTCTGATTAAATGCAACAGAGACATACCATCTATTTGAGGCGTCACTATCGTTAAATCGGATCATCGGATAATTAGATCGTAAAGCCTCGGGGATAAAATCTTGGTAGGAGTGAATAGAAAGTTTTTCGATTTTATTACCCTTGTCCAGCTCAGAATTCGGTGTTGTGTCAGGCCAAGCGGGTATGATTCCATCCCTTATATCGCCGATTGGCATGCGGAATTCCCTGGTTAGCGGAAGGTCTGAAACCTTGACTCCAGTCGGCTCATCTTTCCAAGGATAAATAAAAGAAAAATGCTCTGTCGTTCCAACTATCTTTTGTTCAGCGGGATATACCTCAATGTTATCGAGCGGGTTAATATATTCATCCAATGTAACAAGATAGAGCTCGCTCTCATTTGTGTCCGGTGCTAGATTGCTTGAATCATATAGATAAACTATTTTAACGGGCTTAAGGAACGTAATGCCAGACGGGGACAATTGATAGCCAGGCCCTACATTACTACTTAAATTCGTTTCCAATATAGTAATCTGAGTTTGTTCTAGAACTGCGTTCACGGGGATTTCAACTATAAACTTTGAGTCAGGTGTAGAAACTATCCCGCCTTCGGGACCAATAGTTCTTATTGCATCTACAACATTAAGATTGATTTTGAGGGTTTGAGGGTAGGTGACAGATCGTACCCTCAAATGGACCGTTCCCTCGAACAACTCCTTTTTCGAAGTGAGCGGGATACTAAAATGAACTAAAACATTATATTTAGCATCTGCATTAATGATATCAAAATGACTAGGTTCAATCCTTACAAAAGGCTGCAGTTCTGGGACTATCCAGAGGTCAACGTTTTGCATCGAAGTTTTGCTTTTAAAAGAAACAATCAATTCTTTAGTATCTCCGAGACCGAGAGTGATATTGACTTTAGCGGGATCCCAAATAATCGGATTTGTCTGCCCTGATACGAATTGGACGGCGATTATTGCGACCATAAAAAACGCCAGACAGTTTCTTTTTTTCATTGAAATTCCCCCTTTCTAACAAATGTTCAAAATGCGGAACCTTGGCCCACGTATATTATCGAGGAAATCGCCCTCGCACTCTGCTTTCTAAAAGGTAATTTGTATGTATCTTAAATCCCTCTTGGTTGTCAAGAGAAATCTAGTTTAGCCGCATACCAGATAACGTCAGAAACCTCATGAGCATCCGCAATCTCTACTTTTGACCGGAAGGCATCTTATATTTCTGGCGTTACTGATGTTGTTTTAGATACGCTGGCAATTTTTATTCGCTGCGGTCAAGATAGCGCTCGACGACATCCTTAATGACCGGCCGGAAATACCCGTATTCCCGCCCGACCGGCTCTCGTATTCGGCCAGGAATTGATCGACACAGCACCTCTAGTTGACGATTACTGTTTGAAAAGGTGGATAATGGTGCAGTTAAGAAGCTGGCAAAGGAACGCCTATTCAAACTCGGAATCAATCAGCTTCACGCCGGAGTTTTTGAATTCATAGGTCACGGTTGTTTTGTATTGGTTCTTATTACCCTCCTTCGATGAGTAATAAATAGTCTTCCTGACAAGTAGGGGGCTTTCTTCGAAATTGATACCTTCGGATACTTCATTTGGTAATTTGGTTGACTTAGAAGGTTCATGTTTTAATAAAACCTCCATTCTTAAATATTTCTTTTGGCCTGGGAGAATCGAAGTCGTCTCAGCGTGCGGTGGTGAAGAGCCGGCCTTTCCCGAGGCTTGCGGTTTTTCATAATCATCCTCCTGAACATCTATAGCAATTTCGTTACCCTCATTAATGACCTTATAGACAAAGTTGACAACGCCGGTATCTCGGTCAAATTTCGCTTTGAGATAAGTGTTAGAATCTGTAAATCTAACCGGAGTCATACTCAGATATGGACGATTTATCGATGAATAGTAACTTTTGAGTTGCTCCATGGTAAGAAAACGTAGCCTCAAGGAAGCCGAACCATCTTTGTTTAGTTTGATATCGTGTCTGGGACTGGCATCGACAACCCAAATATGCTGATCTGTTCCCCTAAATTCGGTTTTGGGAAGAGAGTTCCTTTCATTCATGAATTTTTTGATGGCCTCAGTTAAATTTTTGTAATCTTTATGTCTGTCGAATTCCCTCTCCGTATAGATTATGCCCTTTTCGACGAAGAATACATCACGGCGTCCATATTCTTTCAGGTCCCCTTTTCGATTGTACGCTAAGTCGAATATGTAGATTCCTATATCTCTAGTAGATATGCCTGGGATTGATTGCTTTAACTTCTCAGATGGCTTGAATTCATCAACGGAAAAAAGATGATAGTGAGGAGATCGGCCATATTTACCTGCACTGGCAATTTTGACTTGGCTCGAATCAAATACCATAACCCATGAATCAACTTTCAAGGAAACAACACTTACAGCACCATCATTATGTATTATAGCGTCAGGGTTTGTCTTGTTAATGCGAGGGGGCGATTCTTTGGTTATCAGTGGATGTTCGAGATAACATTTAATTATTGGCTCGGGGATTACCGGTTTGGTTTGAGGCTCGGATTTACCAGGAACAAGATTCATCACGATTATATAAAGGATTCCAATGACCCCGAACCAAGCACCCAAGTAACTTGCTTTGGCGGGAAGAGACCATTTTCTCCATTGCGACTTTCCAGGAATAATCCTCATAAATTCGCGATTGTCCAACGCTGCCACGATTTATGCATGGGCCTCAATACCGTTGTTGAGTGTAATCCTTTTCCCCCACGGCGAATGTAATCCATTATATGAAACCCGTCAAATATCGATTATAGAAAAAAATCTACACCTTCTATGAGAACCTGTCAAATCTTGATTTCAGGAAGGAACGTTGCATTGCTACCCCTTTGGTTGCCTAAAAAATAAGCAGGCAGATCCGCCACGGATTAGCGGAGAATACCCCAAAAGTGAAGATTTCTTTTGAAAAGGTACAGGGTTATCGCCTTTTCCTTCCATGTGATGCCCTACTCAGAAGATCCCCTCTGAAGACTTCACCTCATAATCAGCAGATGCTCCTCGGAAAATAGGAGGATCCCGATTTTAAGGGACAAGCCTGTTGAGCTAATTAAATAGACGAAGGCAGGATTGGAGAACTTACTTGTAAGGTGGATAAGTATTTCGTTTTTTTCTGCGATGGCAGGACGTGCTTCATAGTGCCGGTTTTCCCCTCTAGCCATTGTGGGGAATTATGAACCGCGACTCAAAAGATGTCAAGGACGGGTTGAGAGCGCAGGGATGCCTCCCTAAGTTTTTCAAAAGCCTATTAAGCCCCTCGAATCGATGAGAATTTTCCCTCCCCGGATCGTCTATCTCTATGAGGCGATCATCCGCTTGCGAGCGTCATCTATTCATCGGGAGGCTGGGCTATCCGGCCTCCAATCAGCTCAATCAAAATATCAATTATTTATGACGATCTAAATTGCCCCTTTATACCTTACCAGCTATCGGCTTATTATCAACTCATTATTGTGATCTAGACGTTAGGCATTTCGTCAGGTTCAATTGTACATATATATCTTTCGTTCGCCTGGCAATAGCTTTTGTTATTAAATCTTCCGAAATTCTTTGGATAACATTGTCTTTTCCCGAGCTAATCGTAAACGATTTTGTCGAAATTTCTTTTAGGTTAAATCCGTCTTTGTCTTTTAATAAAAATGATAAATTAGCCTCATAAAAAACTTCCTCAATAGGCGGTTCTTCCCACCGCTTATTGATACTGATAGATTTTTTATATTTTTCCGGGATTTTGGAAAGATCCAGTTTCTCCATTGATATTGTGACTTTATATCCCAATTGAATAGATTCGCTCGATTCTATTTTAATAAACTTCGCTTTTCCTTCAATTTTTTTTATTCCAGGCACTGCAATATCAGATTCAATTGCGACTTGGGTCGAATATGTAATCTTACTTTCTTGATTCAGTGTCAGTACTTTCCACTTATAAGAGATAAAATCTAGAGATTTTGAATAGAAAAATGCACCGATGAAAAATCCTAAAAGCAAAGCGATTATTAGGGATAAAACAAAAAATATTTTTTTACGCATTTTCTTTAATCCTTCCGCTTTATATTAATTTTATTTAATGCGAATATCTAATGTCAATCTGAGAATTTCGCTTCCCCCAGCCGTCTATCTTTGAGGCGATTTTCCGCTTTTAGCGTCATTTAGATCATCGGGAAGCCAAGCCCATTTGCCTCTGACTTCCCTAACGCCTCATCAGCATAGAAAGCATAGGATTTTCTATAAATAAATATTAGCTGAGTTTAATTTCAGGAGCTTTTTCGAACCTAAATGCATTCCATATTAAATCTAGCATTCTTTTTGCTTCTATATCAGGATTATCTAAAGAAAATATTTGTCTCGGAGTTATTTTTAAATGTTTTTTTGGCCACTTCGGTTTCTTTGTTGGCAGTAAAGACCAAATCGGATCTTCTATAAATTCTTTAAGAATTATGTTCTGGATATTAAATATACTTAAAAATGTAATTATCGTTTGAGATATTCCAAGTATTTCGGCTAACTTAGCAACGGCTCTATAATAATTAATTGTCCAGCTAATTATTCTAGGAGTGAGAAAATAAAACTCTCCTTCAATTTTAGACGAAATAAAATCGTGAAATATTTTAAGTTCATAATATCCATTTCTAAATAATTCAATTGATGAATCATTGGGATCGCCTATTTTTAATCCAAATAGGGTTGGTGTTGCTAAACTTCCGTATTGCCTAAAGTTTAAATTACAATCTCTTGTTTGTCCCGGAGGATTGTTTAAAAAGTCCCTTATGCCGACGTCTCTTATGTCAACGATATTTTCATTCAAAATGCTCGTAGAGCTACCAATTACAAAGCATGGTTCATCGGCAATTTCTTCAATTATTTCTTTTTCCCTTTCATCCAAAAAATCTCGAATATTTTTCCAAATATTTTCAGTCCGAGAACATGATTCTCTTATCTCCTCAATACTCATAAGGAACTTATTTTTGTTATGTCTTATCCAGAATTGATTAAGACCTTGGAAAGTTATCATATGAGGTTTTCTAAAACTATTTGGGATGAGAAATAATATAATATTTTCGCCTTTATTTGTTTTAATCACTTTACTTTTTAGGCCTGAAACTCGGGGTTCAAAATTACTTAAATAAGATCTTTCAATTCGCTCTCTTTCTTTTTCGGCATCTTCTATATCATTAACTTTTATCGGAATCCCATTTTTGTCATCTTCCACTCCAATTATCAAATATCCTCCCTGTGCGTTTGCGAAGGAACTGATATCCTTTAGCATTTCTTTTTTGGCGGCATCGCCTCCCCCATAAGTCTCTTTTTTATAGTCTATCGTTTGACGTTCCTCGTATTTAGTATCAATTAAATTTTGTATATCCACTTCTGAAATGTCATCGAACCGTTTTTGAAAAATATTTTCCATTTTTTCCCCCTTCGAGTGATAAAGTTTATGCTCTATGGCTTCTGGCTTCCCACGTGCCTCAATCATTTTAAAAGCAAACAAAATAAAACATCTATTCTTTGGGGATTAAAAGCACAGTCCCACACTTCCAACATTTAGTGGTTTTTGAACTATTATCTAAATTTACTTCAATTTCTTCACCACATTTCCAGCAATAGAAAATGAAGTTATTTTTACCTTCTTTTAATGATACGGCTTCGTCTTCATGATATGCTTCATGCTCGTTATATTGTTCAAGTTTCTCAGATTCTTTTTCTAATTCATAAGTATTTTTGCCTTTTTTGCTTTTCTTTTGAATTAACTTTTTTACAGTTTTTATTGCCCATTTAAATATCCATACAAAAATGCTGACAATTATAAAAACAGGAAATATTATCCACCATGCCGCCCCACTGAACACAAGTGCTACCAGCCCAACAACTACATTTGTTACCCTTTTTAGAATCGCTCTCCATAATATTCGAGATTTCGCCGGAAGTAGATATTGCGGTTTATCTGGGCAATTTAGAAAATAATTGATAGTCTCAATTCCTATTGCAAAATTAATATTTTGTCCCTCCTTTATCATTGCGGAGGTGACACCTATGACGTTCCCATTAAGATTTAAGAGGGGGCCGCCACTGCTTCCGGGAGATATGGGGGCAGAAATTTGAATTATTTGAAGAACTCCAGGAACTCCCCTTACAGCACTTATTAAGCCATCAGAGACGGTTTTCTCTAAACCCATTGGATTTCCAATGGTAATAATTCGTTGACCAGGACGGATTTCTTGTTTCTTTTCTAGAGAAAGGGGGATTTCATTCCGAATGTCAACTTCTAAAAGAGCAAGATCGATTTCCTTGTCTAATTTTAATATCTTTATTTTGTTATAGTATTCAATTCCGGAGAAAATTTCTGCTGAATATGCTTTTTCCAATACATGAGCATTGGTTAGTATCTTTCCCGATGCAATAAAAAACCCGCTTCCCTCACCACGCCCTGCCCCCGTTATGTCATAGGTGATAATTCGGATAACACTTGGGCTGGCCTTCTCTACAATTTCAGATATAGAGACCTCTTGAGCAAAAAGAGATAAATTAAAGAACAGAAATGGCCAGACTATCCTCATGATCAAGATTTTGATCTTCATAAATCCTCTCACTCTTTAAGCATTGTCTGGAGTTCCCTCTTTGCTTTCTTCGGTTATTTAATTAGCATAAAAGTAATTACAATGTCAAAAAAAGAAACTGCAATCAATAAAGTTCCGTGTTCTAACTATTGAGTTTTCAACGGGCAAAGATTGTTTGATAAAATAATTCAGTCCTCAAAAGACCGGCAAGTATGTTTTTTACGCAAAAATAACAATATTCTTTCTTCAAGCGTCTATTTCACCTGAGGCGATTATCCCGCTTCACGACGGTCATATCGAAAAGGGAGGCTGGGCTATCCGGCCTCCAGGCGCCTCAATAATTCTTCAGCCCCGCCAGCCTCTTCATGGCATCTTCGACTTCGGGCTGGCCGGGGGCGGCGTCCTTCCAGAGGTCAGCTCTAACGATTCGTTATGCCCCTTCCGAATCTTAGAATAGCTTGACCTCCCAGAATGGAAACATAAAGGTCCAGTCAAAGAATGTCGAAATCATTATATGGATAACCATATAGGCTGCAAAGCCGACCAGCCAGTAGATGATGAGCTTGCCGATTTTGGGCTTGAAAAAGACATAAGAAAGTAGGAGGAAGGATAGAGTTGGGAGCGAGTATGACAATGCTGCGGGCCAGTGCATTACGGAAACAAAGAGTTTGCCCAGGAGATTGCTTGTGGCGGCTATCACTAATGCTTGCCAAATAGGCAGCCGCTTGAGACGCAGCACGATTCGTTCTGCAAACAAGATAGTAAGCGCCATCAACGCTATCGATAATCCTAGCTGAATAATGGGATTAAGTTCCATAACGGCTCCTCCACTAACGAGTAAACGATAAGACCGAAATATATTGTAGTAAAGTCCGGAAGGCAAGTCCCCCACATGGATTTGTTTTATGGTTTTTGCATGGTTGTGCGGATTGCCATAAGAAGTCTTGACAAATCTTACCGCATTGGCCCTGAATGATAGGAATTTCCTTTTCCATGTTGTCTCGAATCATGTCCCGTTGAGCTTGACAACAACGCCTCCCCTTACGAAAGAATGATAATCCCGGCTGTTGATCGATGTCGAGAAAACCGATATGTAGATAGAAAGGCCTATTGTCCCGCGTCCGCCCTGGGGACACCACGAGGACAAAATCGCTAAAAATGGCTCAGTTTAAGTGACTCAGGCTAAAAAGCCAATAAACTGGAAACCCGACTTTCATTTTGAATTTCCAGAAGCTCCAAGGTCCAGCTGGACCGCCTTGAAGCTCCGCCTGGACGCCGGTCCCTGGCCAGCTTCGAGGCCCTTAGTCCAGCTTCGAGGCTTCGATGACCGGCCTGAAAAACCGCGTAGAATCGCGCCAGGACCGCCTTTCATCGACCCCGCTTGTCCTGCCTGGTCTAGGCGATTCGCGTTTAATAGAGAAATCACGCCGGACCCCGTCGCTCCTGGCGTTCCGCTGGCAATCCTGGACGGCTTCGAGCGCTTGCCGCTGGTTTCCGGCATTAAACTTAGAGGCCTCGACCTAAGACTAGCCTCTGTAGACTCCAGTCCGTATGCCGACAAATTATTTGGGTTCAAGATGAGAAAGATTTCGTGCTGAATGCGTCTATAACAAAGAGGCGATATTTCGCTTAAGGCGTCATTTATTTTTAGGGAGGCCGGACGATTGCGCCTCCAAACGCCTCATTCAAAAAATCAATTATTTATGACCATCTAAATTCCACCCTTGATGCTTAGATTTTTTAGTTTTTCTTATTTTTTTAGTTTTCCATAAAGATTCTCAGCGACCTTTTCGAAGAGGGCCTTGGACTTATCACCGCCAATTAACTGACCAGAATATTTTGTGAATTGACTACTAACTTTTACGCCATCATCGGTTTTTTCAATGAAAATCTGAAAACTAGGCAACTCATCTTTTGAATATCCTCCATCGAAGAGGCCTTTCTTCTTTGTCGCTGAAATAAGCCCGCCGTTTTTATCTGTCGAAGTAATCGTATATTTTATCTGCATAAAAGCTTTTGTAGCAGCACTCCATACTTCATCAAATGTTTTCTCCTTGAAAACCCATTCATTTTCATTTGTTTTTTGAAACGGCAATTGCTGAGAGTAAGAAAAGGAATTAAGTAAAAAACCAAAAAGACTTAAAAAAATGAAAAACCTACTGATTTTAAACATCATTTTCCTCCAAATAAAATCTATTATCCATTAAATTTTCGATAGGCTAAAATTAATAATAACTTTTCCCCTCTTTCTAGAATCAAAACTATTAACCATAATCAACCTTCTAAAAATACTTCTTAGGTTTTTACCCCTTGACCGTAGTTTTTTGCTTCACTTGACAGCACTTGTCAAGCCGAATTTAGGTCAGACCATTTAAGATATTATTATTAACTCTTGGGCTCAGAAAGCAATCGCCTTTAGGGGTGAAGTTTAGGGTGAATTTATCTGCAAAAGAAGGGCCACTCCCCCTTCAAGTATGCGCCAAATGAGAATTTCGCCTACCTTCGGCGTCTATCCTACTGAGGCGATCAATCGCTAACTAGCGTCACCTATCTTTCGTGAGGCTGGGCTATCCGGCCTCCAAGCGCCTCTTATTTCAGCCCCGCCAGCCTATTCCTGGCATCCTCAACCTCGGGCAGGCCGGGACCGCATGATCCTGAAAAAGAGGGAAAATGTCCGCCAGGAAGCCATGAAGATGAGGAGGGAGTCGAACCGGATGGGGATGCTTGAACCCTTGCCAAACGGTGTCAGCTAAATTATCATGAGAGACGGAATTCATAGCTTAAGAAATCAGCTCGCGAGTCCAAAACTGCTTGATGACGAACATCTGAGCGTTCTAGAATCATATTTTGAAATCGATATTCAGCCACCGTCGCCGCTCTCTTCGACGACTTGCCCGGGATGCCCTGCATATCTCACTTCAGAGATAGTATATCGATCGGAGACAGGTCAATTTGTAATGTTTTTCCGAATGGGCTAAAATCAAACGCACTTGAATGCTGATTGTTGGCTGAAGGCTTAAGGCAAAGCAGAGACAACTATCAATATATTATGGGAGGTCGCTATGGTGCTTTTTCAAAGGGGCAATTTCCGGTCTCTTATGCTTATGCTCTTACTGACTTTTGCGGCTGGAAACGGCCTCAGCGACGCCGGAATACAAAATGCCTCTGGAAAATGGTCATATTTCAAGTTCAAGCCCGGACAGTTTTTTCGATATGAGATGAAGTCGGAGAGGGGGCTCAAAGGCTGGCTAAGCATTAAAATCGAAGACGGGAGCAACGGCGTCTTGAATGTGACTCTTGCCGGAAAGTGGACAGGAGAGTTTTCGGAAACCGCTAAGCTGAAACCGGGCATGTCGCCTTTTGATCTCGTCTATGCCTTCAAGAACGCCGAGATCCCAAATACCGCGAGCAGCCTTCTCAACATCGATGCCGTTGTCGTTGACAATACGACGTGGAAGGACGGTTTTCACTGGGCTCAGGGCGACACATCCATTGACGTCAAGGGCGAGAAGGAATGTGCCGGGATCAAAGGGCTGCTTGTTGTTTACGGCAATAAAGTCTTTGGAAGGGTTCAGAAGAGAACTTACGGCGTGAATTCCGATCTCCCCCTTCCTCTTTATGCCGAGGTTTCTGCGGCCAACGATACCTGGACTTACACATTGGTGGAAAGAAAATAGATTTAAGAAACCGACAAAACCGCTATTTCCGTTTCTGACGTCAACAGGTAATCTTAGCGCCCCACCGTACGGGGCCCTGCATGGTGACGCTCATTTCGTCGATGATATCCTGGGTACCGTCTCTTTCTCTCGCTCAAAATGATGGGCGACTTTCGGCCGCTTGCCCCCATCTATCTTCCTTAAATCAATAATAATCCCCCAGAGCCACTGCCTCGCTTTCCCCGAGACGACTTGCCCAGGCTTTTATTTCTTGAAGATGCCCGCACTGATTACATGCTTCAAAATGGCCTGGCTCGTTCTGAAAGAACTTCAGGATCTAGAGAAGATTGATTTTTGCCTTTTAATTGGGAATAATATACGCTCTTAAAGCATACAAATTGTCCAGACAATGGGGTCCATTTCATTATTCACCTTTAGATGATATTACAATTGTATGAATTTCGTATATTTTATATACAATTTTTGCTTTATTCCTCGTTCTTTTATCATCTGAAATAAAATAATCACAAAATGATGCGAAAAACGTATGATTAGAATCCCACATGCGGGCATAATTTGATTTATCGCTATATTTGTCTGTCCAGTATCCAAGCATATCAAGCAATTCAAAAATACCCGCAATCCTATTATGTAAACCGAAATCCTTACCTTGAGGATGAAGTGAGATACCTTTTTCGATTAATTCTAGAAAAGAGAGATTGCCTTCCCAATTTTTAAGTTTTGCATTTAAATGAGTTATTACTTCTTCTGGTTTATAGTTGTTTAATCTTTTTGAATCAAGACCTAAGCTATCTCTTATTTGTTTTCGTTGGGCCTCACTAGTCATGTTAATAATGGCTTTTATCATTTGATTGGCAAAAGGAACATCCCTAATGGTGTTCAATACACTCGAAGATATTTCTTTAATTTTGAAAACTGTTTTTTCTTGTAACGAGTGATAAAGGTAATTTAAATTTGTAATTTTATCTATTGTCTCTAATCTTTTTTTGATTCGCTCATTTCGGGTAGTCTCTGAATCTGCTGAAATCGCTTCCGCTTCTTCAATATGAGCAGAAGAATAATAAAAATCAGTAATCGAATTATCGATATTATCTAACAAATCAGAAATCCGAATTTCCTCGTTTTCAATGCTGACAATAATATTATTATCCAAATATGCGTTCATTATTTTTCTGAAATATTTTCTTCCGTCTCGACGTCTTCACTCACTCTAGAACTTTTTTTTAATGTAATCTATTTTTTTCGGAGTGTCCAGTATTTCGGGGAAAAATCACGCCTTCCCTTGTTCCCAATTTGCTTTACCCCTCCTCCTTGCCAAAGATGTTCTGAAAGCACGTCCATAATTCAATAATCAGCCGCTATCCCTTACCCCTCGCCGACTTACCCGGGATGTTCTGATCCTACATCACAAAATTGATATTCACTCGCCGGCGCCACTTACCCCCCTCTCCTCCTCGCCCTGGGTGTCCTGAAATTTATTATCCAGAAATCAATATTCAGCCGCCGGCGATGCTCTCTTGCACCGAGATGACTTGCCCGTGCATTTACTAATAAAAGCCTGGTTCGTTCTAAAAGAGCTTCAGGATTCAGGTAAGATAAAGATTGTGCCGTATCATTGCCGGTATGCAAAATAATGAT